>Ga0099364_10009542_pt1 | contig 13450 bp, 7 predicted proteins | sample TergutTh196P3_FD_73070 | JGI IMG/M metagenome (GOLD analysis project Ga0099364, IMG submission 73070) | Microcerotermes parvus P3 segment gut microbial communities from Pointe-Noire, Republic of the Congo - Th196 P3 | ecosystem: Host-associated > Arthropoda: Insects > Digestive system > Gut ...
CATGGCTTTTATCCATCGATTCACGCCTAAAAGCCATCGATTCACGGCTTTTATGCGTCGATTCACGGCTTTTATCCATCGATTCACGGCTTTTATCCATCGATTCACGGCTTTTAGCCATCGATTCATGGCTTTTAGCCATCGATTCACGGCTTTTATCCATCGATTCATGGCTTTTATCCGTCAATTCACGGCTTTTAGCCATTGATTCATGGCTTTTAGCCATCGGTTTTGGCACTTCAGGCTGCGATTTTCACCAAGATGCAAACCGAACGGCGGTCACGGCGTGACCGCCCTGCCTTGAAATCCCTTCGTGGTTCTTCGTGATCTTCGTGGTGAATAAAAAAACCACCATGACCGGGGACGATCATCCCCGGCTCTTTGGCAGCTCATGACTCCACACATCTAAAACTTCTCACCCGCCGCCGCGTTTCTCAACAAGAGCGGAACATGAAAAGTCCCGTTGATTTGCGGATTGCAAGCGGGTAAAATGTGAAGCGGTTTTGTTACGGCACGTTCTCTAAAAATCACTCTGTGAGGAGCAAACAAAATGAAAATCAAACGAAGCACGTTCATCTGTGGACTCGTCCTGTTCTTGTCGGGCATGTCGGTTTTTTGTGCGGAATATCCGGTCGAACCGTATTCCTCGAAAGTCAACCATGACGAAATGGCGTTGATGTACCGTTGGGTCGGCTTCCTGACGCAAAACGGCCAGGAGGCGGACGCATCGCGCCATGCGCCGGAAATCCCGTTGAGTTTTCTCTGCGGGGAGCGTTCCAGCCGGGAATGGGTCAAAGCTGACAACGCAAAAATCACAACCGGCAATTGGGCCAACGGAACACGTCTGCACACACTGCGATGGCGCGACGATCAAACCTCGTTGTCCTGTGAGATGCAACTGACGGAATACCGCGATTTTCCCGCAATGAGTTGGACAATTTTTCTGAAAAATGAAGGAACCGGCGAGACCGCCCCGATTCATGACTTCAAGGCATTGGACACCTGGTGGAAACGGGCGGACGATACCATGCCGATCCTGTATCGCTCTCAAGGTTCCGACGGACGAACGGAAGACTTTGTGTTTGTCGGGGAAGAAATGCGCAGGTCGATGTGGGGGAAATCCCGGACGGTGCGGATGGATCACCACAGCAACGCGCTCTTCCGCCAGGCGTCCAATTATTCGCCGTTTGATTCCGATACGCGACCGTCCGCAACGTGGTTGCCGTTTTACAATCTCCAAACCGGTGGTGACGGACTCATTGTCGGCATCGGATGGAACGGTCAATGGTTCGCGGAAATCGGGCATGACGGCAATGGAACCTGTCCGCTTTCCGCCGGAATGGAACACCTTCACGCCAAGCTCCTGCCCGGAGAGGCCATCCGGTCGCCGTTGATGCTCGTGATGCACTGGTCGGGTGAGTTGATGCACGGCCAGAACCTGTTTCGCCGCCTGGTCCTGGCCCATTTTCATCCGCAAAAAGACGGCCAACCTTTGTCCACGCCGATCTGCTGTTCCACCTGGGGCGGATGGCCGAACCAAATCCACCAGGAAATCATCAAAATCATTGTCGAGAAGAAACTTCCTTACGATTACTATTGGATTGACGCCGGTTGGTACGGCAAAAGCGAAACCGATTGTCCCAATGTCTTTCAAGGTGATTGGGGAACCGTGGGCGACTGGATCGTCAACAAGTACCGGCATCCGGAAACGCTCAAGCCGATCAGCGATTCCATCAAAAACGCAAACATGAAATTCCTGCTTTGGTTCGAACCGATCCGCTTCACGCGCGGGACGGATCCCACCGTTGCTCACCCTGAATTTTTCGTCGATCCCGGAGGCGGAAATTTGCTCCTGGACTTGGGAAATCCCGAAGCGAAACGATACATCACGGACACGATTTCCGGGCTGATTACGGAAAACGGTGTGGATTGCTATCGCGAGGACTTCAATTTCGATCCGTGGCCGTACTGGACACACCAGGAAGAATCGGACCGGGTTGGAATGCGGGAAATGCGATTTGTTGAAGGGGTTTATTCCTATTGGGACGAACTCCACAGGCGGCACCCGAATCTTGTCATTGATAACTGTGCCAGCGGCGGACGCCGAATCGAGCTGGAAACGATGAAACGGAGTATGCCGTTGTGGCGGACCGATTACAATTGCTTCCCGGATTTGAAACCCGAAGCAACGCAGGCTCACACGTTCGGCGTCGCGCACTGGCTTCCGTCAAATTCCATCGCCCCGTTGGACGGTAAGCCGGATACCTATCAGTTTCGTTCCGCACTCACGTCCGGCATGACGATCGGCTTGGACACCCTGGACCGACCGCTTGCGGAGCGGCAGGAGGAGGAATGGGACTGGTGGCGCACACGAATCAGCGAGGCACAAAAGGTCAAACCGTTTTTCTACGGTGATTTTTATCCCCTGACCATGGGGAATCACGACTTGGAAAACTGGCTGGCCTATCATTTTTACCTCCCGGAAAAAGAGGCGGGTGTGCTTGTGGCGTTTCGGCGTCCCAAATCGGACGTCATGGCCATGACGTTCGATTTGACGACAATACGCCCGGACGCGACGTATCAAATTGAAGACCTTGACCGTGGTGAAACGTTGGTGCTTTCCGGTGAGGAAATCCGGCGGAACGGATTGGCTGTGACAACAACCGCACCGCGTCAAAGCCGGTTGCTTTTGTACCGGCGCGTCAATCCCTGACGCCGGTCGCTCATGGCAACCGGGAACGAAACATCACGCAGTGAGCAGATCGAACACGATCATTTTCAGAAATCAGTGCTGAAAATCAATAAGGATTTCAGATAAGGATTTCAGATTATCAGGCGACAAAATTTTGGGAAGTGAACCAATGCCCCATTTTTTTTATTTTTACTGTCTTGCAATATGATATTCAAGGAGATAAAATAATAACTTGTCTGTGTTATTTCCGCACAGGCTTTTGCGGCAGGAGCAATTCTCTTTGATTTGATATTTGTTGCGATAATATTTCTGTGTGGTGAAAAGGTTCAATGATGCTTCCTCGTGTATCGTTCATTTTTAGTGTGGTGGTGTTTTTGGTTTCGTTCGGGATTGGCTGTCGGGAAAAACCTGTTGTGGAGATTCTGCCTCCCAAAGTCATTGTTGCACAGGTTGAACAACGGGATGTTCAGCTTTACCGTGAATATACCGGTTCCACGGCCGCCAGTGAGGTTGTGACAATCTCAGCGCGAGTCAAGGGATTTCTCGATCAAATGCTTTTCACCCCCGGTTCCATGGTCAAAGCGGGTGAAAAGCTCTTCGTGATTGAACAGGCACCTTATCGTACTGCCATTGAGTCTGCCGAAGCAACATTGATGAAAGCACAAGCGTTGCTCAGCTTTCGGGAAAGCAATTTCCATCGCGGTGAAAAACTCGTGTCTTCCAGGGCGATTACCGAGGAGGAATTTGCGGAATTTCGGAATGAATACGATCAGGCTCAAGGGGATGTTCTGAAAGCAAAAGCCGATCTTGAACAAGCAAAAATCAATTACTCCTATACCGAAGTTTTTGCACCGGTGACGGGAAAAATCAGTCGCAATCTGATTGATGTGGGAAACCTTGTGGGAGGTTCCGATCAGACGGATGTGAAGCTTGCAACAATCACCAAGATGGACCTGATTTACGTTTATTTTCAGATTCCCGACAGTGATTTCCAGGAATTGATGCTTTCGCAACAGTTGGATGACGCACCCATGAAACAACCGAAGATGCGAATGGTTTCGCTCCACACTTCCACCGAAGAAACAGAGCAGGAAACCGTTTCACTTTCGATTCACAAGCCGTTTGAAATGAGTCTTTTGCAAAAAATGGTTCCCAACCAAAGGATCGAGCAGGAAAACTGGCCTTATCAGGGAATGATCAATTACGACGATAACATCATCAACGCATCCACCGGAACCATTACCCTCCGCGGCGAAATCGTCAATCCGGATTACAAAATCTATCCCGGCTGGGTTTGTCGGGTTCGCATGCCGTTTCGTCTTGTCAACAACGCTCTGCTTGTCCATGAACAGGCCATTGGAATTGATTTGAACAGCCGGTATATGTTGATTGTCAACGACGAAAATATTGTCGAACACCGCAATGTCGAAGTCGGCGAGCATGTCGGTGGTGATATGATTATTGTCACATCGGGAATCAAGCCGGGAGAAAATTATATTCTCGAAGGTCTGCAAAAGGCCAGAAATGGCGAGAAAGTCGATCTGCTGTCGCCCTAACCACTATTTACTTCTCCTCTAACTCCATGTTCAGCCGTTTTTTTATTGACCGTCCGGTTCTGTCAAGCGTGATTTCCCTGATCATTGCATTGGCCGGCCTTTTGACGATTTTCATTCTGCCCGTGGCACAATGCCCGAATATCGTGCCGCCTTCCATCACGATTTCGGCCTCCTATCCCGGAGCGAATTCGGAACAATTGGCCCAAACAGTGACAACCCCCATTGAATCGAGAGTCAACGGCGTGGACAACATGATTTACATGTCGTCTTCCAGTTCGAACAGCGGGTTGCTTTCCATGAATGTCACGTTTGAAATCGGCACCGATCCCAACATTGCAACGGTCAATGTCAACAATCGCGTTCAGCAGGCCATGCCGTCGCTTCCGTCCGAAGTCCAACGGCAAGGCGTCACCGTTCAAAAGAGATCGACGGGTCAGGTCATGGTGATCGCCCTGTACGACCCGAAAGCCAAAGAACACCCCGAATCGGCGAAGTCTTCCTTGTACCTGTGCAATTTTGCCAACGTTTATGTCAAGGACGTGCTTTCCCGTGTTCCGGGCGTTGGGCAGGCGCGAATCATCGACCAGCGCGATTTCGGGATGAGAATCTGGCTCGACCCGCAATTGATGGCCGCCCGAAATTTGTCCGTCCAGGATGTGATCAAGGTGATTCAGAACCAAAACGTTCAGGTGGCTGCAGGAACAATCGGCCAAACGCCTTCGCCGTCTGATCAAAAGACGGAAATCGTCGTCACGACGATAGGACGGTTTGAAAATGCCGAACAGTTTGAGGACTTGGTCGTTCGCGTCGATGCGGATGGAAGTGTCCTGAAAATCAAAGACCTCGGCACGGTTGAAATGGGGGCGCAGATTTATATTCCTGAAGCGACCATGAACGGCCAGCCGGCGTCGATCATCAGTATTCATCAGCTCCCGGAAGCCAATGCGCTGGACGTTGCCAAAGGGGTTTATGCCGCACTGGAGGGAATGAAAGGGGACTTTGAGCGAAACGGAGTCGCTTACAGGGTCTCCAAAGACATGACACGGTTTGTGACCGCTTCGATCAAGGAAGTTCGTCTTACCCTTTACATCGCCGTTGCTCTCGTGGTGTTTACCATTTACCTTTTCCTGCAGGATTGGCGGGCAGTTTTGATCCCGACGCTTGCGATTCCGGTTTCACTCCTCGGTGCGTTCGGACTCCTTGCCGTATTCGGTTACACGATCAACACGTTTTCGCTTTTCGGGATCGTTTTGGCCATTGGTATTGTTGTCGATGACGCCATTGTCGTTGTTGAAAACTGCCAGCGGATCATCGATGATGAAAAACTGCCCGCTCGCGATGCAGCCCATAAAACCATGATGCAAGTTCAGGGACCGGTCACTGCGACGGCGTTGGTTTTGCTTGCCGTGTTTCTTCCGACGGCGTTCATTCCCGGATTGTTGGGGCGTCTTTTCGCCCAATTTGCCCTGACAGTTGCCGGCGCGACGGTGATTTCGGCTCTTTGCGCCCTCACGCTTTCCCCTGCCCTGTGCGCAATTTTGTTACGGCCATCGTCCGCAAAAAAAATCTTTTACTTCCGATGGTTCAACACATCCTTTGATTTATTTTCCAAAGGATACCTTGCCACCGTCAAAAAACTGCTCCGTCTGGCGGTCGTGATTTTCGTGCTGTGGGTCGGCCTGATCGCGGGGGTGGGTGCCATGTCGAAAATTCTCCCGACGGGTTTTTTGCCGAACGAGGATCAGGCGTGCATCTATGTTGAAATCCGTATGCCCGACGGCGCGTCGTTCAACCGGACAAAAACCTTTACCCAAAAATTGTACGACGAAATTTTTTCCAAGATCGACGAAATTGAGTGTACCGTGATTTACAATGGCACGTCCATTATGAACGACGTCAGGGCGACGAACGCCGCGTTTTGTATCCTGGCACTCAAGGAATGGGATCACCGCAAAACACCCGGGACGGACTCGATGTCGATCGTCCGAAAATTGATGAAAATGACGGCCGACTATCCTGAAGGCCAGATTTTTATTTTCCAACCACCTCCGATCATCGGCCTTGGTTCATCCGGCGGACTCCAGGTGCAACTTCAGGACAAAGGTCTGCTCGGTAGCACCTCTCTCTATCATGCCGCCGAGGAAATGCTGGACAAGTCGAGAAAAAGCGGCTTGTTCACATCCGTTTCGAGTGCATACCGCCCCACAGTGGCAAAGTATTACCTTGACATCGACCAGGAAAAAGCAAGAAAATTAAAGGTCGCGCCGGACGAGTTGTTCCAGACCCTGCAAACGTATTTCGGTTCCTATTATGTCAACGACTTCAATCGGTTTGAGCACGTTTACAAGGTGATGCTGATGGCCCACGACGACGCTCGTGCCAGGGAATCCGATTTGACGCAAATCAAGGTTCGTAACCAAAACGGCGAAATGGTGCCGATCAGCACGTTCGTCAAATCGCGGATGGATGTCGGTCCTGACGTGGTTTACCATTTCAATATGTACCCTTCGACCAAGCTTTCCGCGCAAATGCCCCGTGCCGTCAGTACCGGCGAAGGCATGAAAGCCCTGGAAGCACTCAACGATTCCCTTCCCGGAGGCTATGGTCTCGGCTGGATTGATTCGTCCTATCAGGAAAAACAGGTGGGAAACTGGGCCATTGTCATTTTCTTTCTGGCAACGGTTTTCGCCTTCCTGGTCCTCGCAGCCCAATATGAAAGCTGGACTGCACCAATCATCATCCTGATGGCTGTTCCGCTTGCCGTGGCCGGAGCGTTTTTCGGCATTTTGGGACGGGAACTTGATTTCAACGTCTATTCCCAGGTCGGACTTGTGATTCTGATCGGTCTTTCCGCGAAAAACTCGATTTTGATCGTCGAATTTGCCCGCGACGCCCGAAAAGAAGGAAAACCGATTTATGATTCCGCCCTGGAAGCGTCGCGACTGCGTTTGAGACCGATTTTGATGACGTCGTTCGCATTCATTCTCGGAGTTTTGCCGCTGATGATCGCGACCGGAGCCGGGGCTTTCAGCCGTCAGGCCATTGGAACGGTTGTGTTTTTCGGAATGATCGCCGTGACAGCCGGAGGAATTTTTATCACGCCTTCCCTTTATTTGTTGATCCAATCCATTGCCGAACGACTGTGGGGAAAACGTAGCCAACAATAAAGATTGGCCGCCAATCAGAGCCGCGACGGTCACGAAGCGGTCATTTCGATTGATGACTTTCGCGGTTCTGATTGAAATGTTCACGTGATGATTGTTCGACTCCTGATTTTGTGGTTGGACCGGCCGTATAGTTCTCACCACAAAGGTACTGAAAAACCTGAAACGCACGGGGATTCACCTCCGTGCCTTTGGTGTTTCCGTGTGAAGCATAAACAACTTTTTTGCCTTTTTGTAAAATTTTACCTAAAATGGCATTGCATAAGAACGGCAATATTTGGTAAAAATAGGGTATCCGTTCACATTTACCAAACAACTCGAGGATTTTGTCTGATGATGAAACAATTTTTCTCCCCAAAAACGGCCTGGTGCTGGTTGATTCTGGTTGCAACATTGGTCGCGACTCCTTTTCTTTTGACACATGTTGCCTGTAATGCGGCGACGAACCTCCAGGGAAGCCCGGCCGTCGCGGACGAACTGAAACCGACGACAACCGACGGTCTGATTGGCCGGCTGGTCGCCTTGCGAATGCCGCGTGAGCATATTTCCAAGCATCCGCTGGATGAAACCATCTCCCAACGGGCGTTCGACCTGTATCTCAAATCGCTGGATCCGCTGAAATACTATTTTTATCAGTCGGACATCGACGAATTCAAAAAATATGAAACGGAGATATGCAAGCAATTGACATCCGGCAAGGTTGACATCGGGTTCGAAATGTACAACCGTTTTCTGCAACGTTTCGATGAACGAACAGCCATGGCTGAAGAAATCCTCAAATCGCCGTTGGATTTCACCGTCCATGAAGATTATGTCATTGACAAGGATTTGGTGACTTATCCGAAAACCAAAGAGGAAGCCTTCGACCGTTGCCAGAAAAAGGTCAAATTTGACATCCTCAAACTGAAAGCCGACAACCGTGATTTTCTCGAAAAGAAAAACGGTGACTCGGAAGCGACCAATTCCTCACGGGCCAGGGCCATGGAGGATCCGATCACCCGTCTTGAACGGCGTTATGAAAGCACGAAAAAACGGGTTCACTTGACCAATAACGATGAAGTGCTGGAACTCTATCTCTCGGCCGTCACCGGGGCTTATGATCCCCACAGCAGTTACATGTCCCAAACCTCCTACCTGGATTTCATGGATCGCATGGGACTCGACTTGGAAGGGATCGGAGCTTCGCTCACGTCGGAAGACGGCATTACAACCATCAAACAGATCATCTCCGGCGGTCCGGCGGACAAGGACGGTCGCCTGAAAATCGATGATAAAATTTTGGGGGTCGCCCAGGGAAAAGACGGAGAACTTGAAGATGTCGTTGACATGAAACTCAACGACGTCGTCCAGAAAATTCGCGGAAAACGGGGTACAACGGTTCGACTCCAGATTTTGCCCGACGATGGTTCAGGGCTCAAGATCATCGAACTTGTTCGTGAAAAAATAGAATTGGAAGACAGCCAGGCCCAGCAGGTGATCTTTGAAGCCGGAACCAAAAACGATGGCACACCCTATCGCGTCGGGGTGATCGACCTGCCCAGTTTTTATCTGGATATGAAAGCCGCCGAGCGGGGTGACCGCAACCCGAAACGCACGGTGACGGATGTACGGGCTCTTCTTGAAAAATTCAACGAGCAAAATGTCGATGTCGTTGTGATTGACTTGAGCAAGAACGGCGGCGGCTCTTTGCCTGAAGCGGTCGAGTTGACCGGACTGTTTATCGAATTGGGGCCGGTTGTCCAGCTCAAACGCACTGACGAACCCCGGGCCAGGCCGCTCACCGACCCCGATCCGAGTATTTCCTGGACGGGTCCGCTGGTTGTTGTCACGAGCAAGTTCAGTGCCAGTGCCAGCGAGATTTTTGCCGGTGCGATTAAGGATTACAAACGCGGCATTGTTGTCGGAGATTCCCGCACACATGGCAAAGGCAGCGTCCAGGCTGTGCAACCCTTGTCCCGGCAAGCGTTGCTTGGCGGTCTGAATAACCCGCCGGAATACGGAACTTTGAGATTGACGATCCAGCAATACTATTTGCCCGCCGGGACTTCCCCGCAAGTCAACGGGGTGGCGGCGGATGTGGTCATTCCCTCCTTGACGGACCACATTAAGGATATTTGCGAGTCGGATTTGGATTATCATCTGCCTTACGACGAAGTCCCGTCAAGCAATTATCCCGATTTTGGTTATGTCACGCCGGAAATCATCAAACAATTGCAGGCGGGTTCCGAACGCCGCGTCGCCGACAACACCGATTTCCAACGGATCAACAAGAATATTCAAACGTTCATTGAAATGAAAGATCGTCCCTCGATTCCGCTCAACGAAGAAGCCTACAACGCGGACAGAGCCAGATTCGACGCCGACAAGGAAGAGCAGGATAAACTGGAAAAGATCGTCAACAGTAGCTCAAAAATCAAGCGGGATTATTACCTCGACGAGGTAATGAACATCGCGATTGATTATGTGCAAGCACTCCAGGAAGCGGGGTTCACGCTCAAGAAACCAACGTCGCCGGCAAGCCGTTCGAGCCGGATTTTCTTGTAATCATCAGAGCCGTGACAGTTATGGAGCGGTTTTTCCCATTTGACTGTTCCGTAACCGTCGCGTCTCTGATTCGGTGGCCACGGTGTGACCGCCTTGCCTGATTCGTTCGCCCTGACTGTGAAACGGCTTACCATGTACCTTGGCGTTATCAGCGACACGCACAGCAATATCCTTCTCGCGCATCAGGCAATGCTCGTCTTCCGCGAATTTGAAGTTGAGCGGATCATTCATTGCGGCGACGTTGGTACGGTGGCGGTCTTGTCACAATTCGCCGGAACGCCAGTCGATTTCGTACTCGGTAACTGCGACTGGGGCGAAGCGGACTATCGCACAGTTCTCGAACCGGGCCGTGTCACCTGTCACGGGCAGTTCGGCCATGTCACGCTTGCGGACATCAAGATCGCTTTCATGCACGGGCACGACCAACGCCGCTTCGACCGCGAAACGTCTTCCGGTCAGTGGGACATACTCTGCTACGGCCACACACACGAATCGTCTCTCTGGATGGGTTGCGACCAAACCATCGTCCTGAACCCCGGCGCGTTACACCGTGTTGCCACGCCTAACGTTGCCATTGTCAAACTCCCCGAAAGGGATGTGACGCTTATGAAACTCAAGTGATTCGTGTGAATCCGGCTGCCATTTCCTGCTTGTTGGAAGCACCATCGTCACGCTCTGTCCCACGGGAAGGCAATCACATCGGCAATGTTACGCGTTTGCAGGGCCGCCATGACGAGGCGGTCGAGTCCCATCGCACAGCCGCAACAAGGCGGCAGACCATGACGCATTGCGTCGAGCAGACGACTTTCTTCCGGCAAGGGGGCATTGCCGTCGGCGATCCGCAAAGCATTGATGAGCCGGATGCGTTCGAGCAAAACATTCGCATCAAGCAATTCGTGGTAGCCGTTGGCCAGTTCCAGCCCATCGACGAACAACTCGAAACGCTCGGACACGTCGAATTCGCCGGACGCATCAATAATTCTCCGCGTTTGAGCCAATTGCGATTGCGTGGCAAGATAGTCAATGACAATCACCGGGTTTCGGGCTTCAGGCTTCGGACTTCGGACTTCGGGTTCCGTTTCGACCCCTTCTCCTGAAGCTTGAAACCTGAAGTTTGAGGCCTGAATGCGTTCGGAAAAAATCAGATCAACCCAGTTTTCGCGATCATGTTCTGCCAAGCCGAACGATTCGGGAAACGCAATCCCCGATCTGATTGCGTAGTCCCGCAATTGTCCGCAATCGGCCGTGTGCGGGTTAAGTCCAATATGTTCTGCAAATAATTGGCGGAACGTCACGACGTTTGCCTTGCCGCGCTGGAGAACGGCGTCGGCCAAATCACTCAACAACGCAACGCCTGCCTCGTAATCGTCGCCTGTGCGGTACCATTCGAGCATCGTGAATTCCGGGTTGTGCATTTGTCCAAAATCGCCGCGACGAAAAACCCGTCCGATTTGAAAAATGGCGTTTGCCCCGGCGGCAATCATGCGTTTCATCGCAAATTCGGGCGAGGTTTGCAGATAAAACGGTTGGTCGCCGCCGACCGGCACGGCAAACGGTTCGAGATAACGATCAACCACCGTATCACGCGACAGCACCGGCGTTTCGACTTCGAGAAAGCCGCGTGATTCAAAGAATTCGCGCACTCGCCGGATGATGGCCGCCCGTTCCCGGAGCCGCTCGAGTGATGCCGTCGGGAAAAAAGAATCAGGGGAAGCAAGTCCGTCCCCTGCGACACTCTGCACTCTGCCCCCTGCACTCTGCACTGATTTTACCGTCTGTTATAATTGGCAAATGTTTTTGGCACATCCATCGGTTCCGGCACAGGGAGCAGGGGGATATTCATAATGCTGTTTCCCGGCAGGAATGGTTCGTCCGGCGCAGAGCGGCGCACTTCCTGATCGACGAGGAACTTGCCTCCGGAAATGGGAACCATTTTGGGATTCCAGGTAAACGTTGCAAAAATATCAGCGATTTCAGGGTGAAATTCAACCACATCGCCGTTGCGGTCGGTTTTTCCCAGCGTATTGAAGCTGCCGACGGTGACGATGCTTCTCGTGCGGTCATGGAACGTGTAGGCCTCGTACCCTTTTTCACGAAGGGCATGACAAACGGTTTCCGCCTTGTCTCCGGCCCTGGCAAGTTGCTCGGATTGATGAAGCTTGCTTTCATTCTTGGCCGCTTCTTCGATTCCTTTGGGATCGGCAATGACAAAACCCCGGTATTCCGCAACTTTGATCGTGTGTTTGCCCGGACAACGCAACAGACTGTATCGCGAATCCGCGTTCAACTTTTGCACGAAGTCATCGACACGGTTGGAAAAATATTCCGTCGGCAGAACCGGGTTGGGACACTTGATCGCCATTTCCAATGGACGGACACTGTTTTTGCCGTACTCCCGGATGCTGAACCGCTGCAATTCGATCATCGTGGTTTTTGCGAAACCGCCTCCCGTCTGTTCGGCCAGGGCGATGTCCCGCTTCAACTGGGCGATGATACATTCCGGCTCAAGATTTTTGATCTTTTCAAACGTCTTGTTGATGTCTTTGTCGTCAATGGATTGGAAGTCGCCAACCAAAACGGCATATTCGTCGGTAACGCTTCCGTTGACAAATTTCGTTTTTTCCGAGGCATAGCGCGGCATAGACAAAGGCGTATCCGCCATACCGGCTTGCACCAGAGCCTGACGGATTTCCAATTCGATTCTTTTGCTTTCGTCCTCTTGTTCAAGGCTTTTGGCGTAGTCGAATTTTTTGTGGTGGACGTAAGCCTTCATGCCGTGCTTTTGCCGCAATTCCAATGCCAAAGTCCGGGCGTCGTCACAGGCATTCGGTCCGTTATAGGATTTAACGTAAATCATCCATGGACCGTTTGTTTCATCAAGCGGATACTCGGCTTTGGGGTCGGCACTCACTTTTTCCCCGGAACCAAAAAATCCTTTGATCAGCGAACGCGGGCCGTCCGCATTGGCATTGAAAATCATGACACAAAACATGATCATCAAAACAATGATGACTCTTTTTAACTTGAGCATCCCTTCCTCACAGTTCTTGATTTTTGGTTGCCAAAATAGTAACATACCAGTTTCTTCCGCGCAAATACTCACTTCCTGTTTTATCGGTAAAACCTGTTGTCGGAATTAAGTAAAATGGCGGAATTTTGGCAATTATCGCGACTGTAACGACAGAGTGGACGGATTTTTCCCGTTTGAGTTATCCTCAAAAGTTGTGTATGGTTGAAAAGTCTTATCTATTTACAAACGACCAACTCCCGGTGTATACCGTACAACGTCATGGACTTTGCATTTCGTCTGTGAACTTTGTGCATTCCTTTGTGATCTTTGGAGCCTTGCCAAAATAACATTTACAATTGCTACGATATTCTTTGTGAAATTTTGTAGTTCCATTTCCCCAAAACATCATTCCGTATGATGTTCAAGGTGTTGAGTTGTTCGTTGGTGATTTTTCGTTTTGTCGGATAATTATTGTGGTCTTCCA
>Ga0099364_10009543_pt1 | contig 13449 bp, 10 predicted proteins | sample TergutTh196P3_FD_73070 | JGI IMG/M metagenome (GOLD analysis project Ga0099364, IMG submission 73070) | Microcerotermes parvus P3 segment gut microbial communities from Pointe-Noire, Republic of the Congo - Th196 P3 | ecosystem: Host-associated > Arthropoda: Insects > Digestive system > Gut ...
TAAAAATATTAATGTAAGAAATAATGAAAATTTAAATGATAAGACCACGTACTATTTTTAATTACACAATATGATCTATTAAAATAAGGGTTGCGATTTCTTATGTTTTAAAAAGTTATCTAATTCCAAGACGGTTTGCACGATATTATCTATTAAAATAAAGGTCGTGGCTATTCAAATGAATTTCATTGAAATCATTACCTTGAATGTACAGTATAATCTATTAAAATAAGGATTACAACTTAATTTTATATTTAATTAAGATTTGAGTTATATGAATTTTCTTTCTTATTAAAATATACATTTTTAGTTGAATGAATAATAGTATTTATATTACTAATTATCATTATCAATTTATTAATATATTAATTATAGATTAGGTTATAATTATTATAAATTAGATAAGAAATATTATAGAATAAAGTAGGTAGTGCATGATTCTTTCAGAATTATTTGAATCAATTGTAAACTTAATGTTTTTTGTGTTAATTCCCTTTCTTTGTTGGGTATTATTCAAAAGAAATGAAGTGTCATTTTTCCAATGGATTGGAATAAAAAAGCCAAAAGTAGAGAACAAGGAAAAATTTTGGTTAATTTTCGCAATATCGATTTTATTTTACGCACCTATTTCTCTTGTTTTAGACATGATTTTGCCAAATACAGTTCAACTTGCTTCACAACGGTTTTATGGTTTGGAACTAAGAGTTTTTTTTCCAATATTAATATTTTCTTTTATTAAAACAGGCTTATCTGAAGAAATATTTTTTAGAGGTTTTTTAGGAAAAAATTTAATCAATAAATTTGGATTTGGTGCTGGAAACCTAATCCAATCCCTTCTTTTTGGTTTATTACATGGAGTTTCACTATATGCTAGCTTTGGTCCAATAATTTCAATTTCATTAATATTATTTACAGGTGCATTTGCTTGGCTTGCAGGATATATTAATGAAAAATGTAGTGATGGTTCAATAATTCCAAGCTGGTGTTTACATGGTATTGCTAACACTATTGCATGTCTTTGTGATGCATTTCAAGTTGTTAGGTAAAAATTGATAAAATTTTCATGAATTGTTTTCATAAATAACCTCATAATCAATATTTATGTTAATTTGAATATTTTTAAATAATTAATTCAACTATATCGTTTTTTTAGCAAAGTTTAAAAAATTATTGGAATTTTATATCCATTGTCTAGTTTTTGTAAAAACCTCAAATCCTTTCTTAAATGGATAATATTGCTGACTTGATTCAAATATTATTGTTTTTACATGAACAAAAGATAAGTTTTAAACTTTTATTTGATGAATTAGAAACTCTTATTCTATTTAAATAACTAATTGTGATAATTAAGTAAAATAATGGATATTTTTAAAAAAATATTTATAATATCAAATTAAAATATAATTTATTAAAATTTGTTAAAAATAACAATTTTATAACAAAATATAATATAATTAATAAAAAACTTTTAAAAAAAATAACAATTTTATAAAAAAATATAATATAATTAATAAAAAAATTTGTTAAAAAATAAATATAATTAACAAAAAAAAACTTTATAAAAAAAATAACAATTTTATAAAAAATAAATATAATTTATAAAACTTGTTAAAAAAACTTATTTTATAAATAAACATAATTTATTAACTATTCAATGGTGCTAAAATGACAAAAGTAGCTATTGTTGGAGCAAGCGGATATACTGGTGGAGAATTAGTCAGATTATTAAAAAACCATGAAAAGGTAGAAATTAGTGCTATTACATCACGAAAGTATGATGATACTCCAATATATAAAGTACACCCCAATATTAGAAATTCAGACCTTATTTTTAAAGATTTAGAACCAAATTCCTTAGATGCAGACGTTGTTTTTACAGCTACTCCTCATGGAGCATCTATGAAGATTGTACCAGAAATTTTAGAAACAGGAGCTAAAGTTATAGATTTGAGTGGAGATTACAGATTTAAAGATATAGCTACTTATGAAAAATGGTATGAAATAGAACATACCTCTCCTATAAAGGCTAGCTATGGACTTCCTGAAATATACAAAAAAGAGATTAAAAAAGCTAATTTAATAGCTAATCCTGGATGTTTTCCAACAGGAGCTATTTTAGCTAATTTACCATTATCAAAAGAAAAATTAGTTGAAAGAATAATTATTGATTCTAAAACTGGAATTAGTGGAGGAGGAGTTATTCCATCAGCAGCTTTCCATTATCCTACTTGTAGTGATAATGTAAGCCCATATAAAGTAACAAGTCATAGACATATGCCTGAAATCCAACAAGAGCTTGGAATGTATTCTAATGTGAAAGTCTCATTTACTCCACATTTAGTTCCTGTAATAAGAGGAATATTAACCACAAGTCATAGCTTCCTAGAAGATGAATCAGTTTCAACCGAAGATTTGGTTAAAATATATAAAAAGCAGTATAAAGACGAAATATTTGTAAAAATACTGGAAAATGGAGAAATTCCTCAGTTAAATTCAGTTCGTGGTTCTAATTTTGCACATATAGGTTGCTTTGAAATCGATGAAACTGGTAGATTAGTTATTGTTTCTGCAATTGATAATTTAGTTAAAGGAGCTTCAGGACAAGCTATACATAATATGAACTTAATTTGTAGATTCAAAGAAGATGAAGGTTTAAATAGCTATGGTTTACACCCATGACAATAAATTAAAATAATAATTATCACCTAATTTAAACCCTTACTATTACCCCCTAATTCCAACCCCCACTATTAGCACCTGTAATTCCAACCCTTACTATTAGCACCTGTAATTCCAACCCTTACTATTAACCCACTAATTCAAACCCCTACTATAACACCCATAATTACAAACCCTTACTATTAACCCACTAATTCCAACCCTTACTATTAGTACCTGTAATTCAAACATCAAACAATAATTTTTGAGTGATAATTTTTCAATTTTTATAAATTCATTTGATATTATTAGCTAAGGACTAATAAAAAGCCAATAAACTTTCAATAGCATGAAAAAACAACAGAAGATATTATTTTTAGCTAATGGCTAATAGAAGAGACAATAGTAAAGGAGATAAATCATGAAAACAATTATTATATACTTTTCTGAAAGTGGGAATACAAAACAAGTTGCAAAAACTTTATCTTCATTATTATCTGCAGATTTAGCTGAAATAAAAGATATAAAATCAAGAATTGGATTTCCTGAAAGGATTTTCTCAGCTATTGATGCTTTTAGAGAAAATAAAACTGAGACAATACCTGAAAAAGTTGAATTAAAAGATTATGGAGTAGTTTACTTTGGGACTCCAACATGGGCAAGTAATGCTACACCTGCAATTATCACAATAATCGATAAGTGTGATTTACAAGGAAAAGATGTGGTTTTATTTGCAACTATGAGTGGATCAGGAGGAGAATCTGCAATAAATAGGATGAAAGAAAAAGTTGAATCTCGTGGTGCTCGTGTTGTTGAATCTTTCACAGTTAAAACAAAAAATAAAAATTTATCTCAAATAAAAAAAGATAGTGAAAACATAGCTAAATTATTAGATTTGAGTTTATATTCATACTAATGACTTTTTCAATTCAATCAAAAATTTTACAACTTATCAAACTTTTTATAGATAGAACATATTCTAATAAGAAATATATAACACGATTATACTATTATTATAACCTATTTTTTCAGAGTATATGCTTTTTTTATTTTATTTTTTTTTTTTTTTATTATTATTAAAATGAAATAAATTTTTTAAAAAAAAAGAATACTCATATATTTGATTAAAACATATTTTTTATAGAATATATTAAAACATATTATAATAAGAAATAAATTTAATTAAATCATACTGAAAATAAATCTAATCCAATCATAGTGAAAATAAATTTAATTAAATCCTATTGAAAATAAATTTAATCAAAACATACTGAAAATAAATTTAATTAAATCATAGTGAAAATAAATTTAATCCAATCATACTGAAAATAAATTTAATTAAATCATATTATATTGCGATAAATTTATTTAAATCCTATTGAAATAATTTTTTTCATAAATATATATTCTTATAAAAAAATAATTAATAAAAATCAGTTATTATAATAATGAATAATTTAGATATCGATTATACAATGTTAAACTCATGGTGCTTTAATGTTAAAAAAATTTATAGACTCGTATAAGCTATTGATTGTGATTCCTATGATAATTACACTTTTATCAGTGTGTTTAATAGCTTTTAATGGTGTAGAAGAAGGAATTGAATTAAAAGGAGGAACAATAGCTATTCTAAAAATGAATGGAACAATGTCCTCTTCTGATTTGGAAGCCCATCTGAAAACTGCTTTGAAAATAGATGATGTTGATGTGGTTAGTAATACAGGTGAGGATGTAACTGTAGAAATGGGAAGTGAAATAAATCATGATGCATTTAATTCGGCTATAAAAGGCAAAGGCACAGTCGTTAGTTTTAATGCAATTGGTCCTTTATTAAGTGAAGAAGCTATGAGCCAAATTTATTGGGCAATGTTATTTGCATTTATATTCATGGCCATAGCTGTATTTATTACATTTAGAGAACCTGTTCCCTCATTTACTGTTATATTAGCTGCATTAACAGACATAATAATAGCTATTGGGGGAATGTCTCTATTTAATATCCCTTTATCAATAGCTTCTGTTGGTGCTTTGCTTATGTTAATTGGGTACAGTGTTGATACAAATATCTTGCTTACAACACGTATTTTGAAAAGAAAAGAAGGAACTATTATTGAAAGAGTTAGAGAAGCTATGAAAACTGGATTGACTATGAGCATTACAGCAATAGCAGCTATGACTATGTTACTCATAGCAACAATCTTTTTAATTCCTGAAGCGTCGACTTTAACTAATATAGCTGCTGTTTTAATAATAGGTCTAACTGCAGATATATCATCAACCTGGCTTATGAATCTTGGAATCCTTAGGTGGTATACGGAGAGATAATATGAAAAAAAGAAATATGTCTGAATTTTTCAAAGATAAACAAGTAATATTAATGGCTATATTTATTATAATAAGTATTATCAGCATATCCACTGCAGGAATTGAACAAGGTCTTGATTTAAAAGGTGGTTCTTTAGTTCAGTTACAATTAGAAAAACCTGTTGATGATGCTACAATGGATGTTATAACAGCTGTTCTTGATAAGCGTCTTAACATTTATGGAGTTAAAGATGTTAAAGTTAGATCCGCAGGGGACCAACTAGTTATTGTAGAAATGGCAGGAGCTACTCCTGAAGAAGTTGAAAGTCTTATTGGAAATCCAGGTAATTTTGAAGCTAGGATTGGTAATAAAACTGCTGAACCTGCATTAACTGGTGTTGACATAACAAATGTAGAAATGTATGAAATAACAGACACTGAATGGAATGTTCCTTTCCATATTTCAATAGAAGGAGCAGCACACTTTGCAGAAATGGCTCGAGGAAAAGGAGGAGAAAAAGTCTATATGTTTTTAGATGATGAGCTAATTAGTGATGACCCTCCAAGTTTATCAGCAGAGTTAGCTAATGGTGTTCCAACTACTCAAGTTATGGTTACTGGTGGAGCAAATTCTCCAGAAGAAGCTGAAGAAGAAGCAAAACAGATTTATACAGTTTTGAAAACAGGATCACTACCTGTTAAAGTGCAAGTTGTGGGATCAAGTACTGTTTCTCCAGAACTAGGTCAACAATTCCTTGAAGGTGCAGCAATAGCTGGACTTTTAGCTATTTTAGCAGTTTCTGCAATAATATATTTCAGATACAGAAAACCTATTCTTGTAATACCTATTGTTGTAACATGTGTTTCTGAAATTCTAATTGTTATGGGAATAGCTTCAATTATTCAATGGAATATAGATCTTGCAGCTATTGCTGGTTTGATTGCTGCAGTTGGAACAGGAGTAGACGATCAAATTATCATAGTAGACGAAATATTAACCTCTGAGAAAACTACTGAAAATCGCAGACGAACCAAAACAAAAATCAATGTGAAAAAAGCACTATTTATCATATTTGCTTCAGCAAGTACCTTAATTGCAGCTATGTTACCATTAGCTTATGTAGGTTTTGCAAGAGGCAGCAGTGGTATTGGAACATTAGCTGGTTTTGCATTCACTACCATTATTGGTGTTCTAGTTGGTATCTTAATTACAAGACCAGTTTATGCGAAATTCGTTGAAATATTTTTAAAATAAACAAAAAATATTTCAATTATTATTTCTAAAACACTTCAATAATTTTTAAATAGATTTCAACCATTATTTCTAAATACTTAAATAATTATTTTAATATTCAAAAAATAAAGCTATAAAATAATGAATGTATTTAGAAATACAATTAATTTTATTTTTTTAATCTAAACAATTAATATTTATATTTTTTTTAATAATAACATTATTTACCTTATTTTAGAAATTCTAAACCTTAAAACTCATTTTTTTAAAATTAATAATATCTTACTTAGCTATTTATAACTATTTTTTTCAAAATTATTGTCACTTCTATGAAGTTATTAAAGAATACCTACTTCTATGAAGTTATTAAGGAATAGCTACTTCTATGAAGTTATAAAGGAATAGCTACTTCTATGAAGTTATAAAGGAATAGCTATTTAATAAAGATTTAAATCATTGAATTAAAGATTATAATTGTTAGTTTATATTAATAAACATGTTTAAATATAATATTTTAAAAATATGATTTTAAAGATTTTTTTATTAAAAATAAAGAAAATTTTTTTCTACATTTATATTCCTTGAAGAAAAGTTTGAATTAAATTATTTATAAAAAATTAATTAATTTTCTAAAAATCAATTTTATTTAAATTATTTTTTAAAATAAATGGTTAATAATTATTTTTTTTAAAAATATATATTATAATAATTTTTGATTAATTAATTGATCTTTATTAAGGATTTTAAAAAAACCATAGCTTAAAAACTTTATTTCCATAAATATAATAAAAATTTAATAAATAAATATAAAAAGGTTTTAAACATGAAAAAATTACCTATTGGTATTTCTACTTTTTCTGAGTTAATTGAAAAGGATTATATCTATGTGGATAAAACACGAGACATCTATGAGATGATCAACACAGGCAAATCATTTTTTTTGTCACGTCCACGAAGATTTGGTAAATCATTATTAGTTAGTACTTTAGGAGATTTGTTTGAAGGGAAAAAAGAGCTTTTTAAAGGTTTCTATATTTATGATAAATGGAAGTGGAAAGAGAAACACCCAGTAATATATTTAGATTTTGGAACACGACCATATGATTCAGCAGAAAAATTAAAAAATTCTTTAATATCTTTTACTGATAGAATAGCTAGAGATTTTTCACTTGAACTGTTTGAAAATGATTTATCTTCTAGATTTGATGAGTTAATTAGTGAAATTCATAAGAAACTAAATAAAAAAGTTGTCATTTTAATCGATGAATATGACAGAGCTATTGTAAAGAATCTTTCTAATCCTCAAGTATTGAATAGTAATAAAGCAGTACTTCAAACTTTTTATGGTGCTTTAAAAGCTGCGGATAAACATATTGAGTTTCTTTTTGTAACTGGTGTTTCTAAATTCACTGGAACCTCTCTTTTTTCAGACTTTAACAGTCCTGACGATATTACTTTAGATTATAAGTATAGCTCTATCTGTGGTTATACACAAGAAGAATTAGAAAGAGAATTTAGTGAATGGATTGACAAAACATCCAAAAGTTTTAATTGCCCTGAAGAAACACTCCTCACATGGATTAAGAAATGGTACAATGGTTACTCATGGGATGGTAAAGTTAGAGTTTATAATCCGTTGTCAATTTTAAATCTTTTCTCTAAACAAAGATTTGCTAATTATTGGTATAGAACAGCAACACCAAGCTTTTTAAAAGATAAAATTATAGCTAAAAATAATCTCGAACCTCTTTTAGATGAATTCAATGTTTTTGCTGAAATGTTAGATAGTTCTGATCCTTTAAATCTTGGTGAAATCTCTTTGCTTTTTCAAACAGGTTATTTGACCATTAAAAAAGCAGAAATCAAAGAAGGTATGGATTTTTACACGTTAGCTATTCCCAATAATGAAGTTAAGAAATCATTATTTGAAAACTTGCTAAAGGAATATACTGATAAGAACTTGGAAGAAATTCAGACCATGAAAATGGAAATAGCTAATCAACTTAAAAGTAATGATAAAATCGGATTAGAAGAGAATATTAGCTATTTACTAGCTAATATTCCATACAAAATTCATGGAAAAGATGAGAACTATTACCCTAGTATTTTTTTAGTATGGTTACAAACCATGGGCTTTAATATAGAAGCTATTCATGTTACAAACATTGGAGAAATAGATTCTGTAATAAACATTGAGGAAAAAACAATAGTCGTTGAAATTAAGTACTCTAAAAGTGAAAAAGAAGAAGATTTAGATAAAGCTATAAAAAAAGCATTTACACAAATTCATGAGAGAAAATACTTTGAAAAATATTTAAAAAGAAAAAATGTTCAACTCTTAGCTATTGCCTTTAATCGAAAAAATGTTTTATGTGAATTTAGAGAAGTTTGAATCTATTTTTTTAAAATTTAAATTCTTTTATTTGCTTAGCTTTTTGTCTTTTTTTTGTCAAAACCATAGCTTTCAAAAGAATATTTTATGGGATATATATTTCCTAATTATAATATTTATATCTTAATTGTAATATATATCTCCTATCCAAACACCTTTTTTTGAATGAATATTTGATACTATAAAGTACAAATCAAAATAATCAATTTCAAAGGTTTTTTTCTTCAGGAGAATAAGTTTAAGTATTCTTAATTTTTTGAAAACTTTTTTAAATTTTCATTTAAAGCTTTTTTCACAGCATCATGATGTAATTTAGAAGCTAATTGTTTATGAGATTCTTCATCAGTAGCAAATAATTCTATTTTATGGCTTTTACAAGGATAATGTTGTACTCTTAACCCTGCTAACTTGGCAGAACCTTTTACCTTTTTTCCAATCAAACCATTAGCTACAAAATTAGTTGCTCCACAAGGAGAACTTTTTAAAACTTCAATATCGATAATTCTTTCATTTTGACAATTTATTTTAATTTCGGGCTTTCCAAATTTAGAAACAAATTCATTATAATCTTGATTTTCATGTGATTCCAACTCACACAAAACATCTGGAACAGAAACATTTTTATATTTTAATAGCTGGTTTTTAAACCCTTCACCTTTCCAAATTCCAATGATTATCCATGAAACCTTATTATGCAAGTTTTCCACAATTTCTAATGTCATATCTGCTTGTTTGATATATGTAATTATAATGTCAAATTTTGATAGATTATCTATAATTTTTTTATCTAGATTTATATTATCTATAAAAACTCCACTAGGGGATTCAATATGAATTAATTTAGTTTCAAATTTTTGCCTAATTGTTTTATAGGATCTTTCTCCATATGGAGATTCATCTCTAACAATAGCTACTTTTATCATAGATATCCCATAATTAAAATTTTTTATAGTTAATAATTAAGTATAGTATTTTACTTAATCATATAACTAATTAAGCTTTGTAAAAATCCTATGCTCCTATCTTATTAATTATCTAATCTCTTGGGAGTTTTAGAATTTCGGGAGGTAATGGCTGATTTTCCAGATTCTTTCTCAAAACTATTTCTCGCATCTTTTGCTACCCTTCCACCTCGTTTAGCTACTGTTTTACTTTGATCAAAACCATCAGGATTAGTAATTTTTGAAATTTCAGTAGTAGCCACTTCACCAAACATGTTGAGAACCAGTTCTAAATTAGACATATTATCTCTAAGGCTTTCTTTTTTTAGTTTTTTGAACTTTTTATACTCTTTAGTGTCCATTTCAGCCCAAATTTTAGTAATTTCGTCAGTTAATATGGCATATTCAATTCCTTCTTCAACACCTGATCTTTTCCACTCATCAGTTAACTCTTTTCTAATTTCAATTGATTTTAAACGTTGAGTAATCCATTTTTCAGAGTAACCTTTGGCACGATAAGTTTTAACAGCACGATCAATAGTTAATTCGGGATCAACTATTTCATCAAGATGTTCTTTGCCAATTTCAGCTAACCATATTTTAAATGGTTCAGCATTTGGTGATGGAACTGATTGAACAAGTCTTAAAACTTGTTTAGTAGTAGCTACATCAGTTTTATAGTATTTACCATCAGAAGAAGGTAATTTGAGTTGTACGATATTTTCGTACAACTGATTTCCTCCTTCAGATTTTAGCTTAATTTTCAGATCACTCCAATATCTTCTTGGGTTTTTACTTTCAGTAAGAACGGTTATAACATCAATCACTGAAAAATACCAATCTTCTTCATTTTCATCCCATATAGTCCTAATTTTTTTATTTTTGAACAATTTAACCCTATTTTTATCTGACATTTTAACCATCACTCTCAATAATATAAAACCATAAATTAGAAAAACAGAATTTTCTGCTGCTGTCAATTTAAGTTAATTTAATACTTTTATTCAGTTATAGTAAAAGACATTTGATTTAGAAATGATTATTTTTAAAAGAGTGTGGTTAAAAATGTTTGAATTTATTAAAACCACAATTCTAATAAGATTTTGAAATTTTTTTTTTTTAATAAGTTCTGTCGATTACTATAATCCTATAAAATTAGGACCCTAGTTTTTGGGAAAAATTGAAGATGTTTGATATTTGATTTAATATGTTTAGAGTTCATAGTATGCTTATCCTGTAAAATTCAAACTTGCTGAAAATCAACTATAAAGGAAATACATTTAATTCCAATTCCCTGCATTTTTTAAAATTTTACAAAGTTTTAAGTGAAATTCATGTGTACTTTTAGAAACTTAATATAGTTTTACCTGAATTATATTAAATAACCACTATTCATCTTCAATTTTTCATGAAAATCTAGCACCCTAATAAAAGTATTAAGATGTTTAGAAATGGAACTGTTAATTTGTAGTTGTTGCAATTTTTAAAAAATGATTTTGAGATTGAATTTGCAAACGCTCTATTCTTCAAGAGAAATTTTTCTTACCCACTAACTTTTTGACAGTCACTATAACTTCTTAAATTATTTAATTTCTTTATTTAGATTTTTGTAAAAAATTTATAAGCGTTTACTTAAGTTGACAGCATTGCAATATTTTCCCAACAAATCATAATACTAATTATAAAAAAAGTATTATATAAATCTTTCTTAAAAGATAAAAATTGATATAAAATAGTTCAATTAGGATAATTTTCAGTAAAAACAAGTTAAAATGTAATATAAGAATAAAAAAACTCAATTTTCTACAAGGGCTAGGAAATAATTATTTTTGTGCAGTTCTATAGATTATTGTCTAGATGAAAATTAATTATTTCGCACTCTGTATAAAAATAAAGATTATATAAAAAAAATAAAAGTAGAATATTTAGAAATATCTTTCTAATATTCCTTCTAAGACTTTCGCATGACGACCTTCGTCTTTAGAACTTTCATTGAAGAAATCTGCAGGATCATCGAGATTTGCACCTTCAGCTTTTACAGATGCAGCTTTTTTCTCTTTGTTTGCCATTTGTTCTCCTTCAAGCATCATTTCTAAATTTTCTTTTAAGGTTGGTTTTATAACACCGTTCATTTCTGCAAATCTTGCAGCATGATCTGCTTCTTCATAAGCTAATCTTTTTAAAACTTCACCTACTTCACCTAAACCTTCTCTAGATGCTTGTCTAGCCATAGCTAAATACATTCCTACTTCTTGACATTCACCATTGAAATTAGCTTTCACTGCTTCTTCTAAGTCAGTTCCTTTTGTAACGCCGACTTCATGTACATTATCCACCATAATTACTCTCCATTAATAGTTTATTTATTCAATCAATTTTTTTATAGCAAAAAATATAGCTATTAATTGAATATTTCTTTTTCATTATTATTATAATTTTCATTTAAAATTTATTGTTATAGTTAGAGAAGAAATTTTTTGTTTTTCTAAAGTTTTTATTTATCATCAAATAATTTTTTATTTCATTAATTATTTTAATTATTTCTTTTTATTATAGATATTAAGGATTAAATTAAATATTTTTAATATAATAATGTTAATATTAATAAAAAATGAAATTAATAAAAATATTATCCTTGTATAAACATATTATTTTAGCAAAAATTAAAAGTCTTTCACTATAATTAATTTCACTATAGTGCTCGACATTTGATTTGAAAATGATGTTAATTTTAAACAGGTTTAAAACCCTTTAAATCATATTTTATTAAATACAATTGATAAATTAATCAAGATGGACATTTTCAAAAGTTTTGTCGAATACTATACTGTCATTTTAGGTTATTTTTATAAGCAATTAATTTTTTGAAAATGTGAATCAATTATCTTAAAAATTTGATTGAAATTGATTTTGAAAACATTGTTTTTATGAGCAGATTATTTACACAAGAACATGTTGCTCAAAAAATTAAAACTCAAAAAGGCATTAAAAAAGTGAATATACATATAACTCAAAAAATTAAAACTCAAAAAGACATTAAAAAAGTGAATATTTCTAAAGATATTTTTGCACTATTTAATATGGTTGAAAAAACTTTGGGATAATTTAACCTGTGCAAATCCTAAATAAATCCATATCCTTTTCTTAAGAGAATGGAGAATATTAATATTTTTAAATAATAAGAAAATTTAGTGCAAAAAAAAAGTTCCTTACTATATAAGGAAAATATATCAAAATGTTGTAACCCTAATACCTGATATTATGCTCATAAAAAAAATAATAGTGATTAGTTGGCAGCAAAATGAAATTCCCATAGACCAAAATCCATAGTACACAAACAAAACGCAATCAAACTTAACTACTGGGATCGAAACGAGACCAGGTATAAACCCCAACGCTATGACCGCCAAACTAAAATAAAAAGAATAAAGAAAGTAATAAAAATAATAGTGAATGATAATAAAAATATATTATGAAAATATATTAAGAAAATGAACATAAAAGGGCTGGCAGCAAAATGAAATTCCCATAGATAAAATCCATAGTACACAAACAAAACGCAATCAGACTTAACTACTGGGATCGAAACGAGACCAGGTATAAACCCCAACGCTATGACCGCCAAACCCAATAAACAATAATGATAAATATAATAATGATAAAATGATAAAAAATAATAAACAAAATAATGCCATATTATAAAAAAAACTATACACTTTCACCCTAAAACTGAATACACCAAACCAAAACACAAAAAAACAAGAACACAAAAAACACAAGGAGTACTGCAAAAAAGACAGAAAACAAAGCAAGCGAACAATTGGGAGCAGCGGACTAAACAACTCGGAAAAAACCTCGAAGCTTACATCCCTACCCCATCAAACAAGTCTTCTACTCACGTTCTAAAGCAGTCTATT
>Ga0099364_10009544_pt1 | contig 13448 bp, 9 predicted proteins | sample TergutTh196P3_FD_73070 | JGI IMG/M metagenome (GOLD analysis project Ga0099364, IMG submission 73070) | Microcerotermes parvus P3 segment gut microbial communities from Pointe-Noire, Republic of the Congo - Th196 P3 | ecosystem: Host-associated > Arthropoda: Insects > Digestive system > Gut ...
TAGATCAGTCAAACCCTGCACGTTAAGAGAGGTCAGTTGGTTGTCGGAGCACCATAGATGTTCTAGCTTAGTCAAGCCCTGCACGTTAAGAGATGTCAGTTGATTGTGGGAGCAATATAGATCTACTAGATTAGTCAAGCCCTGCACGTCAAGAGATGTCAGTTGGTTGTAGGTGCAATATAGACCTACTAGCTTAGTCAAGCCCTGCACGTTAAGAGATGTCAGTTGGTTGTAGGTGCAATATAGATACCATAGATTAGTCAAACCCTGCACGTTAAGCGAGGTCAATTGGTTGGCGGAACAAGATAGACCTACTAGATTAGTCAAGCCTTGCACGTTAATGGAGGTGATTTGGTTGGCGTAGCAAGATAGATCTTTTAGCTTAGTCAAACCCTGCATGTTAAGAGAGGTCAGTTGGTTGCTACCACAATATAGATATTCTAGATTAGTCAAGCCTTGCACGTTAAGTGAGGTCAGTTGGTTGTCCACGCAAAAGAGGGACCGAAGGTTACTCAAGCCCTGCACATTGAGAGAGGTCAGTTGGTTGTAGGAGCAATATAGATATTCTAGCTTAGTCAAGCCCTGCACGTTAAGTGAGGTCAGTTGGTTGTCGAAGCAATTAAGCTCTTCCAAAGCTGTAAAATACTCAATACCGCTCAAGTCGCTGATGTCACTCTCTTCAACATCTAAGTAAGTCACCCCCGCAACATCTGCCGGCGTAAGCTCGGCAGCGGGTTTGCCCACAAGCTCACTAATTGCCGCCGCAAAGTTCGGGTCGGGGAAGTAGGGATTGGATGCCTGGGCAGGTTTAATCGGCACTGTCGCCCAAAGGCTGAATACCAGTACGACGGCAAGAAAAATACTTCCCGCCTTTCGCCAAAGCCCTGAGGGCTTGCCCGTTGTTGCGCCGTAAACGGCACTTGTTGTTGTTTCTGTGATTTTCATAAGTTTCTCCTTATGTTTTTTTATAAAATAAAGCGACAAAACGCTCTACTTACACAACAAAAAGCGGCTACCCCACACAGGGGCAACCGCCGAGGTTTACTATATTAACGCCAGACACGCCAAGGTGCAACAAACAGGCAAGGCTAGCTAGTTGCTTGCTAATAGTGTAGCACATTTCCATGGACGCGTCAAGCCTTTCGTGTAGATTTTTTGTGAACTTTTGGGAGGAGGAAATGGGAGTTTTGGGGGAGGTTCAAGCGTGGATGCTATTATACAGGAATAAAACGGAAATGTCAAGTGCGCAAAAAGCTAGACCTGTGCAACAATCCCCCGCACAATTCCCAACACGCTTTCAATGTCCCGCTTGTCAATCACGGCGCAGGGGGAATGGATGTAGCGGCAGGGCAATGAGATCGTCAGGCAACGCACGCCGCCGCGGCTTTTGTGTATCGCCCCGGCGTCGGTGCCGCCTGCCACAACGCTCTTTGCCTGCACGGGTAAACCCTGTTCCCGGGCGGCTTTGAACGCCAAATCGAAAAGGCGTCTATCATACAAAGTACCGTTGTCCATAAAGGAAATCGCCGCGCCTTTGCCCTGCTCACACACGCGCTTTTCAGCGGCAACATCGGGAATATCAGCCGCCGTCGTCGCCTCCAAAACGATGGCAATTTCGGGATTCATGGCGTACGCCGCCGTGGCGGCACCCCTCGCGCCAATCTCCTCCTGCACCGTAAAAGCGGCAGAAATTGGCAAGTCCTTATCCCGCAGCAACTCCATCAACAAAGCGCAGCCCGCCCTGTCGTCCAGTGCGGGAGACATGATTTTACCGCCGTGGGTTTCACAGTAGTACCGCTCAAAATGTACCGCATCCCCCACTGACACCAACTTTTGCGCCTCCTCACGGGAGCTTGCGCCAATGTCTGCGTAAAGGCTATCAATTGCGGGTAGCTTCCCCATGTCGCTCGCGGACAACAGATGTACGGGCTTCATGCCAATTACCCCCTGTACGGGCTTTTTGCCCACGGTGACCCTCGCCCCCAGGGCGGCGGAAACCAGTACTGCCCCTACACTGCGCAGGAGCAAAAGCCCGTCCTCGGTGATGTAACGCACCAAAAAACCCACCTCGTCCATGTGGGCAAAGACAGTGACTTTCGCCCCCTCCCGCTGTGCGATGACGTTACCCAACGCATCAACCTTATGGTCGCGTTGAAAGGAATCCAACGCTGCGCAAATGAACGCGGAAACATTTTGTTCATTACCTGAAATGCCGTTAATGCCGCACAGGGACTTTAGAAAATCAAGCATAATTACTCCTAATTTACAGTTTCAATCCGCCTTGCTTTTGAACATTCTAAGCAAAGCATCATCATCCATTTCAACAGGGTTGTTTAACAGGTTTGGGTGTTTGCATTTCTGGACGAATTCGGGCAAATCCTCCGCCCTCAAGCCGATTTCAGCCAGAGTGCACGGCATTGCCATGTGTTTTTTCAGGCGGGTAATCTCGTCTCCCATCGCCGCCGCGCCGGAGAAGCCCGCGTCCCGCGCAAAGTCGTTCAATCTGCCATTTTCCGCATCGGCGTTGATGTGACACAGGCTGTCTAGGGTGAATGCGCACGCCTCGCCGTGAGGCAGACCGCAAACGGAGGTGAGAGGGAAGGAACAGGCGTGGGAGGCGGCGGTTTTGGGCAGGGAGAAAGTCATCCCCGCAAGCACAGAGGCTTCGCACATTTTTTCCCGCGCTTCAAGGTCAGAACCGTCGTCGTATGTACGCTCCAAATACCGGAAAATCAACCTCACCGCCCGCAGTGCCAAGGCATCGCATATGGGCTGGTGGTTGCGGCTCCAAAATCCCTCAAGGGCGTGGGAGAGGGCATCCATTCCCGTCGCCGCGGTGACATTTGGCGGTACGGTGAGGGTCAGTTCTGGGTCGATAATCACCAGTTTGGGGTAAAAATAATCGCTGAACATGGGAGCTTTGAGTCCCAGAGCGGGTTCGCTCAACACAGCGACACAGGTGGCTTCCGTGCCTGTCCCCGCCGTTGTGGGGACGGCAATCAGGGGCAGTGTGGGATTTACGACAGTTCGCTTGCCTGTGAGGTAGTCCAATGCGCCGCCGCCGTTTGCCGCAACGGCGCAAGCGGCTTTTGCCAGGTCAAGGGCGGACCCTCCGCCCAACGCCAACACGAAATCAAAGTCATCGCCGCTCAATATTTTCGCGCAGGAATCTGCCTGTGTGACAAGGGGATTGGGTGTGATATCTGAAAAAACGGCGGTAATTTTTCCCTGTGTGGATTTTACCACCTCATCCGCCTTGCCGTTTTTCACGAAATAGGAGGTACAGACCAACAAACCCTTGCGGTATCCCAATTTTTCAAGCTCTTCCCCCAAGTCTTTCAATCCCCCCGTCTTAAAAAGTATGCTCACGGGTTGTTTGTAAAACCAGTTCATAAAGACACCTTTATCCTTTTATATTCCAAAATCGGTAATACATAGTATACCTTGCCGCCGAAAAAATGTCAACCGCCTAAAAAACTTAACAAAGAATTAACGAAACCCGTGGTAATTGCCCTTGCTTTTTTTTCTTATATTGTGTATAATGTCTGTGTAGAACTTCAACTATACCCATAACAACCTAAGGAGAGAAGAAAATCATGCAAAAACAAACAGTTCAAACAGCCGCGCTGAAAAAGAGCAAAGGTCACGGGAAACGCGCATTCGCGATTTTTGCCGCGCTGCTGATTATGCTCACCATGCTTCTAGCAGTTCCTGTTGACGCTCAGGCGGCGACAAAGAAATTGGTCAAGCCCACAAAGATTGTCACTACCCTGGGCACAAAGACATTGACTGTGGACGCGGGGAAAACCCAAAAGGCTGTCGGTCTAAAATTCACCCCCACAAAGAATGTCAACAAAGATGTCACCTACAAATCCTCCAACATTAAGGTGGTCAAGGTTAGCACCACGGGCGTGCTCACCCCTGTTAAACAGGGTAAAGCCACAATCACCGTAACCTCTAAGGCTAACAAAAAGGTTAAGGCGACATACAAAGTCAGTGTACGTCCCGCGCCGACGAAAGTTACAATCAAAAGCCCCAAGAGCTACACACTGGCTATCGGGCAAACAGCCCCTATCAATACCACTGTCACCCCCAAGGCTTCCACCAATGCCCTTACTTACTCCCTGAACAAAAAAGGCGTTGCCACAGTGAGTAGCAAAGGCGTCATCAAAGGCGTCGCCAAGGGCAGCCGTACAATCACCGCCCAGACCTATAACAAGAAAAAGGCGAACGTTTCCGTCAAAGTGGTTGAGGGTCCCGCCAAGAAGGCAAAGCTGACAGGCTTCAAGAAAGCTCCCGCCAATAATCTCCTCTATGTCGGATCAAGCTACACCCTCGATAAGCCCTATCTCAGTGTGTTTTCTCACATTGAATACAGAGGTCTAAACGCCAAGGGCGAGCCTGTTACCAACTGGTCACGCACCAAACCAAAAACCGGAATTTTAAGCACAAGTAAATCCGTTGATGAGAGCCGTATACACAAGGAAACAGTATACAGCAAAGCAATCCACGCAACAAAATGGTCATCGAGTAATCCCAACGTTTTAGCTGTCAACCAAAACGGTAAAATCACCGCCAAAAAAGTGACTAAAGCCGAAAGTGCAACAATCAGCGCCACGTTTTATAACGGCGCAAAAGCAAGCGTGAAAATCACTGTGCGTCCTCTGCCGACAAGCATCAGTGTCACGCCGCGCAGCGACACATTGGTCATGAGTCAAAAAACAACCACACAGCTAAAGGCAAACTACAGCCCCGCCGCATCCTCCACCTATGGCAAAGTTTCTTGGAAGAGCAGTAACACCAAGGTGGCAACAGTCAGCAACACAGGGCTTGTTACAGCAGTCGCCGCGGGCAGCGCAACAATCACCGCAAGCCTGAAAGTGGGCGACAAAACCTACACAAGTACAAGCACAATCACTGTTGAGGACTACATGGCGGCGTACAATAACGCCACGGCTGCCTTTGAGCGCAGTACCGTTTCATACACAGAAGAAGCAACACTGAAAATGGCAAACTTCCAACTTTCCAGTGGCTTAAATACCCTTTTGGGGGCAATTGAGCAAGTTACACAAGCTGATTCGGGCATGGGAAGTATTTCTGGTGAATTGCAAGACGCTGTGAACATGGAGGACTACAACAAGCAGGTTATTTCCCGCAAAGCTCCTTTCGAGGAGTCCGACCTGAAAAAAGCTAGTTTAAACGCCTCTCACCTCAAGGCAAACGGCGCGAGCAAGAGCGGCAATGTCTATACGTTTAGGATCAAGGATGAGAATAAATCTACAGGCTATAACGCGCTGAGTGCATTCACCGCAAATCCGTTCGGCGAAAAGGAACTTCGCGCCATGATGGGCTTTGACACCATTACCGACCCCCAGATGAAATCCTTCATGGACAGCTTCATCTCCGGCTTTAATGTCAGCACAAAGGACATCGTTCTTGAGGCGGAAATCCTGCCGAACGGTCAATTCAAGAGGGTTACCCAGTATATCTCCGTGAACCTCTCACTCTCTCTGAGCCAAAAGACTATCGAACTTTTGATTGACGACTCGTTCGACAAAACTATGGCTGCTGCGATAAAAGCAATTATGTATATACCTTTCAGAATAGCAGGCGGTAAACTCGACATCTTCACCGCCGACGCCACACTAAAACTCGACTTTACGGAGTTTACCTATCACTAAATTCCGGACTCAAAGATACTGGATGTTGGATTTTCAACAATCTAACATCTAGTGTCTAGATACTAGGGGCTGTCTGAAAAATAAAATAACTAGTCTATTTTGGCTAAAACGGGCTGCAACATCGTTGAAACTCATCGGAATACGAAAATATTCCTGCGGTTTTCTCCTCGTTTCGCTCCGTTTTACCTCAAGATATCCAACGTTTTTAATTTTCAGACAAGCCCCATAACACACTTGGAGTGTTCCCTATGAAGTTACTCAAAAAAATGTCCGCAATCCTCTTTGCCATGCTGATTGTCTTGGGCGTTAGCGACCTGGGCATTGTGGTCGCCGAAAGCTTGCCCGCAACAACGAGCGTGGCAATAAGCACCAGTACCCTCACCGTTGGGGCTGGTGAAACCCGCAGGGTTAAGTCCTCTGTCACACCGAAAAAAGCGGCGGCAGTGAAGTGGACGTCCGACAAAAAGAGCATCGCAACAGTTGACAACAACGGAAATATCACGGGAAAAAAAGCCGGTACGGCGAAAATCACCGCCAAAAGCGGAAAGATGAGTGCTGCTGTCACCGTGACTGTTAAAGCCGCGCCCAAAAAAGTGACACTGCCCAAGACGATGAGGCTTTCTGTGGGGCAGAAGAAAACCCCAAAGGCGAGTGTTGACAAAAACGCGCGCAAAAAACTGACCTGGAAAAGCTCCGACCCGAAAATCGCCGCTGTTGACAAGAAAACAGGGAAAATCACTCCCCTCAAGACCGGAACTGTTACAATTAGAGCCACTAGCTACAACAAAATCAAGTCAAACAAGATGACATTGACCGTGACAGCGCGCCCGGCTCCAAAGAAAATCACGGGTAAAAAGCTCACATTGGGCGTAAAACAGACGGGGAAGGCAAAGGCACAGCTGACATTTAGTCCCAGTTACGCCAGTACCTCCGTAACCTTTGTCAGTACCAACGAAAAAATCGCGACCGTGGACAAAAAGGGCGTTATCACGCCGCGCAAAAAAGGCACAGTGACCATTAAAGCGATTTCCGCAAAGAACAAAACGGTAGTGGGCAAATTCAAGCTGACCGTGCTTGCCGCGCCTAAGTCCATCAAGTTCACGAACAAGAAAACAACCCCTGAAAACCGCCTTGTCTTGGGTATGGGCGAGAAGTTGAACCTGAACATTGATATCAGCGGGCTTACCGCTAAACAGGAAAAGACAAACGCGGGTAAGCGGACCTATAAGGTCGGCAATTCTAAGGTTGTCAAGGTGGACAAAAAGACGGGAAAAGCCGCCATTGTTGGCGTTGGCAAAACCACTGTCACCGTCACCACCTGGAACAAAAAGAGCGCTAAGTTGCACATTCAGGTGAAGCCCGCCCCAACGTCTTTCAGTTTTGAACACAGCAATATCACCATAACGGCAGGACAAAAGTTCACCAACCCCATGACTGTCGCGCCTCTTAACGCCCACAGCTCTTGGGTATACTCCACAGACAACGCCGCCGTGGCAACTGTCAACGCCGCCAAAGGTGAGTTTCAAGGGCAAGCGGCGGGCACGACCACCATACGTCTGCGGGCATATAACGGAAAATCAGCATCTTATAAGGTAACCGTAATTCCTAATGCCAACGGCGGTACCGGCACTCCTCCCGCTGCTACAGTGAACAACACAAAGAACTTCACCCAGGCGGCAGAGCTTTTGAACAACGCCACCAAGAGCGTTAACGACAACCTTGCGGGCTACAAATTCGCAGGAACGACAACCTCTAAAGGTTCTGTTTCCGTGGCAAAAAACCTGAGCCTGTGGCAAAGCGTTGCTGTAGGATCCGCACTGACAATAATCAAGGCAACCCCTGAATACAAACAACTGGAAAAGGGCGAAACCTTCAGGGACAGCAGGACGGTGCCAAAGGGCAAACCTAGCGACGCTCTCCCCTCAAGCACCTTGCGCGCGACGGATATTTCCGCCATGGCAGTAAAGAATATCGGTGCCAACAAGGAGTACACACTCCTGATTAAAAATGCCACCAACCTGAATTCCGCATCGCCAATCAACCGATTTAGTCCCGAAAAGTGGGATACAGAATCTGTTCAGGAGATGATAGGCGAGGGCTTACAGAAAGGGGCGAATGTTGGCGTCCGCGTGCGCAACACCTCCGTTGTCATGGAACTCAATCCCCAAGGACGCCTTGTGAAGCTCCAGTATAATTACACCATCGACATGGATATGTCCATGGACGATGAACTGCCGATTTCCCTTGTCTTAACCAACACCATTCGCCACAATTATACGGATTTTGTGTATTGATTATGCGAAAAATACTTGTTATTACTTGCTGTTTGACAGCCGCTGTGCTATTGCTCAGTGGCTGTTCCGCCTTGAGGATACAGCACCCGGAGAGTCTCATGCGGCCGCCGGAGCCTTTCGGTGAGCATGGAAAATTATTGAGCGCCTTTCGTAAGCACGCGGGAGAGGAGGCGATCTTAGCAAGCCCATCCCAGGGAGAAAACCGCGCTGTTGTGCGGCTCTTTGACAGTGACTGGAACGGTATAGACGAAAGCGCGTTGATTGTCTATTACCCCGACGCGTCTATGAAGATACTGCGCTATTCGATTCTCACTATGGACGCCGACGACTGGATTTTGGTGCTTGATGAGGTGGGCTTTGGCAGTGAATTTCTTTGGGTACAGACGGCGGATTTGACAGGGCGTTGGGAAACACATCTCCTTATTTGTTGGCGAATTGAGGGCGCGGAAGAGGTTTTGAGTGTATTGAATCCCTTTAGAAACATCGGTGCAATACGCGGCGAAAACTTCACCGTGGTGAATATTGACGGCAAGAGGAACGCGGAAATTTTTTACATCAAGCGGGAGATAACTCACGGTGTAACCCGCCTTTGGGGCGAGATTGACTACCTGAACGAGGGAGAGCTGATCCAAAAAGCGCGGGTGAGCCTTGACAGTGAAGTCAGTGCTTACGGCAAACTGCAGACTAATGGCTCCCGGTTATTGCTCAACGCTTTCAAGGGGGCAGAGCATATGATTACGGAATTGCTTGAGTGGGACGGCGAGAGCCTCTCCAACCTTACAATCGACCCCATAACCTTGACAAACACCGCCACCTTGCGCACAGCCAACCTAATGCCCAAGGAGCTAAACGGCGACGGACTTTTGGACATCCCCGCCTATACTGAAAAGCAGAGAGTGCTTTTCAGTCCCGAAACCGCTGATACAGCTCTGCAGAGAATCAGTTGGTATAGTTGGGACAAAAAGGGAAGCGAGTTGCTTTTTGAGAGTATTTTCAGTACGCAATGCGATTGGTTTCTTCGTCTTGATAAAGTTTTTTTGGAACTCGATTATAGCATGAAGAAAGATGAATTTCGTGCATACAGCGGAAAAAAACTGCTTTTTTCCCTCTCTCAACCAGGGGAAAAACCCGCAGGTATGATCTTGACAAACGGCGACAAAAGCGTTAAACTTAGCATAACAGAGCAGGGAATATCTCACGGGATTACGCCAGAGAAAATCGACGAGAATTTGTTTTGGCGGTAAACAACATATAAAGGGGGGGATTAAGCTTGCGTCGAGTGTTAGTTTTGGAGGACGAATCGGCGATTCGTGAGTTTATTGTGATTAATCTTGAGCGAGGCGGCTATGAAGTGGTTCAGGCGGAGGACGGCAAGCAGGCTCTTGCCATTTTTGAGAGCGAGAATTTTGACGTGGTGCTGTTGGACGTGATGGTTCCGTTGCTTGACGGTCTGGAGGTCTGCAAGCAACTGAGGGCAGAAAGTCCCACATTGGGGATTATCATCCTCTCGGCAAAAGGGCAAGAGATGGATAAGCTAAAGGGACTGATGAACGGCGCGGACGACTACATAACCAAGCCTTTTTCCCCGTCGGAGCTTGTGGCGCGGGTCGACGCGGTCTATCGGCGGGTTTCGGTGAGCAATCAGTACCCCCGTCCCAACACACATATTTTGCGCTCAGGCAACAAATTTGAGCTGAATACTTTAACACGCACCCTTTTTAAGAGCGGACAAAAGATTGAGTTGACCCAGCTTGAGTATCAGTTAATGGAGTATTTTCTTCTGAATATCGAAGTTCCCCTGAGCCGTACAGCGATTTTGGACAAGATTTGGGGAAACAATTACATCGGTGAAGATAAAATCGTCGACGTGAACGTGCGGCGGCTGCGCAAAAAACTTGAGGAATATCCCTCCGAGCCAAAGCATTTGCAAACGGTTTGGGGGTGCGGATATAAATGGTGTGTTTGAATTGACATCCCACCCCAAAAATGCTATAATATCCTAGGCGAGTTATACCCTGGCAAAGGTTTTTGAAACATCGCCGAAAAAAAATAAAAATACTTGGGAGGCGCAAATGGAAAAAATGCTGTATGAAGGAAAATCCAAATCAATCTATGAGGGTCCCGACGACAAAAGCTATATCGTTCGCTACAGAGATACGGCGACAGCTTTTGACGGAAAAAAACGCGAAGAACTCGACGGTAAAGGTGCACTGAACGCCGCAATCTCACACATCATCTATGGTTACTTAGAACAAAACGGCATCGAAACCCATTTGATTAAGGTCATCGATGACACCACCGCTCTGGTTAAAAAAGCCGAAATTGTCATGGTCGAGGTCATTGTACGCAACGTCGCCGCGGGCAGTTTTTCCCGTAAATACGGCGTCCCAGAGGGCACAGAACTTCAGAACGTCACCACAGAATTCAGCCTGAAAAGCGATGAGCTTGGCGACCCTATGATTAACAACAGCCAAATCACCGCCCTTGGCATCGCCACCGCCCAGGAGTTGGACTACATGACCGATCAGGCACTGAAAATCAATGACCTGATGATTGGTATGTTCTCAAAGGTGGGCATTCGCCTTGTTGACTACAAACTTGAGTTTGGTCGCTGTGACGGCAAACTGATTTTGTGCGATGAAATTTCCCCGGACTCCTGCCGTTTTTGGGATATTGAAACCAACCAGAAGCTCGATAAAGACCGCTTCCGCCGTGACTTGGGCAACGTCCTTGACGGCTACCGCGATGTGCTTTCAAGGTTGACAGGGGAATAGGTTTTTAGAAATTAGGAGAAGACTGTGTTCGCATCCTAAAATACCAATATCGCATAGCTGAAGTGGAAGCACTGAAAGTTATGCGATTTTCGTATTTTCTGAATATTCACAGCAGTCAATTTATAGTCGCCTAACTTGAAAATCAACTCGTCTTTGCGGTGCATTTTCCATCTGATTTCGTCAAAAATGCTCACAAATCCTGCGCCGATTTTCAAGTTAATCGACTATATGTTTTATAAATATTGATTATTGAGGTGAAATCAGTCATATCTCTGCCCCGCTTCGCATAGCAATAACCTACAGCATTTTGTGGAGGCGCCATATGTTACTGCGGATTTTCCTGCGTTGGTTGGGCGGAAGTGTGCACTTTTCGGCGGCGGGAGGCTTCGCCGAGCGATTTTTGAACTTGGCAAGGCAGGCGGATATTGAGCTTTGGGATACTCAATTGCGCGGAGGTGTACTCTATTCATTCGTGAGCGGACGAAATTACCGTCGCCTGCGCCACATCGCCCGCCAAAGCGGGATGCAAATCCGAGTCTGCCGAAAATTAGGGCTACCATTCCTAATTTTATCCCAACGTCGACACGCGGGAATGCTAGTTGGCTTCTGCTTTTTTGCCCTCCTGTTCTTCACTTTGTCCACGCGAATTTGGATCATCAATATTGACGAAAACAACATAACGGAACGACGGATTATAGTGGAAGAATTGAAAAAAAATGGTGTTTCTGTCGGCAGCCGACGCTCAAAATTGGACGTGAAAACCCTCAGCAAGGAGATGACCGATTGCCTGCCCCAACTGAATTGGATCGGAATAAATCTCCGCGGCAGTGAACTGGAAGTGCGAATTCGCGAGCATTCCATAGAGAATCGAAAGCCTGTAAACAACAAGCCTGCGGACATTGTGGCGACGCAGGATGGGCGTCTCGTCAGTCAGCTAATTTGGGCGGGAACGCGCCTGTTTACAGAGGGTGCGGCGTTTGAAAAGGGTGACGTTCTCGTGGAAGGTCGCACGCGCAACACTGACGAAAGTACTACTCCCATCCGTGCTAGCGCGTACATTGTCGCCGAAACAGAGCGGCTACTGGAGCAGGAGCAGTCCAGTGCGCCGAAAGCCTTACGCCGACAGCGTTTGCGCCGACAATTTACCCTACGTATATTTGGCTTGCGTCTGCCTTTGTTTGTCAAATCATGGGAAAATGCTTGGGAGAGCGTCAACCAACTATCCATGAACGATGTGTTATTGCCCATAGGCATTGATAGCCGAAGTTTGCCAATTTTCGCCGAGGATGACACACTCCTGACCTCAGAAAATGCAGAACTTTTAGCGTTGTCCAAGCTCCACGCCAAAGCGGTAAAGTTGCTTGAACATAAAGAAATTCGGAGCTTAAAAAACACTCGTGAGGACACTGATGGTGTTCACCTTAGAACTACCTATATTTTATGGGAAAATGTGGGTGAAATCAAGGAGTAAAAATCGAAAAAGCAAACATTAATAAGCAACCAATATTTTATAGTCGATTAATGCTTTTTTAACGAGTAAACATCTCGCTTTCACTCCCTACTTTCAACTAAAAACCCCCATAGAAACATCCAACGCAATAACGCTGTGTGTCAACGCTCCCAAGGAAATCACATCTACACCTGTTTGGGCAAATTGCCTGATATTCCCAAGATTTATGCCGCCGCTCGCCTCAAAAATAGCTCGACCCTTGCCCAAAAGTACCGCATCTCTTATCTGCGCGGGGAGCATATTGTCGAGCATAATCACGTCCGCATTAGAATCCAACGCTTGGGTGACCTCCTCTAAATTGCGGGCTTCTACCTCGATTTTTACCATATGTCCGACATTTTCACGCACCTTTTTTACCGCCTGTTCAATGCCACCCGCCGCGTCAATGTGGTTGTCCTTGAGCATCACCGCGTCTGAGAGAGAAAAGCGGTGGTTGCGTCCGCCGCCAATGCGTACGGCGTATTTCTGCAACGCCCGCAACCCTGGGAGCGTCTTGCGGGTTTCGCTTATTGCGGCACCTGTACCCGCCGCTGCCGCCACGGCTTGCGCCGTCTGTGTGGCGATTCCCGATAGGTGTTGCAGAAGATTCAGCCCCGTGCGTTCTCCCGCCAATAGGGTTAGCGTTGCGCCTGAAAAACGGCATAACTCATCGCCAACACTCACCCTGTCGCCGTCCTTGAACGCCCAACTAAACTGCACATTTTCGTCCAGTAGCTCAAAGACACGCTGAAAAAGCTCACGACCGCACAACACTCCCTGCCCTTTTGCCGTCAAGCGGGCGTTGCTCTTGTCGCCGGGTGAAAAAACCGCCTGTGACGTGATGTCTCCAAAGGGCATATCCTCCCGCAACGCGCCGAGTATGATGTCGTCATATGGTGTCCTCATGGTGTCCCTCCAGAATCAGTTTTGCCGCTAAGGCTATTGACTTTAGTTCGCAGTTTTCGGGGCTATCATCAAGGCTTTCTATCGTCCCGTATATCTCGTTTACACGGGAAATCGCGGTAGGTATCGCCATAGCATCGGCGAAAACAAAACAGGTTTTCTGCAATATCCACCGCAGTTCAGTAAGCAACTGACAGTGTTCAGTATCCAATCGGCTGTCGGCAGCGGACACCCGCCAATCCTCATTCCTGTATCCTGTATCCCCCCCCCCCTTGGCCCTGTCCCCCCTGCCTAAATCCCGCAGAAT
>Ga0099364_10009545_pt1 | contig 13448 bp, 9 predicted proteins | sample TergutTh196P3_FD_73070 | JGI IMG/M metagenome (GOLD analysis project Ga0099364, IMG submission 73070) | Microcerotermes parvus P3 segment gut microbial communities from Pointe-Noire, Republic of the Congo - Th196 P3 | ecosystem: Host-associated > Arthropoda: Insects > Digestive system > Gut ...
CGAAAGACGTTTTTTTGCTTCTTTCGCTCAGGAGAGGCATCCTGCCTCAACTGAACGGCGCTCCGCATCCATGCTCCGCTTTGCGAAGCAAAATAAACGTCTTCCTCACCGGGGTCTGTACTGTAACTCTGCAAAAAAATATTCTTTTTTTGTTCATTATTATATGCTATAATGATTAACTGATTTGTACTTATTAAAACATGGCTCAGAAAGGCATTTATATGGTTAAGCGGGTAATTTCAAAAGTTTTCGGCACATATAACGACAGGGAGCTAAAGGCGCTCGCGCCTTTGGTGAGTTCCATCGAAAGCCTTGCGGATGAGTTTCGGTTAATGTCTGATGAAACTCTGCGCGGAAAGACTGCAGAGTTTAAATCCCGTTTAAGCAGCGGTGAGACTCTGGATGATATTCTGCCCGAGGCGTTCGCCGCCGCGCGAGAGGCTTGCGACCGTGTTCTCGGCATGCGACCTTTTACGGTTCAGCTTATCGGCGGGATCGTCCTGCATCAGGGGCGTATTTCAGAGATGAAGACAGGTGAAGGTAAGACTCTGGTTGCGGTCATGCCTGCGTACTTAAACGCTCTCTCCGGCAAAGGCGTACACGTTGTGACCGTAAACGACTATCTGGCTCGCCGCGACAGTGAATGGATGGGTAAAGTACATCGCTACATGGGGCTTAGCGTCGGTCTCATCGTACACGGGCGGAGCGGCGATGAGCGCCGCGCCGCATATAACTCAGATATCACCTACGGCACAAATAACGAGCTGGGTTTTGACTACCTCCGCGATAACATGGCTCTTTACAAACAGGATATGGTCCAGCGCGGACATTCTTTTGCCATCGTAGACGAGGTTGACTCGATACTCATTGACGAGGCGAGGACTCCGCTCATTATTTCCGGTCAGGGTGATGAGTCTACCGATATGTATTCGAAAGTGAACGGTTTTGTCACACGCTTGAAGAAAGTGGTATACGCCTCCATAGATGAAAAAGCGCAGGAGGACGAATCGCTGGACGCCGATTACGTCATTGACGAAAAGGCAAAAACCGCAACTCTCACCGCAAGAGGCATTGAAAAGGCGGAGAAACACTTCAACCTTGAAAACCTGGCCGATCTCGAAAACAATACATTGTCACATCATATAAATCAAGCTTTGCGCGCACACGGCATTATGCAAAAAGATGTGGATTATGTCGTCAAAGAAGGCGAGGTCATTATTGTCGATGAGTTCACAGGCCGCCTTATGCTGGGCAGGCGGTACTCCGAAGGTCTGCATCAGGCGATTGAGGCAAAAGAGAACGTCACGGTCGCACGGGAAAGCAAGACGCTCGCCACTATCACTTTCCAAAACTATTTTCGCCTTTACGCCAAGCTTTCGGGTATGACGGGCACGGCGCTGACAGAGGCCGAGGAATTCGGCGCCATATATAAACTGGATATAATAGAGATCCCGACAAACCGCCCCCTTGTCCGGATCGACAACCCGGACGTGGTGTTCAAAACCGAGAACGGGAAATACAGGGCGATCATTAAGCAGATCGAACAATGTAATAAAAAAGGTCAGCCCGTGCTGGTCGGTACGGTGTCCATAGAGAAGAGCGAACTTCTGTCCTCATTGCTCAAAAAGCGCGGCGTTCCCCATAATGTGCTTAACGCCAAGCATCATGAGAAAGAAGCGGAGATCGTCGCCCAGGCAGGCAAGATCGGCGCGGTCACAATAGCCACAAACATGGCCGGGCGCGGAACAGACATCATGCTGGGCGGAAATCCCGAATATCTGTCTAAAAACGACATGAAAAAAGCCGGGCTTACAGATGAGCTCATAGCAGAGGCAACCGGTTATGCCGAAACCGACGACGAAGATATCATCGCGGCGCGTAAAATGTTTGCCGAAAAGATGGATCAGCATCGCAGCGTCACCTCCGCCGAGGCTGATAAAGTCAAGCAGGTAGGCGGGCTTTTTATCCTGGGTACCGAACGTCATGAAGCGAGGCGCATAGACAACCAGCTTCGCGGACGCGCCGGCCGTCAGGGCGACCCCGGTGAGACCCGTTTTTACATCGCTCTCACAGACGATATCATGCGTCTTTTTGGTTCCGAGAGAATCATGGGCATGATGGATACCCTCGGTCTTGACGAGGATACCCCTATCGACAAAAAAATGCTTTCCAACGCTATCGAGACGTCCCAGCGCAGGGTAGAGAGCCGCAACTTCCAGTCGCGTAAAAACGTCCTTGAGTATGATGACGTCATGAACAAGCAGCGTACGCTCATATACGATCAGCGCCAAAAAGTGCTTGACGGCGATGATATACAGCAAAACATCCAATCTATGATCTCTGAAGTCATCGACAGCGCCATCGGAGCGGGATTTTTGGAAGCAGAACATATTACGGAGCGCACACAACTCAACGAGGTTTTGACTCCGTTTGAAAACCTGTTTTTGAAAAAAAGCGAGGTAAAGCTGCCTTCGGAAGGATTGTCACGCGAGACTCTGCAAGGGCTGCTCGAAGATAAAGCTTCGGCAGCCTATGCCGCCAAAGAAACAGAACTCGGACCGCTACCCGGCAGCGACGTCCCGCTCATGCGTGAGCTGGAACGCGTTATCATGCTGCGCGTTGTCGATGAGTTCTGGATGGAACACATCGACGCAATGGAAGGACTGCGTGACAGCGTGCGTCTGCGCGCGTACGCACAGACAAATCCGGTAGATGAGTATAAGCGCGAAGGCTTCGATATGTTCGAAGAGATGATAGGCGGAATCAAGGAAGAAGTAGTCAGGCGCTTATACACGGTTCGTATAAAAAAAGATGAATCTCTCAAACGCCGCAGTGTTGCCGGAAACATAAACGCATCAGCATATAACTTTGGCGGCGACTCCTCGGGAAAAAAACAGCCGGTCAAAAAAGGCCCAAAAACAGGACGTAACGACCCCTGTCCCTGCGGCAAACTGCGCCCGAACGGCCTCCGCATGAAATACAAAGACTGCTGCGGAAGAACGGAGTGATTTAATAATGCAGAATGCAGAATGCAGAATGCAGAATGTGGAATGCGGAACTACGCAAATGCGGAATGCGGAGAATATTCCGAATTCCGAATTCCGAATTCCGAATTGGCGCTTGATTCCTGCATTGGTATTAGTTTTGGCTTTGCTTTTGCAGGGGTGCTTTTTTGACTCGCAGCAGGACTATGTACCGGCGGAAACTATTCCTCCGCCAGATGAGCCGCTTGATAACATTGTCGTACCTATTAATGTTCCAAGAAGCCCCGGCCAGTTCACTCTTCGGTATGATCCGAGCAGTTCGCTAAATCCGATAATGAGCCTGAGCAGTGAGAACATCATACTGTCCTCTCTGCTGTATGAATCCCTTTTTGCCCTTGACGGTAATCTTAACATCCATCCTGTTCTCTGTGAGAGTTGGTCGACTGAAAACAATGTGACATACACATTTAATATCAAACCGGACATAGCTATGAACGACGGTTCAACACTTACAGCCGACGATGTTGCATACACACTCAGGCAGGCTATGCAAAGAGGGCGGTTTGTCAACCGGCTTAGAAATATTCGCAGCATCTCCTCGGACGGGGATTTGACATTAACCGTCGTTTTGAGATCTGCGAACAGCCGATTTATATATCTGCTGGATGTTCCCGTAATAAAGGACGGTTCGATCGACGACCCTGTGCCGCCGGGGACCGGGCCTTACGAGTTTACCAGGCCCGGTTCGATTCAGCTCACCCGCTTTGTCCGATACAGAGATTATTCAAACCTGCCGGTACTGGTCATTCACTTGAGGGAAAGCGGCGATAACGAGCTTACTGAGCTTTTTGACAACGGAGAACTCAGCCTGATATGGGATGATCCGGCGGACAGCTATGACATAAGGCTCAACCGTCTTCATGAGACACGTTTCTATAATACAACAGCGCTGCAGTTTATCGGATTCAATACTCGTCTGGCTCCGCTTCGAAATCCTGACGTGCGTCGCGCCATCGGAGTTTCCATTGAGCGCGACATTATAGTAAGCGAAGTGATGCCCGGACAGTCACTCGGTTCACCGCTCGCGCTTTCACCCGCGTACAGGCTTTATAGGCAGGATTGGGAACCCACTGCGGTCCACCCGCTAAGAGAAATGTCCGTCCTGCTCGAAAGCGCGGGACTGGTCGACGACAACGAAGATACATTTCTCCAGTATCCGGAAGGAGGCGAATATGTATCATTCACAATAGATTTCATAGTCAATAGCGAAAACATGCATAAAGTACGGACCGCTCAAATGATCGCCAGCGGACTTAGGCGGGTCGGTATCAATGTGGCTGTAAGAGAGCTGCCGTGGCCGAACTTCATAAACGCGCTTGAATCCGGTAATTTTGACATGTTTTACGGTGAAACGGTGCTTAGCGCGGACTTTGACTTATCCCCTCTGCTCCTCGCAAACGGCAGCCTGAACTTCGGAGGAACCGGCAGGAGTGACTATGCGTTGCTGATAGAGAACTTTCTGTCCGCCCAGTCTGATTATGAGGAACAGATCGCGGCAGGTATACTTGTCGATGAGATAAGGTTTAACGCTCCTTTCGTGCCGGTCCTGTATAAAAGATACGCCGTATACACGCCAATGGCGGCTATATCCGACGCTTCACCCAGCCAATCCGCTATTTTCCGCCTATTCCCCGGCTGGTCTGTCGACCTGTCGATGCTAACGTAAATGCGGAATGCAGAGTAATTCATAATTATAACGGGGGTTTTATGAGCGTATACAGGTGTTTTACCGAAAAGCGGGAAGGGCTTGATGCGGAAGCTGACGGCAAATCTGAAGACTGGCTTCTGATGTTTAAAAATGAGACCCAGTACACCGATCCGGAAGGTCGTCCGTCAATGCACATATCAATAAACCCTAACGGCTCCGATATGGCCGTCGAAGGCCTTTTCAGTCCAGACGGAAGGGTATTCGGCAAGATGGGCCATACAGAACGATTCGGCAAGCTTACGGGCATTAATATTTACGGCGTAAAACACCAACCGGTCTTTGAAAGCGGGATAGGATACTTTTTATAGAGAGGCGAGAGGAGAGAGTTTATAATGACGGACAGAAATTTGATTGACCTTGCGGCAGGGGCGATGGCAAATTCATATTCGCCTTATTCAAACTTCAAAGTAGGCGCTGCCATAGAGTGTGCGGACGGCTCCGCATTCACAGGATGTAACATTGAAAACGCGTCGTATGGCGCGACGATGTGCGCAGAAGCCGCAGCGGTCGCTTCGGCCGTGTCCGCCGGCCACCGCGAGTTTAAACGTATTGCTATCGTCTCGGAGGGCACGTCATACTGCTTCCCCTGCGGAACATGCCGCCAAATCTTAAGCGAGTTCTCACCTGATACGGAAGTCCTGAGTGTCCGCTCAGACGGCCGTTATGTAAGCTACCCGCTCACATCGCTGATGCCGATGGCGTTCGGGGGTGATCATATAAGGGATCAGATAAGGTAGGTTTTAACCGGGCATCCAAATCTTTTTTCCGGTCAGGGTGTGAGTCCAAAAGGCATCCTCTATCAGCTTTTTGTTGGCATTCGGCAGGATTTCGCATATCAAGCGCCGATATTCATCGTCTGACAGCCCCGATACGTTTACAAGAGGACAGCCCCGCCGAATGAACTCGTCGGGGTCCTGTATTTTTCCGCTTTTTACGGCGTCGTTGTAAAGCTTTGAACCCGGGTAGAGTATGATCGGCTCAAGGGCAACCCAGTCAAGATTATCACGATTTGCAAAGACCCAATCGATGCTTTTGCGGACAGTATCCATCGTTTCCGCAGGATCCCCGAAAATGAAAGCTCCCGTGGTGTGCAACCCCGCGTTTTTTGTCAGCTTCAGCGTGTGCTCGATATCGCTGAGCGTGATGCCCTTTCTCATGCTGCGAAGCACCCCGTCGTCCGCGCTTTCTAAACCGAAGTAGACCGATTCGCAGCCCGATTTTTGCATGGTCTCAAAGAGTTTGGGGGTATACTTACCGCTTGCCCGCAAAAAAACGCGCCAACTCATGCCGTATGGCTTTATCCTCTCACAGAACGAAAATATCCTTTCCAAATCCGAGGAGAACAATTCGTCGCTCAGCGAAAGCTTCCGTATGTGATATCTTTCGATCAAATGGTCTATTTCGGCAAATATGCCGTCGAGCCGTCGCTGCCTATAGCTCGCCCCGCCCGACGGGGCGCAGAACGTGCAAGAGTATGGGCATGACCGGCTTGTCGTAATAGCGCCGTATGGCGAGTCCTTGTATATGTCAAAAAGCCCGAATCCGTCGTAGTCCGGCCAAGGCACAGCGTCAACATCAACTGCCTCGCTGCGGCGACGGGTGTATGTATATGCATCGCCTCCTGCCTTGCTGCGGAGAATGAGCCCTTCAACAAAACGGAGATCGCTGCCGTTTTCAAGTGCCTTGGCGAGTTCGCAGACCGTTATCTCGCCCTCTCCAATCACGCCGATATCCGCATTTGGGATAAGATTCATAGCCTCGGCGGGACTGTATGTGACTAAACCTCCGCCAATAAACGTGACAATATCGGGTCTTATAGCTTTTGCCGTGTCGATTATGAGTTTGATTTGCCTATAGTCTGTAACGAGCCCCCCGCAGCCGACGATGGAAATATCATTGTCCGATATTATCCTTCCGAGTTCTTCGATGAGCGCGCCCCGCTGCGCTATATTCGCATTGAAGGTATATACGCTATGCCCCCCCTGCTTCAGGCTCGCCGACACATAGGCGACGCCGACCGGAGCGATAATTCGCAAAACCGGCGAATTTTCAAGCCCCGGAAGACAGATTAAAATGTTTTTCTCATTACTCATATTTACTATTTACTGTATTGGAAACGTGAAATACGTATCGGGGTAAGGCTCATCATTTAGCGTGTAGTGCCACCATTCCTCGTCATACGGTCTGAATCCGGCTCTTTCCATCGCGCCCTTGAGGATTAAACGGTTGCTTGCTTGCTCTTGCGTAATAAGATCGGTTCCATGATGCGAGGCAACGCCGAAGAAATCAAAAGAGGTGCCCATATCGACTTCTTTGCCGGTCATCATGTCTACGATGGTCAGGTCTATCGTGCTGCCTCGGGAATGGCCGGAGCGCTCCATGATATATCCGTCGGGGATAATGCGGTCTTTTTCTATGTCCGGGTAGAAGTACGCCTTCGTCGATACATCGCTTATATCCGCCGCCCAGCGCACAAAATGGTCCACAGCGCCCTGCGGCCTATATGCGTCGAAAACCTTAATCGCATACCCCTGCGACCGCAAATCGTCACTCACTTGCTTGAGGGCGTCAGCCGCCGGCTCGGTTATAATAGCGACGGGCGCGAGGTAGTCTTCGACCTTTGCACCGACGAAGTTGTAGGTGCTGTAGTATCGGATTTCGAGTATCGCGTCGGGAACGACATCGGTTACATAGACAAAGCCGTCCTGCAGAGTGTCTGCGCTTTGCTTGCCATCGGCGCATCCCGTCACCATCAGAAGCATTACCGCCAAAACCACGAAACATACAGTACGCAGCACCATACCCGGCTTTTTCACTGTATCGCCCTCCCTGAAATAATTAATAATGCATATTTTCTTGCTATGACCTTTGATGGCTAAAATAACCATTAGGAGCTCCTACTTGTCCACATAGTAATAAAAACAGCCCATGGCGCATTTTTGTATGAATCTCCCGTCTAATAGCCCATGTTTTGCGTAATGGTCGCAATTGAAGTGAGCCAAAAAGCCGACGCAGCGGTATTGAACCTCCTTGATTTTGGCGCACTCTGTCGTATCATAGCGGTTTTCCGTGAGGCCGGATGCCGGCAGACCGCCGCCGGATACGCCGTTCAGTTCCTCCTCGGACAGTTCGTCTCCCTTTTTTACGGTGTTCCGCAGCTCATCTACGTCTGCTGCCGTGAGCGTGACGCCATATTCGGCGGCAATTTTGATGACCTCATCCGTCTTGGCATCATTCGCACCCAGTTCGTCGAGTTTTGCCATCAGTCCGCTATCATTTTTTGCTTTTTCGATAAATGCCTTAATCTGTTCCATTTTTAGATAAATCCCCTTTATGCTTTAAATTATTCGACTGTACAGAAGTATAATAAACAAGCGCCTAAGCAAAAATAACCGCCTTGGGGGGTGTTTTTGTTTTTTTCGCAGACACTCATATCGTCTGCCTTTTTACCAGATCGTAAAACTCGCCCTGTTTTTCCATTAGTTCGTCATAGCCGCCCTCTTCAATTATTCTGCCGGCATCAAGCACTACTACGCGGTCGCAGCCGCGTATCGTGGACAGCCTGTGCGCTATGATGATTCTGGTGGCTCTCAGAGACGCAACGGAATTTGCCACATGCCTTTGCGTGATGTTGTCGAGAGCGCTGGTTGCCTCGTCGAAGAAAATCAGCTTTGGTTTGGAAATGAGCGCCCTCGCTATCAGCAGCCGTTGGCGCTGCCCGCCTGACACCCCGCCGCCGCCCTCGCTCACCATCGTGTGCATACCCATAGGCATCTCGCGTATATCCTGCGCGATTCCCGCCATCTCCGCCGCTTCCCATGCGTCATCCAAGGTTTTCCAAGGCGCGGTGACGACGATGTTTGAAAAAACAGAGCCCGCCATGAGCTTGCCGTTTTGCAAATCCACCCCAATGCACTGCCGCAGGGCGCGCAAATCAAGGCTTTCCAAGCTGTGGCCGTCGTAATATATCGCTCCGGTCTCCGGCTTCTCAAATCCCAGCAGCAGCCTCAGAAGCGTTGACTTTCCGCAGCCTGTCTTGCCTACAATGGCGAGATACTCGCCCGGACGGACCTTCAGATTGATATTGTCAAGAATCAGCGGCCCGTCATCGTTGTAGCGGAAAGATACATTGTTCATTTCCATTTGCCCCGACAGCGCCGCTATCTGCTTCTTGTTTTCCTGCGATTCCGGTTCCGTCTCCATCAACGGGCGCACCATCTCAAGGTTGACCTTTATATCCGAAAAAGTATGAGCCAAGCCCGACAGCGTCATGATTGCGCCCGACAGAGCGCCGTATGCGACCATAAACGCAAGATAATCCGCCGCGCCGATGCCGGATGAGCCTGCCACGTAGTACAGCAATATCGAACCGCCGAGGGAAATAACGAGATTGATTGGCTCAAGCAGGCGCAGGAACATGGGCGACGAGTAGGTAAGCTGCCCGACCTCCTTATAGCTGCCCGCCCACTTGGCGAAAGCTCGCTTCTGCGCGCCTGTCAGTTTGATTTTCTGTATGCCTGAAATCAGCGCAAACATCAACGCAGACAGCTTTGCCGACGCTTGCATCCGTCTGCGCGAGATTTTCATGTTGAATAGCGTCGTCAGGATGGACATAGAGAGCATAACCGCTATGATGAGGAATGCCGGTGCCACCATCTTTGGTGCGTATCGCTGCATCTGGAACAGATACACAAACGAGAACAGCGCGGTCAGCCCCGTTGACATGAACGTGTTTGAGATAGTCTGGCACAGGTTGGTCAGGCTTTGCATGCGGCTGGCGACCTCGCCGGCGGCATAGTCCTTGAAGAATGTGACGGGCAGCGAGAGCACCCGCATCATCGCCGCATTCTGCACCCGCACAAAAAGCATCGAGAACCGCGTCAGCACAAGACTGCGGGCAAGCCCGAACAAAATTGAGCCGATCGCCGTGCCGCTCAACAGAAGCCCGACCGCCAATATATTCGTCTTTATCCCTGACGGTATGACCGTGCCATAGAGCTGCCTGCTCACATAGGGCGTTGCCAACCCAAGCAGAGATACGATTAGGCTGATAATCATGACATACGCGAAATCAGAGACGCGCAAGTTTTTAACCATGAACAACGCCAAATCCGAAAGCCTGAGTTTTTTCAGCGCAAAGGGCTTGTAGAAGCAGAAGGCGTCCTCTACGATGTTCTTCGCCGTTTCCTTATCGACCTTGACCTTTTTCCCATCCTTGTCTCGGTATATATAGCCGCCGATTTTCCCCGGCAGCAGCGCCACAGGCTCTCCGTCTGTCGTGCATCCGAAAAAGGGATCGACCGAATCCTTCCACCACTCGCCCTTTAATTCCACCCTCCGCCGCATCGCCCCCGACGGGCGCAGCATATACTCGATCCGCGCCTCATCATCGGCGATAGTTTCGGGAACTTCAGGGACTTCCAGACCGAGGAAGGCTAGGATTTCGCAATACGCATCATTAACCGCGGCTTTTACTTGCGGGCTTTTGCCAATAATCGACATAAGATCGTCAAACGCGCCCTCAAACATAATCTCGTCGCCCGTCTTCCGCATATTAAGCTGCTCATCAAAAATATTCAGTTCAATCAATTTTCAACTCTCAACTTTCAACTCAACTGTTTACCATCCCCCGTCTTTGCGAGCCGCAGCGAAGCAATCCAGTCCTCTTTGCGCTTATTGTCTTGTTTTTGTCTGGATTGCCACGTCGCTTCGCTCCTCGCAACGACGAAACCGTTAGGCTTCCGATGCATCCTGAACAGTTACCTTTCAACTCTCAACTTTCAACTCTCAATTCCGCGCAGCGGCGGCTATTCCGTAGCCACAAGCTCCGTATACTTTCCGCCTTTGCTATATAGCTCATCATGTGTCCCTCGCTCGACGACGTCGCCTTTTTCCAGCACGATGATCTCGTCGCAGTCCCTAACGGTGGAAAGCCGATGGGCTATGACGACGCAGGAACAGCCAATTTTACGGATGTTGTTCATAACCGTCTCCTCGGTCTTGGCGTCAAGCGCGCTAGTGGCCTCGTCCAGCACGGCTATAGTCGGCTCCTGTGCAAGCACCCTCGCGATTTCAAGCCGCTGGCGCTGGCCGCCCGAGAAGTTCTTGCCGTTCTCCGCGACCGTCTGCTTATACCCGCCGGGGCGCGTCACGATGGTTTCGTGGATATCCGCGTCCCGCGCCGCGAGGATGATGGCGAAGTCCTCGATGGATGGGTCCCACATGCGAATGTTTTCCGCCACGCTGTCCTCGAAAAGCGTGACCTCCTGATCCACCATCGACACCGAACTGCGGAACGAATACTCGTCTATTTCATGCCGCAGCTTTCCGTCGAACGTGATTTTGCCCTCCCACGGTTCATAAAGCCCCGTGATAAGCTTCGCCAGCGTGGATTTGCCCGATCCCGACGCGCCAACGATGGCGACCGACTTTCCAGGCGCAACTTCAAGTGAAAAGTTTTTTATCAGCGGCGCCGAAAGCTTATTATACCCAAACGTAATATTATCAATCTTCAAAGCACCCGACAACTTGCCAAATCCAACTACCTCTCTCCCCTCTCCGCGCCCTCCGTCCTCTGACCCCTGACCCCTGACCCCTGACCCCTTACTCTCGCATTGCGGCTCCGTCTTATAATTCATCACGTCCTCTATCCGCTCCATGTTGGTGCGCATCATCGTGAAACTCTGCGCCACGCCCGAGAGCTGACCCACCGGCGCTAAAAATGAACCCAGAAAGCCTTGGAACGCCGCCATTGTACCGATCGTCATCTCGCCATCCATGATAAACATAACGCCGACCATCATAACCGCAATGTTCAGGATTTGCCCGACAATCTGCGGAATAAGCCCGAACTTCATCGAAAACCTCTGCCCCGCCATCCCTGCGTTATGCTGTTTTGCCAAGTATCCCGCATAACGCTCAAAAATGCCGCCCTCCGCGCCCGAAGCTTTGATGGTTTCGATCATATCTATGCTTGACATCGTAATCGAACCGAGATTGCCCCCCGACGCCTGAGAGAGCCGCGCGAATTGAACGCTCTTCTTTGCCATATACTGCGACAGCGCCATATTCAGCGCCGCCGACGCTATGCCGATTGCGGTGAGGATCGGATTATACTGCAACAGCATGATAAAATAGAACACCATCAGCCCCATGTTCATGAGTATGGGGCTAAGCTGCGAAATCAGCATGCCGGCTATCCCCTCGTTTGAGCCTTGCCGCATTATGATGTCGCCCGCGTACCGCTGCGAGAAGAACTCCATAGGCAACCGCAGCACATGCCACAGAAACTCGGCATTTGCCGTTACAGCGAATCTGCCCTCCATGCGGAGCCTGTATATGGCGTTGATAACCGACAAAATCAGCCTTACCGACAGCGCCGCAAGCATAGCGATTATGAACGGAATCAGCCATGAGCGGGCTCTGCCGGACAGAATATCGTCCATGAATATCCGTGTGAAAACAGGATTTAGAATATCTATCAGCGACGCGAACACGCCCATTAAAAAGACGAAAACAAACGCCGACAGCGTGCCTTTCATCCGCTTCATCGCAAAACTGAGAACACTTCTCGGTTTGCCTTCGGGCACAAAATCCGGCGTTGTTTCAAAGGTTATGACGACGCCGGTGAAAGCTTTGTCAAACTCCTCAAGCGAAACATCGACCGTCCCCCTGCCCGGATCGTTGATTACAGCGCATTTCTTCTTAAACCCGCAAAGCACGACGAAATGGTTGAAGTTCCAGTGTATGATAGCAGGAAACTCTTTCTCCCTGAGTTCAATCGGCTCCATGCGGTATGCCGTGGGCTTGAGCCCATACGAAACAGCGGCGCGGTATATACTGCGGGCATTGGACCCGTCCCGTGATACGCCGCAGTCTGCGCGCACCTGCTCCAGCGGCACCCATTTTTGATAATACGCCAACACCATGCACAAAGAAGCCGCGCCGCATTCCAGCGCCTCCATCTGCATGATGAAGGGTACTCTCTCAACTTTGCTCATCAAATACCTACCTAAACATCAGCTCATATGGTTTTCGCTCTGCGGTGATAACCGTCAAAACGCAAGCAGAGCCGACGGTAACGTCCACGTCTGCGCCGCTCGTGGTTGACCATCGCGGCCTGCCGTCCCGCGTTTCAAGCTCGACGACGACCTCAATGACATTCCCCACAGGCAGCGAGACAAATTCAAAATCTTCCCCGAGATCCGACCGAAGCTGCTCGGCAGTGATTGGTGCGCCCCCTACGCTCTTAACGGAACCGTATATATACCCATACTGTTCGCGGGGCGCGTATCCCGGCGAAACGCGGACGCTCATGCCGACCGCTATCGGCTTTGTCTCGTCAATTGGCAGAAAACAGTACACCGCCATCGGCGAGTTTCTAAGCGCCAGCGCCGTACCCGCGATATCAACAGTTTCCGGAATAGAGCCAAGCACACCCCATGCTATAAACGACGCAAAGGTCACCGCAAGCGCCGCAAGCACGCACCAAATGCCGGCGCCCGCCACCTTCATATACTCGCCCAACTGTTCCGGCGATGATATCTTGTCCAGCGCGCTCTTTCTGAATAGTTTGTTTTCCATATACAGTCCCCCCGCAAATCTTATACTATCGACCAAAACATTCACCCCCCTAGGGGTGTAATTGCAATATGTAAACACAACCACCCCTATAGGCGATGTTGCCTTACAGTTCA
>Ga0099364_10009546_pt1 | contig 13448 bp, 11 predicted proteins | sample TergutTh196P3_FD_73070 | JGI IMG/M metagenome (GOLD analysis project Ga0099364, IMG submission 73070) | Microcerotermes parvus P3 segment gut microbial communities from Pointe-Noire, Republic of the Congo - Th196 P3 | ecosystem: Host-associated > Arthropoda: Insects > Digestive system > Gut ...
GCAAACGAAACCGCAACAACACTCACCGTGAGAGCAACCTCAACGGCAGATGACACAAAATGGGACGAGGCAACAGTAACGGTCGGTTCAGGCGCTACCACCAACGTGGAAGAATCATTCATTTCCGACCTGAAAATATATCCTAATCCATTTACAGGCGAGGTGCGGATTACGGGCGCTATGGTAGAGACGGGGCATGCCACGTCTGTACAGATGCAGATCATCAACGCCAGCGGTGCATTAGTGCATATGCAAACGATTACCAACAATGATGAAACCATCAATCTGGAACATCTTCCTGCGGGAGTGTATATTTTCCGTTTTGAAAAAGATGGAAATGTAAAGACTGTGAGAATTGTCAAGGAGTAATGGTCTACATATACTCCATAGGAAATTCAATCATCCCGCGTGTTTTCGTCAAGGCTCCGGGATACAGTTCTATTGCCAGACATTCGTCTTTTATCGTGCCGCAGGGGCAATGAATACCGAAATTGCTCAACTTCTTATAGCCCAATTTCATTAAAAATTGCTTGCCGCCTAATGAGATGATTGAGCCATAGCCTAATTCCGCCGCTATTTTATGGACGTTTTCAACCATCATGGAACCAATACCCAATCCCTGAAATTCGGGCGCTACGGCTACCTGTACCAATCCTAACGATGGATAGGTGTAACCTATCGTTATTTCTATCAGGTAAATATGCCCAACAATTTTGTTGTCGTCAATCTCGCCAACAAACGACAACTCGGGATAAAAATGACCCGAACCGCATATCTCCGTCAATGTCAGATATTCTGCGTGTCGCATATCCTGAAATGCCCTGTTTATCAAATCAGTTACTGCAGGGCAATCTTCTTTATTTGTTTTCCTTATACAAATCATGTCAAAAAATATTATATGATTACTACTACTACTAAATTTTTATGCAAAAGTACATGAACATTATATGACCAATGTAGTATTAAGTAAGTGAAACATACTTTTTTTGTAACATAATATGGCAAAAAAAAACAATTGCAAGGCAAAATATCCCAAAAACATGATTGTATTTTATATATTTTGCATTTTGTGCAAATAAATACATCAAAAATTTTCGTTTTACGAATTATCTTGTATTTTTGATTTTTTTTCATCTATATTTGCAAAAGATTTTTTTTGAAGGTTTTATAAATAAGTATTTTTTCCAATACATTATATAATATGTCGGATAAACATCATTTTTATAAGGGTTTTATGTCTGCTATTCAGAGCAAAATACCGCAAAGGGCGGCGCTTGCCAATACTGTTACCGAATTGCTGGATATAGACAAGGACGCCGTATATCGTCGATTGCGCGGCGAAGTGTCTTTTACTTTCACCGAAATGGCTACTATTGCAAAGAAATTAGGCGTTTCTTTAGACGGCGTCGTAGGAATAGATTCTGCGCAAAGCAAGCCTACGCAGGTCGTGATGACGAAGCATGTTAATCCTACCGCCGTCGATTATAAAATATTTAAGGACTATGTCGATCTTTTGAAATTCATTAAAGATGAACCCGATACAAAATTCATGGAATCAGGAAACTCTATTTCGCGTAACATCATTTTTGATTACGATTATTTAACTCGCTTGTATGTATTTGGTTGGAGTCAGGCAAGTAGTTTTGGAAGCGACCTGAAATTTCACGAAATAGTGATACCCGAGCCGTTTCGGGTCTTACAAAAAAATTGTTGCCTGTATTCAAGGCACATCAAATCTACACAATACGTCTGGGATCGTTCTATTTTTCAGCGATTGGTAGATAATATCAAATTTTCTGCCAGAATACGACAAATCAACGACGAGGATATTGCTGCGATAAAAGTCGAACTGACCCAACTGATAAATCGTCTCGAAAAATTGGCTGATACCGGACGACACGAAGATACCGGAAATGAGGCGTTAATCTATATTTCCGACCTCTATCTCGAAACAAGTTACAGTTGCATAGAAAGCAAAAATCTGCGCGTTAGTCTGTTCAAGGCATTTTTACTGAATTTAAGTTCAGCATTGGACGCCGAAGTATTTAACGAAGTGAGTACGTGGATACGCGCGTTGCAAAACATGGCGACCCTGATAACCGTCAGCGGCGAAAAAACGCGAACCGAATTTTTCAATTCACAGCGAAAGATTGTTAATACACTATAAATGTTTAAGATATATGCCTGAAATGAAAAGAGATGAAATACACCGTAACTTTTTGTCGGCGTTGGAAAAAGAAATTCCCGACAAGACAAAATTGGTAGAAATGTTGATGAAAACGCTTTTTATGGAAAAAGGCGCCGTCTATCGCCGATTGCGCGGCGACGTGCCGTTCAGTTTTTACGAAGCAGTGATTATTGCCGAAAAATTGAACATATCCATAAACAGTTTTATCAATGCCGATAGCGTGCGCGTAAACCGTTTTGAACTGACTTTTGTTGAATACTCCAACATGGACGAAGCGGATTATAAACTGTGGGAAGACTACATTTCTTTCATCAGCTCGGCGAAAAACGACCCTCACTCGCAAATAGCAGAATCGTCAAATATCCTGCCGGTGTGTATCTATGCGGGATTCGATTACCTGTCAAAATTTTTTCTGTTCAAATATCAATATTTGCTGCATGGCTCGGAAAATCGTATACCATACGGCGATTTGGTTATGCCTGAAAGGTTGCAACGAGTATTCCGCTCATATTTTGAAGAATCAAAAAACTTTGCAAACACAACTTATGTATTGGACAACATGACCTTCCGGTATTTAGCGACCGACATTCGTTTTTTTTCCGATATACATCTGATTTCCAATGATGACATTCTGCAAATTAAGGACGATTTGTCCGCTCTTTTGAACTATATAGAAGACCTTGCCATAACCGGCAGTTTTGAAGAAACGGGAAACCCCGTATCAATCTACATTTCAGACGTCAACCTCGACGCCGATTACATCTGCATGCAATTAAACAGTTCCTACATCAGTCTGGTAAGAACATTCATATTTAATTCCGTAGAATCCAACGGACAGCCCTCTTTCCGAAAAATAAACGACTGGATTCAATCTCAAAAAAAATCGTCTACACTGATAACCAAAACCGGAACGGCATATCGTGCGGAATTTTTTGAGAAACAGCGAAAGGTTATTGCTGAACTGTAACCTCAATTTGTCTACCAGCATAGAAATGCACCCAAAACACCAAAATATTTGTGTTTCCCAAAAAACATGATTATCTTTGCACGATATTTTTTTTGTAAATTTCGAGTATTCAAAATGGAAAGATATTATTCATCGGCAGATTTCACTGTTTCGCCAAAGTATGACGCTCATATTCATTATCATACATTTGATGATTTGTTTGTATGCAAGGCTGAAAAAGCCAACATACGTCTAATCGGCGTCAATACAGATTTTGATATTATCTCAATTGATAAGCAATTTGAAATCAGTCAATCGCTTCATAATCAATATCCTCAATCGTTCAATTTTCTTTGCGCTTTTGACGCGTCGTCATATGCTTCAAAAACATTTGCCGAAGATACCATAGAGCATATAAAAAAATGTATGGCGGCGGGCGCTATTGGCGTCAAAATTTGGAAGAATATAGGAATGACTTTAAAAAATGATGATGGACAGTATGTTATGATAGACGACCCTGTATTTGCTCCGATATTGTCGTTCCTCGAAAAGGAAAAAATACCTTTGCTGGCTCATACGGGCGAACCAAGAAATTGCTGGCTGCCCATTGAAAGTATTACCACCCCTTGCGATAAACAATATTTCAGCGAAAATCCTAATTTTCATGCCTTTCTGCATCCCGAAACGCCATCATACGAACAGCATATCATGGCGCGTGACAGAATATTGGAACGTTATCCCGATTTGATGTTTGTTGGCGCGCATTTGGGAAGTATGGAATGGAATTTGGACGAAGCGGCAAAACGATTGGACGGATTTCCAAAGTTTTATGTAGATATTTCGGCGCGTTTTGACCATATCGTTGAACTAACGCTTCAAAACAGAAATCAGGTCGTCGATTTTTTTCAAACGTATCATAACAGAATACTGTATGGTTCGGATAATATAATGTGTCCGAATGCCGGACGGGAATGGATAAAGCGCTTCGGTAAATGTTTTCATAAGATATACATGAATTTGCTGTTTATGAACTTATACCGTAAAGTCAAAAAGCATTGGCTGTTTTTCGCCACGGACGAGGTTATCACAAATGGAAAAATAAAACTAAAAGGACTGCAATTGCCCAAAAATATCGTAGACGGCATTTTTTACGAAAACGCACAATTAGTTTACTTTTGTCAACAAATCAAACACGAATCATAATAAGCATAATAAATTATAAACATAAAAAATCAATAAAAAATGAACGAACTCATGTCTATCACACTCGGCGATTTGCTTGAGAAAAATGCAAGTAAGTATCCTGCTTATCTTGCCGTTAAGTACATTGAATCGTCATATGAACGAACATATTACGATTTGAACAACGATGTAGACAAAATTGCGCGCGGACTGCTTGGTATGGGGCTTGGCAAGGGCGATAATATAGCGGTTTGGGCGCCGAATTATCCCGAATGGCTTGTGCTTTTCTACGCATGCGCTAAAATTGGCGCTGTGTTAGTGACGGTTAATACCGGTTATAAAGCCAAAGAGTTGAAATATCTTTTAGAGCAGTCAGACAGCAAGGCATTGTTCCTGTGCAACGACCTTCGCGGCATCGACAGTACGAAGATAATTTACAGCATTTGTCCCGAACTTAAAAACAGCAAGCCCGGATACCTCCATTCGAAAGCGCTACCGCTTTTAAAAATGGTAATATCGCTCGACCACTGTTACGATGGGATGTACCACTGGTCGCAGATAGGCTTCTTCGGAGCGTCTGTTACCGATAAGGAGTACGCCGCTTACAAAAAAAACGTCTTGCCTTCCGACGTACTAACAATGCTTTATACTTCGGGAACGACCGGCTTCCCAAAGGGCGTCATGCTTACTCACAGCAATTTAATCAACAATGCAGCGATAATGGGTAACAGAATGAAGTTGAAAGCCAAAGACAGAACGCTTTGTATGGTTCCATTTTTTCATGTATTCGGTATCAATCTTTGTCTGGTTGCGCCGCTCTTGCATCACGGAGCGCTTATACCGTTGTTTTCGTATACTCCCGTTAGAGCGATGCACGCCATAGAATACGAAAAATGCAACATAATATATGCCGTTCCTACGATGTATCACGGTATTATTACGCATGGCGATTTCAACAAGTACGATTTTTCGTCGTTACGATTGGGTTTGATTGCCGGGGCGCTTTGTCCGCCGGCATTGTATGAAGAAGTTTCGCAAAAATTGAATCTGAAATATTTCCTTAACGCCTTCGGTTTAACCGAATCGTCGCCCTGCTGCACTATGCCAACATTGGACGCTCCCTTTGAAAAGAAGATGAATACCGTAGGGAATGCCCTGCCTTTTGTGGAAATAAAGATTGTTGATATAAAAACCAAAGAAACCGTTCCAATAGGCGTTCATGGCGAACTTTGCATAAGAGGGCATAACGTAATGAAAGGTTACTATAAAATGCCGGAGGCAACCAAAGAAGCGATAGACCGCGAAGGCTGGCTTCATACCGGCGATATGGCTGTTGAAGACGAGGAAGGTTATTACAAAATAACGGGCAGAATCAAAGATATGATAAACCGCGGCGGCGAAAACATATTCCCAAAAGAGCTTGAAGATTTTATCTTTACGCATCCGGCAGTTGCCGATGTTCAGATTGTAGCGATGCCTTCCGAAAAATATGGCGAAGAAGTTTTTGCGTTCATTATCTTGAAGAAAGGCGCTTCGGCAACCGAAAAGGATATCAAAAAATATGTAGAGCAGAACATGGCGCGTTACAAAGTACCGTCGCATGTTGCTTTCATAACCGAAATGCCTCTGAATGTAAGCGGAAAAGTACAAAAGTTTGTGCTTCGGGATATGGTGAAGGATTATGTCAGCGACGAAAAATAAAATTGAAAATTGAAAATCAAAAAATCTCTCGGACAACATTTTCTGAACGACAGGAATATTGCGGCAAAAATCGTATCGTCATTAAAAGCCGACGGTATTCATCATGTGATTGAAGTGGGACCGGGCTTGGGCGCGCTAACGCCGTTTCTGTTGCAGGAAAAGCGTTTCGATACGCGTTTTGTGGAAATAGACGCCGAAGCCGCCGAATATTTGAAAGTACAATATCCGTCAATAATAGACAAACTGATAGTTGCCGATTTTCTTCGTTTTCCGCTCGAAGACTGTTTTGGCGATGAACCGTTGGCTGTTATCGGAAATTTTCCGTACAATATTTCTTCGCAGATTTTTTTCCGTATACTCGATTATCGTTCGCAAGTTAAGGAAGTAGTAGGAATGTTGCAAAAAGAAGTAGCCGAACGAATTGCAGCGCCGCCCGGTTCAAAAGTTTACGGTATTACAAGCGTGTTGTTGCAGGCTTTTTACGATATTGAATATCTCTTTACCGTAAACGAAAACGTCTTTACGCCGCCGCCAAAAGTAAAATCGGGAGTTATCCGCCTAACGCGAAACAAGGTAGAATCATTGCCGTGCAACGAAAAAATGTTTATTCGCGTAGTGAAAACAGCGTTCAACCAACGCCGCAAGATGATAAGCAATTCGTTGAAAAGCCTGTTACCCGCGGGGCAGCATAGCGGATCATTTCCGCTATTATCAAAACGCCCCGAACAGTTAGGCGTACAGGAATTTATTGAATTAACGCGGTTTGTTGAATCGTTTTAATCCTTTACTTTCAGTTCAATTTTATCCATACCGTCCAAACCGCTTTTGTCTACTGCTTCTACGGCAATTTGATGTTTGCCGGGAGCAAATTTTCTGACCTGTTTACCTTCTTTGTCCAAATAAACATCTGCTTTAAAACCGTCTTCGGGCTTGTGGTTAAAATCCCATGAGTAAAATTCTATTCCCACATCACTTTTTGCAGAGGCTACGAAGGCGTATTTATTCTGTTCTACCTCATTGGCTTTTAGTGATACCGTTGGTTTATTGCCTAATGGTACAATGTCTCCTACTTTTTTGAGTTCGATGATAATATTTTTCTTGTTTTTCAGTCGTGCCGCCTCTTCTACAGCTCCTCTACCAAATGAGAAAGCAATAATATAGCCCACAGGTTTTTTTTCTGTCATGTTTTTTTCAAATAATTTTTCGTTGTAGCGTTGCACAGCCGAAAGGAAATTGTCAATCACGCTTCGTCCGACGCCATCGCTACGTTTTACCTGTATGGGAGTGTTGTCGGGCATTTTTCCATCTAATCCCAAATCGTTGCGTTGTTTGGAATTGGCAATACCTCCAAATTGTTCAATAATCCATTTTTCAAATTCAAAAGCATTCCGGTTGCGCAAAAGGTCATAATCGAAAGTGCGAAGAAGCAGTTCATAAGGCTTGGAATAGAGGTTTTGCTGATTTTTCAGACGTAAATCTGAAACTCTGATAGCCGCCACAGATTGGTCGATTCCTATCCATCTTCGGTTTAGTCGGTCGGCAACGGCAACGGTTGTGCCGCCGCCAACAAAAGGGTCAAGAACGATGTCGTCTTCGTTGCTGGCACATTCGATTATTCGTTGCAACAAGGCTTCCGGTTTTTGGGTAGGATAGCCGATGCGTTCTTTTGCAGATGGCGATATGACGTTAATATCGTCCCACATTGATTGAACTAACTGTCCCTGTACTTCGTCTAAATAAATTTTTCTTTGAATACGCTTACTCTTGTCCGATGGAATGTGAATCTTACCGATGTTGTCCCACTCAATCATTTTTTCAAGCGAAATAGCCCAACCCTTTTCAGGTGAAGCATGTCCTTTATATTCATACATAAGGTTGGGTCTGGGCGAAGGAGATGTCAAAGTTGCAAGTCTGTAAACTCTGCCGTCGGGGTCTTTATGAATAAAAAATTTTTCGATATAGTCAGGGTTGCTGTCTACAAACAAAGTGTTGAATGTGTTATGTTTAGTTTTTGAATAAAAAAATATTGTATCAATGTTGTAACCAAACTGGTTAGATTTCATGTTAGATTGACCTACGCTGTTTTTTCTTTTCCAAATTATCTCATTTTTAAAATTTTGAGGTAAAAAAATCTTATCCAAAATATCTACCCTAATATATGCGTTTGCGTGCCAATCGCAATGCAAAAATATACTTCCGGTTGGCTTCAAAATGCGGTGCATTTGTTCAACACGCTCGTATAGCCACGCAATATAATGCTCAATGCCGCCTGCCCAGCGGTCTTGAAAACTGCGCACCTCACCTTCGTCGCCCCAAATTACCTCGTAATCGCGATTGCTGAAAAATGGAGGGTCAAGGTAGATTAAATCTACCGTATCGGTTTTAAATCCTTTGAGGATTTCAAGATTATCGCCTAATATTAACTTGTTTACTGACATGATTTCAATTACAATAATAAATCGCAAAAGTAGTAAAAATATTGATTTGTGTTGCGTTTTTTTTTATTTTATCAATATGACAATTTGAAATGCACTTATTTTTGCATTGTTTTTTTTTTACAAGCAGACCATATCTCCCACGCCTTGTCAGCCTGTAAATGCAACATTTGTCTGCCGTTATGCACAGCAGCGCCTTTTTCAAGTCCCTTGCGCATGAACATGGTCACTTCGGGATTGTAAACAAGGTCGTACAGATAATGTTTTTCAGTCAGGTATTGATATGGAATATCGGGACATTCGTCAATGTTGGGGAACATTCCCAAAGGCGTTGTATTGACAATCAAGGGATGAGCGGCTATTTCGGCGGCATCTAACCGGTCGTATGTTTTGCCTTTTTTGCGCGACACGACGCTTGCGGTTATATTCAAGCAATGCAGCGCACAAGCAACAGCCTTTGACGCGCCTCCCGAACCTAAAATCAACGCTTTGCGGGGAAGGGCGGTATCAAGAGCAGTAAACCAATCTTCGAGCGAACGACTGAAACCGTAAACATCTGTATTGTATCCTTTCAGATATATATCCCTGCCGTTGCGAATAACCCGCACTGTGTTTACTGCGCCCGCCTTAACAGCAGTTGTATCCATCTCATCAATATACGGAATGATTTTTTCCTTATATGGAATGGTCACATTGAACCCGCGCAAGTCAGGCTGTTGTTCCAACAAATTTGGCAATTCTCCGATATCGGTTATCGGAAAATTTATGTATGAATATCCTGCGTATCCTTCCTTTGCAAATTTTTCAGTGAAATATCCTTGCGAAAAAGAATGTGATAAGGGATATCCGATTAAGCCGTATAATATGTTTTCAATCATTTTACGATAAATTTTACACCACGCTCTCCATATACGGAATAGTAAAATAGAACGATGATCCATCGCCTTCGGTCGATTCTACCCACATATCTCCTCCCATCAGTTGAACGAGACTGCGCGAAATGGTCAATCCCAGACCGGTGCCGCCATATCGACGGTGGGCGCCTTCTACCTGACGGAAACGCTCGAAAATAATTTCTTTTTGATAAGCCGACAATCCGATGCCCGAATCCTCAACTACAAATTCGAGTTGGTCGGGAGCCGATTGGCGATAACCATAACGTATGAATCCCTTGTCGGTAAACTTGACGGCATTGCCTATCAAATTAGTAAGCACTTGCCGCAACCGTACCGAATCTGCATGTATGCAAAAATTATTGATAAAATATGTTTCGTCTAAAATCAGTTCGATTCGCTCTTTGTTTCTTGATTGCAGATAAGTTTCGAAAAAGACCCACAAATCTGTCATCATTTCGTTCAGTAGCAAAGGCGAGGGGCATATTGTCAATTGTCGAGCTTCAATTTTTGATATATCTATGATATCGTCTATCAGTTTGGCTAATTGAGCGCTGCTGTTGTTGATAACGTTGATGTATTCCTGACGACGCGCCGGCGTTATATTTTTCATATCCATTAATTTGAGAAAACCTAATATACCGTTGAGCGGCGTTCTTATTTCGTGCGACATGTTTGCTAAAAACGCTGATTTTAGTTCGTCGGCTTCTTCGGCTTTCTCTTTTTCTTTGACAAGTTGATATTCGGCATTTTTGCGTGCTGTGATGTCGTGAATAATACCTTCCCAGAGCCATGTATCGCCTTCTGAATGTGGATGCGACGAAAATTGCAACCATCTCTGACTACCTTTATACGAAATGCAAACTTCGTAGTAAAGATCTGACTTTTCCTTAACTGCGGTATCTATTGCCTGTTGCATCTGGACGGCTTCGTCGGGATGCACAACAGAGAAAAAGTTATGGAAATCGGCTAATACGTCGGCGGCGGGAACACCCGTTATTGCTTCCCATGTAGCGCTAACGTAACTCATAAAATGGCGATTGTTCTTTTCGTCGAAAGCATAACGAAACAGGCAACCATCGGGGATATAGTCGCCCAGCATTTTGATTCGGTTTGTTGCTATGGCAAGTTTTTGTTCGCTTTCTTTGCGCACAGTAATATTGTGAACGATACCGTCCCACAATATTCTGTTTTCGTCGATGTGAGGGTTTGCTACGAAATGCAGCCAGCGTATTGCGTTATTGTCATCTACCATGCGTATTTCTATATTGAACTGCGTCAAATTGGTTTTGCTTAAGTTCAGTATATTGGTAAGATACTCCTTATCGTCAGGATAGACAGTTTCTAAATAATGGTAAAAATCTCCCAATACTATTTCAGGCGAAGAACCGGTCACTTTTTCCCACGTTGCGCTAATATATTCCATATTAATAGTATCAACGCTTGTATCGCGCACACAGCGGAACAATGCTCCATATGGAAGATTGTCGCCAATAGCACGCAGTCGTTCTTTTTCTTTTATCAGTTGAAGTTCGGCTTCCTTGCGTGCAGTAATGTCTAATATAATTCCGTCAAAATAAATAATATCGTCCTCCCGACGCGGAAATGACGAAACTTGCAGCCACCTCCAGCGATTATCGACAAATTTTCTTACTTCGCAAAAGAAATGCGTCAACGTAGCTGAACAATGTTCGTTCAATTTCAAAAAATCAGGAATATCGTCAGGATGCATGTTGTCGAGTGACGCCATATAGTTTTCCTTCACAGCTTCGGCAGAAATACCCGTTATAGCTTCAAATGTAGCGCTTATGTACGTCATTTTTCCGCTATTGTGTTTTGTGTCTATTTCAAGTAGGTAGAGACATCCATCGGGAATTCTATCGCATAAAAGCATTAATCTGTCTCTTTCGACGTGAGCCTGCATTTCAGATTCCTTGCGAGGTCTTTTACAGGATGCTAAAAATTTTTTCAATCTATCAATGTTCATGATTTTTTTACATTATGTCGTAACAAATTTTCGCAAAGGTAGAATTTCATTTTGACATTACCAAATTTTTTTAAAAAATTTTATGATGATATGAATTTTGCCGCAAAATTCGTAATTTTTTCTTTTTTTTTGGATGTTTTTGGAAAATTGTCTATTTTTGCAAAAAATTTTTTATCCTTAATTTGCATAAAAAACATAAAAATTTGTTAAAATAAAAGAAATGGCAAAAATAAATTTTGGAGGGGTAGTAGAAGATGTTGTAACGCGCGAAGAGTTTCCTGTAAGTAAGGCTCTTGATATATTGAAAGACGAGGTTATCGCCGTGATTGGCTACGGCGTTCAGGGACCGGCACAGTCGCTCAATATGCGTGATAATGGATTCAGCGTCATCATCGGACAGGCGCCCGAGTTCAAAGCCGACTGGGACAAGGCTGTTGCCGATGGCTGGGTACCGGGCAAAACGCTCTTTCCCGTAAAAGAAGCTGCCGAAAAGGCAACAATCGTTAAGTATTTGGTTTCCGACGCGGCACAACGAGCCTTGTGGCAAACAATCAAACCATGTCTGAAAAAAGGTGATGCACTTTACTTTTCACATGGATTTTCAGTCACATACAAGGAACAAACCGGAGTTGTTCCCCCCGATGATATTGACGTTATATTGGTTGCTCCGAAAGGTTCAGGTACAAGCGTACGTCGTAATTTTCTGGCAGGAACGGGCATCAATTCAAGTTATGCCGTTTACCGCGATGCTACCGGTCGCGCACTGGAACGCACGCTTGCGCTTGGTATAGCAATCGGTTCGGGGTATCTGTTCCCGACAACGTTCGAACAGGAAGTATACAGCGACCTCACCGGCGAACGGGGCGTACTGATGGGCGCGCTCGCAGGTATCATGGACGCACAGTACAAGGTATTGCGCGATAACGGTCACTCGCCAAGCGAAGCCTTCAACGAAACAGTTGAAGAACTTACGCAAAGTCTCATACGATTGGTAGACGAAAACGGCATGGACTGGATGTACAGCAATTGTTCGGCAACTGCGCAACGCGGCGCATTAGACTGGCGACCGCGCTTTGCCCAGGCAGTAACGCCTGTGTTTGAAGACCTTTACGCACGCGTAAAAGACGGACGCGAATGTGTTCGCGTACTCGAATCGACAGGAGGTACAAACTATAAAGCCGAACTTGAAAAAGAGTTGAAAGAACTGCGCGAATCGGAAATGTGGCAGGCTGGTTTACAGGTTCGTAAATTGCGTCCGGGCAAATAAATACTGATATTGTAATAAAAATAAATAAAAATGCTGGTAAAACAACAGACGCTCCAAAGACCCGTATCAATAACGGGTAAGGGGCTGCATACGGGCGTAGAAGTCGAATTGACGCTTCGTCCGGCGTCAGAAAATCAGGGATACAAATTCAAACGTCTTGATCTAGACGGACAACCAATCGTTTCGGCAATTGCCGACAATGTTACAGACGCCTCGCGAGGCACTACCATCGAAGAAAATGGAGTTAAGGTATGCACCATAGAACATGTTCTGGCTGCCTTATGGGGCATGGACGTTGATAACGCTCTGATAGAAATAAACGGACCCGAAATGCCGATTATGGACGGCAGTTCTGCGCCGTTCGTAGAAATGATTAAAGAATCGGGGATTATTCAATTGGAGGCTGTTCGCAAATACTTTGAAGTAAAGGAACGCATCGTATATGCCGACAAATCCAGAGGCGTGGAAATAGCAATCTTTCCCGACGACCATTTCAGTGTTGACGTCATGATCGACTACAATTCGCGTACTTTGGGACATCAATATGCGATGATGACCTGCATTGAAGAGTTTGAAACAGAAGTGGCGCCTTGTCGAACATTTGTTTTTCTGCATGAATTGGAAGAATTGTTAAAGCACAACCTCATAAAGGGCGGCGCATTGGACAACGCTATTGTGATTGCAGACACGCCGGTAGGACAGCCTGAATTAGACCGTTTGGCAGAATTGTTCAACATGCCCAAGGTTCAGGTTAAACCCGAAGGCGTTCTCAACAATTTGGAGTTGCGTTTCAGCAATGAACCAGCCCGACACAAATTGCTCGACCTGATAGGCGATTTTGCGCTTGTG
>Ga0099364_10009547_pt1 | contig 13448 bp, 15 predicted proteins | sample TergutTh196P3_FD_73070 | JGI IMG/M metagenome (GOLD analysis project Ga0099364, IMG submission 73070) | Microcerotermes parvus P3 segment gut microbial communities from Pointe-Noire, Republic of the Congo - Th196 P3 | ecosystem: Host-associated > Arthropoda: Insects > Digestive system > Gut ...
ATTAACGTTTATATTATCTGGTGTATATTCCAGTAAAAAAGAGCCATGAGTCCGGTTAAATAGAGCCAGCAGTCCGGTAAAAAGTGAGCCACTAATCCGGACAATTGATCCACCAAAATTAAGTACATTTCCTAAAATAAAGAAGCGCCTTTGAGGGCGTAAATTTATTTTAGGAGGTCTATATGACCAAGTATCGAGAAATCCTGAGATTAGACAATCAAGGGATCAGCAGCAGGATTATTGCGGAAACACTTAAGTGTTCACGCAATACCGTTAAAAGAACGCTTGAAAAAGCAAGAGAGGAAAACCTCAACTGGCCTTCAGCGGCTAATGTTTCCGACCCATTGTTAGAGCAAAAGCTGTTTGGCAAGCGCACAAGGGCACAAAAACGAAAAATGCCGGATTACGAGTATGTTCATCAAGAAATGGCACATAACGGTATTACTCTTACTCTGCTTTGGAATGAATACTGTGAAAGCTGCAAGCTGGAAGGCAGTTATCCGCTTATGTATTCACAGTTCTGTTATCATTATCAAAAATACGCGGCAAAGACAAAAGCCACCCTTCGCATTGATTACAAGCCCGGAGATCGTATGGAAGTAGATTGGGCAGGCGATACAGCGTTTATCAAGGATAACATAACAGGAAAACAAATATCCGTATATGTATTTGTTGCAGTCTTGCCTTGCAGCGGTTATGCGTATGTTGAGGGGTTTTTTTCCCGCAACCTTGAAAACTGGATTAAAGCGCATGTAAACGCTTACCAGTTTTTCGGAGGAGTAACCCGTATCCTTACACCGGATAATCTTAAGACAGGGGTTCAGAAAGCGGACTGGTATTCACCTGTTATTAACAAAACATATCATGAAATGGCAGAATATTACGGAACAGCGGTTATTCCGACAGGTGTAAGAAAGCCCAGAGAAAAAGCAGCAGTTGAGCGGACAGTAGGCATCGCTTCCACATGGATAATCGCCGCGCTTCGCAAACGCCAATTCTTCTCCCTTTTTGATCTTAATCAGGCAATACTGCAAAAACTTGATGAGTTTCATAAAAAGCCTTATCAAAAAAGAGAAGGCTGCCGGGAAAGCGCTTTTACTGAGGAACGGGCATTCCTGATACCCCTTCCCGGCAAGCCTTTCGAGTTGTCAACATGGAAGATAGCAACCGTACAAATTAACTATCATATTGCAGTCGACAAGATATATTATAGCGTACCGTACGAATACATAAAACATAAAGTTGACGTAAGATTTACTGCAAGCACGGTTGAAGTATTCTACCAAAACCTGCGAATAGCCTCCCATAAGCGGTTATACGGGCATTCTGGACAATATAGCACGGTTTTAGAACATATGCCTGAAAAACATAGGCAATATACTCAGTGGAACGCCGCACGGTTTTTAAGATGGGCCTCTGATATCGGCTCCTGCACGCATCAGGCGGTAAAAACAATAATCGCTTCGAGAAAAGTTGAAGAACAAAGTTATAAAGCCTGTATAGCCCTTTTGAAACTTTCTGAATCATATTCGCCTGCGCGTCTTGAAGCGGCTTGTAAAAAAGCGCTTTCTTACATTGCAACTCCGAGTTTTAGAAATATCAGAGCTATTTTGAAGACAGATAGCGGTAAGCAAAATGAGGAAACATCGGCATCAGGCTGTGAGCCGTCGGCTTTCGCTTTTATGCGTGGAGCGGCTTATTACGGAGGTGGGCGCAATGATAAATGAAGCAACCATAAACAAACTCTATGACTTAAAATTATCCGCTATGGCGCAAGCCTTCAGGCAGCAAATGAAAGAAAGTTCCATGAATGCCCTTTCTTTTTCTGAGCGGTTCGGGCTTTTGGTAGATCATGAATGGGATAACAGAAAAAACAACCGTCTTAAACGGCTTATTCATAAAGCCAGTTTTCCAATATCTGCCGCTTGTATGGAGGATGTCGAATACAGAAGCGATCGTAACCTTGACAAGGAATATCTCTTACAGTTGTCAACTTGTTCTTACATAACTGAAAAGCAAAATATCATTATTCTTGGAGCTACAGGGGCAGGGAAAACATTTCTTGGGTGCGCTCTTGGAATGGCAGCTTGCCGTCATTTTTTTTCTGTAAAGTATATTCGTTTACCGGATTTGTTAGACGAACTTTCCATCGCAAGAGGCGAAGGGGCATTCCGTAAAGTCATGGACGGGTATAAAAGATATGAACTATTAATACTTGACGAATGGCTTTTAACAGCTCTCTCTTTGCCTGAGTGTCGTGATTTACTGGAGGTAATTGAAAAACGCCATTTCGGTTGTTCTACAATTTTCCTAAGTCAATTAGATGTATCCGGCTGGCTTGCTAAAATGTCAGAGACTCCTTTGGCGGAAGCAATTCTCGATCGTATCGTTCATAATTCATATACCATAATAATTGGCGGTGAAGAATCTATGCGCAAACGAAAAGGTATTTTGTAATTGATTTATCCTTAAACTCTTTCTCCGGGGCGGCTCTAGCTCCGGAGACCCGGCTCTGTTTTAACCGGTCTGCCGGCTCTCGTTTGCCGGACTGCCGGCTCTTTTTAGCCGTAATATACACGAGGTAATACGCTCGGGATTGGGATTAGCGCTTGTACTTTTTGGTTCACTAAATTTCGCGGTTACTGGCCCGCTGGCGCCTAAAGCGGGTTTATCAATATCTCCAATTGCAACCACTGGAAAATCTTCTATAGTTGCAGGGATTACTATGCCTGCCTGTATTCGGCTCTGGAAAAAATCCCAATTACCAATATAAGCATAAGTATGATTGAAACCCGCCATCCACGATCACTTCTTTCGCATTTTCAGAAAATTAGGAAATACAAGGTTGATGAAAAGTTACCAGGGATTTATACTGTAAAGGGTGATATACTGCCGATACAGATATTAGAAAGCAGCAAATTACCAGCGGATGAAAACCTGTGGCTGAAATTTTTAAGCAACAGTCTTGATCCATTGGCTGTTTTTCAAATAATTAACGAGGCAGCAAAAAAGAAAAACAACGCCCATATTAAAGCATATTTGAATGTAATAATCAGGGCAAATATTTTAGCCGTCAAGGAGGCAATAAAGATGACTGATAACATAGTAGAACTTAATGATGTTTTTGAGGAAACTGGATTAGCGGCAATATGGGAAGAACGTAAAGCATTTGCAATTGCCCAAAACTTGGTCAACATGGGTATGCCTATTGAAACGGTAGTTTCTGCAACCCAGCTTGATCCTGAAAAAATAAAAGGTTTATATGTTAGTAGCGGATTGTAGAAGCGCTCTAACCATTAACAACAAATTCTACATTAAAATCTTTGCATAAATATTGCGCTGAAGCACGGCCTGTTAAAACAGCAACCGGCATTCCGCCGGGAGGCATTAGCCTTTGTCCTGCAAAATAAACATTCGTAATGCTTTTGCTTTTAACGGGATAAAGTATGGGTCTTGAGCCGGGAAGCATTTTCGTCATCCACGAACCCCGATGAGTTCCGCAATATCGTTCATAAGTTAAAGGCGTTGCAATATCCCACACCTTAATTTTATTTTTAAATATCGGATATTGCTCTTCTAACCGATCTTTTATATCTTCAAAAAGATCCTGTTTGCCTTTTTCGTATAAATTTTTATCCCTTAGATTCTTCCAATAATCATAGGTATCGCCCATTAATGCCATTGTTACACTTGTACAGCCTTTTGGTGAATAGCCTTTATATGAAGCGTATTGATTGAAACCCATTTCCTTAATTTGTTCGCCTGCATAATTAAATGGACGGTTAAGATTAAATGCCAGTCTTTCAGGATAGTCTGATAAATCTTCTTCGACACCCATGCAAATAAAAGTACAGGCAAGGCCTTGTGTTGAACTGCGCATATTTACTGTCCATTTATCAGCTAATGGCGGCTTAAAGAGTTTATCTATTGCGGTTAACGTATCGGATGTTATTATAACAGCATCCGCCTGAATAAGTTCGTTGTTAATCAAGATTCCTTGCGCTTTATTGTCATTGACTAAAACCTGATCAACTTTTTTTCCATATACAATTTTGCCGCCCAGTTCTTTAAAACGCTCTGCCATATTATTTGCCATAACAAGAGAGCCGCCTTCAACATAGCCGCCATCACCGGAAGCAAAAGTTGCAAGTGAAAAAACCAATGAAGATGCATTCATATCAGAAGGAACTATCGAAGATAATAATTGTTGTATCAAAGGATTTTTAAATTGGGATGCATATTCAGAAATGAAAATTTTATTTAAAGAAATCATTCTGGGAAAAACAGGCAGCATTTTTATAATTGCTTTCCAAGCAGGCGGTAATTTTTCTTTTGTCTTTACACCAGGAATATCACTAATGGGCATACCAATATTTTTAAACCGGCAAATGTCTTTATACAGGATGTTTATCGCTTTAAAATCTTCAGGCGATATTTCCATAAAATGTGATTTTAATTTATCTGCATTGCGGTATAAGGCGGCACGCTTTCCATTAATTTCAAAAACTGCAAAGGGATCGCTATTTATAATTATCGATGATTCTGAAATTGCCCCTGTTTCCCGCCATATCCTATTCAGCAATAAACCAGAATCAGAGCCTGTAAGCCAATGCATTCCCCCTTCAAAGAGATAGCCATTACGCTTCCAACTGGTGCAATTTCCCCCAGGAATTGTATGGGATTCAAAAATTGTAACATTAAATCCGCTGTTTTGAGCATAGATACCGGCAGAAAGCCCTGCTATCCCTGCGCCTACAATAACAATATTTTTCATGGTAACCTCTCCATTAATTTATGGCCTCCATATTCTACACTATTTTATCATTATCTTCTATAGTACTTTATTTTTATGTGCTGTAATTATTGTGTAACTGTGTGCATTAATTGTAATAATAAATCCTTTACTAGCCACATACCACTTCTTTCCTTTTTTGTATATTATATTCTCTTTATTAATTTTATTTTTACACCATTTTACAACATCATTTGTTTCCAACTCAAGATTACGTTTTATCTTTTATTGAACCAGAATTCATCGCCCCTATCTATTCATTAGAATAATCTAATTGATACTCCGACAAATGCATTAAACATAGAAAAATCGTAGGACATTAGACCTACTACTCCACTGTACATTAGTATTCCAGTAATACCAATATAATTGTGAAAAAAATATCCGCCATTAATTTTACCAGCAAGCATAATATCCCCGGCCATTGGGGCAATAAGAATCGTTCCTCCAATATTCCATTTGTCTCTAATATAATTATAACCAGCACCAGGCATTAAGTAATGAGATGTTCCTGCTCCACTAAAAGCTGTTATATCTGTATAACAAAGAGTAAATCCTGTTTTGTGGATAAGGTTTAAATAAAATATGAAAGAACCAAGCGTTTCAGGCTCTACAGTATTTCTGGATGCAACGCCCATCCCCAATGTCCCTATAATAGTTCCCATCCTTTCTTTTTGGGCAAAAGCCAAAGAAGGAGAAAACATAAACATTATGCACAAAATAATAATTGCTTTTTTCATTTTGCCCCCATAAATTCCCTTAATATTGCAGTACCAATTATCCGTGACTGCGTTCCGAGCATATTGACCAAAACCACAACACCAATACGGTTTGATTTGTCAAAGCCAAGGAAACTGTTAGTGTAACCAGTATTCCCGATATGATATATAAGATTATAATCACTGCACATCATCCAGCCCAAACCCATATCGTCAATTTTAAGATCAAAATCATTTCCTGAAGCATCCAGTGGCAGATTAATTTGAGCCCATTTTGTATGAGATAGAGTCACATAAGACGGCAGCTCGTCTATTTGCATTTGTGCATACTTCATCAAATCTGTTATAGTGGAAACAAGCGCCGCAGCAGGAATATAAGGATTCCCCTTGCTCCATGCCCAGGAATTTGATACATTTACACTTCCGTTATTTACCCTTGTATTAAACAGTTCTAAATTGTCGTTTAAGTATTTATTCATCAGTGAAGTGTAATCTTCATTGTATATTTTTTCCAAAACCAAACCGGCAACTGCAATACCAAAATTGGAATATTCAAATGGATAATCCCTGTCCTGCAAGTTTATTTTTCCAATAGTATTAAGAAGCATTACCTTAGTTACACCACCGCCAATAACCTCAAAATTAGGAGTTGCTTCAATTAGAGAGCCTGTACCGTTATAATAATTCATTTTGTAACCTGATGTATGAGTTAGGAGTCGTCTTATTGTTGGATAATAATTTTTATGCGGAAGATCGAGGAAACGATCAATTGTATCATTCAAATTAACTTTGCCTTCACTCATTGCTTTAGCGAATAATTGTGCTGTAAATACCTTCGTAATAGAGGCAATTTCATAAATGTATTCCCTATTTGGCAACACTTTGCCGTTTTCTCCATAAACTGTAAACGACATTTGTCCATTTTGAACAATGCCAACTGTAATAACTGCTCTTTTTTTTCTTCTTGTTACATGTTCTATTATTTCTAGCGATGATGTTTCTGAAGAAATTTCTAGAGGTGTAGGGCAAGAAGACACTAAGAACATGGCTATTGTAAATAATAAACATAAAAATTGTCTTAAAAAATGGTTTTTCATCTTTTTTCCTTCGCCGATGTTATACGGTGCGTTTTCTATCTTTTTTTATGTATTGAAATAACCCATAGTATCAAGATAACCCATAATTGTCATAAGGGAAATTAAGGCTACAAATATTATTGACAATATTGTAATAATTTTTTTGTGGGAATATTTTATTGAAATAAATAATATTCCAATAAACAAAGACAGCCAAATTAAGCTTTCAGGGATGCCTTTAAGATGATAAATAAATGGAACTTTTAAATATATTAACCCTTCAAATGATGTAATTACAGCCCCATAAGTTGATACAACAGAAAAGCCAAATACAATTAAAGCCAGTTTTAATAAGCCGTATTTTTCCTCAAAAAACGTTTTCCGCAAAGGCAATAATATTAGAGCTACAATTATTCCTCTGAATATTTGCAAAAAACCGCCGCCTAATGCAACTATTGGCGAGTCAATATCACGATAAAAAGCAGAAATATATTCTGAAGACCACCATTCCCGATAATCAAAAAACGCCACAGCGATTATTCCGGCAATAAAATACGATATTGTGTGGGCATAAGTAACTTGCCATAAATATTTGGCTATACTGGTTTTCTTTTCCATAAAATTCTCCTAAAAAATAACTTTTTAAAATGTTAATAATAAATCTTCTGCCTGACAATGTAATTTAGTAACAGTAAACCGTAACTTGGCAGCGGTTTTCCGTAACTTGATATAAAAAATATTGTGTATTGACGAAAGAATCCATATAATCTAAGCATGAAACTTACGATCAATACAGACGAGCGGATTACCGAGACCGAAATTATAGTTAATTGTAACCGCATGAGTAATGATATTGAAAAATTGATTCACGCAATAAGAATGTTTGAAATGAAATTTACAGGGCGCAAAGACGGGCAGCAATATTTTATAGATATTGCTAATATTATATATATAGAAAGCACCGATAAACGCACTTTTATATATACTTCCAAAGATGTTTATGAGAGTTCGTTTAAGCTCTATGAACTTGAAGAAAAACTTGCCGCCCAAAATTTTCTGCGAGCAAGCAAGAACTGCCTTTTTAATTTAAACCATATACAAGCCCTAAAATCAGATTTAGAACAGAGATTGCTTTTAACAATGGAAGGGGGCATTAAAATAATTGTGTCCCGTCAATATTCCAGTGCAGTAAAAGCTAAATTGGAGGAACATCATGGACAATGAAAAGAAAAATGTATCATTAATTACAGGTTATTTAAGAGAATTCGCAAATATTTTTACTTTATTGGTTCTTAGTATTTCTTTAACGGGGATATTTATATCTTTCTTTTATCCGGAAACACAAAATTTATCTGCTATATTTGCACTTGGAAGAGAAGGCCTGCCTTACACCGCGATTATGCAATCTGTCGGATTTGCTTTAATTATGGCCTTTGTGTCCAGAATTTTATTTTCAGGATATTTTTCAAATAAACTGACTTTTATGTGGAGGTATTTTTTATTTTTTCTTGCAACCTTAATCACAACCTCGGTATTTTCAATAATATTCAAATGGTTCCCTGTTAATAATTTACGGGCATGGCTTATTTTTATTCCAGTCTTTTTTATATTTTTTACCGCTGCTATCGTGTTTTCATTGATATTATTAAAAATTGAAGACAAAAAGTACAACAGATTATTGGAGAACTATAAAAGCAGGCAAAGCGACGAATATAAAACACCGAAGTTTTAGTATTTTTTACTGTTTTTACATCCATAAGAATAGTTTGTTATTAGAAGTTCATTAATTTTCCCTCGTTTTGAACCATTGCAATTTACAAACCGGTTTGCAGTAACTTTAAATATATTATAGCCATAATATGCTTTTTTAAAAAAATCATCTTTTGGATTTATATTAGTCGGATCTGAATTAGAAAGCATAAGGAAAGCCCCCTTTTCTTGATCTAATTTTTGAAAAAAATTTGCCAATTCAATTTGTTGTTTGTCGCTAAATTCTGTTCCGGTATAAGTTGTAAAACTTGATGTTTGAGTTATTGGACGATACGGCGGATCAAAATACACGAATGATGCAGCATTAACTTTATTATAACAATAAAAATATTCAGCATATATTATTTCCGCTATTTGTAGAGCATTTGAAACTGCTAATATATTATTTTCATCGCAGATGGATGCTGTTTTGTACTTCCCAAAGGGAACATTAAATTCCCCTTTTGAATTTAATCTGAAAAGACCGTTAAAACAAGTCTTGTTTAAAAAAATAAATTGCGAAGCCCTTGGTATCCAATTTTCCGAAAATTTCTTATAATTTACTTCAAATCTTTGTTCGTTAAAATGCTTCCTTATTGATAAGAATAATTCATTACGCCTATCTTCTTTTGTTTTATTATATTTATCCTGATAATTTTTTAAAAAATCGAGTAAAACATCAGTTTTTTTTTGAATAACTTTATAGGATAATATTAAATCACGATTTATATCTGTTAAAAAAGCGTTTTTGATATTATATTTCTCAGCAATAGAGAAAAACATGGAGCCGCCCCCTAAAAATGGTTCGATATAATCTTTTATTTGCCCATTTTTCAGTTCATGTGGGTAATAGTTCTCAAACTGCTCTAAGAGCTGGGTTTTACCGCCAACCCATTTAATAAACGGTTTTGCTTTCTGCACAAGACGAATCAATAAATTTAAAAAGGATTATCAATTACTATTTTATTTAAAATATTTTCTAAATTGAGAATAATCTCTAAATCCACACCTTCTTCCAATAAAAAATCTTTTATATAATCCTGGGATTGATCTGAGCTTCCATAACCAAGCCTAACAGTATAAGGCCAGTTTATTTTTTCTTCATGCAAAACACCAGTATTAACTGCTGCAGAAAAAGTATTTCCATTAAAGAAATATTCATTTATGGTATTATAAATATCTTCTAAAAATAATTCTTGGCTGAGTATCATATTATATACATAATAATGCTGTGTACCATCAATATATATTTCAGTTGATATCTCGAACAAATCATCATCTCTAAGATTTTCACTATAATTAATAGTAATTCCATCTTGACTGATAGTTTTCATATCAATATTGTTAATTGCAGATGATTTATCTGTATTATTTTCCCCAACAGTAACACATGAAGAAAAATATCCAATTAAAAATATAAGTAATAATGCTGTACTGTATTTCATACATTCTCCTTATTAACAATATACTATACAATATATATTTTGTCAACTGATTTACTTGTCTTGTTTTTTTATTCATGCTTTTTTATTTTCTTTAATTATTTTTTTTGCCCAACCCAAACAATTTCTCGCGATTTTTATTGCTTCCTTATATTCTTCCTTTGTAATATCATCATAATATCCCTAAATAATTTTGATTTTGACAATTTATAACTACTTTCAGCACGTTCAAGCCATGATTCATACCTTTCCATATAACACCATTTATTATCTCTCTTCGTTATTAGTATTATTAAATAAATTAACTCTAGGTGTTCGTCTTTCTGTAGTAGTTTGAATTGTCCGACTTTCTTGTACAAATATTCCTTTCACCGCTTCGTCGTTGCCCGATATAAACGCTGCTATTGTCTAATGATCAGGTTCCATATCTTTTGCTAACGCTTTCACCACTACATTTTCTTTGCATGCCCTTTCTATTTCTCTTGATGATATTTGTCCTCGGCTGTAACAGAACAATATTACTTTAAAAAGTATTGATGGCGGGTAGGCATCTGCGCCTTTTCCGTCATTATAATTTTGTTCAATATTGACAGGTCAATCATGTCAACTAATTGATCTACTGTCCATTCAAAAGGGTTACAGATGTTCCTTCAAATTCACTGTCATAAACAATCCTTGCGAAATGTCTGAAATTGAAAAAAGCCTTTTCTCCAATGCTTGTTACAGATGATGGAATTTTTATATTAGTAAGATTGCTACAACCAAAGAATGCACTTTCTCCAATGCTTGTTACAGATGGAGGAATAGCAATACTGCTTAGGCTCTTACATCCATAGAATGCATACTTCCCAATGCTTGTTATCGAAGAAGGGAGATTTATTTTTACAAGACTACTACAACCACTGAATGCAAATTCTCCTATACTTGTTATAGAAGAAGATAAAACCACACTAGTAAGACTCAAAAAATTGTAGAATGCTTTATATGGTATATCCGTAATACCATCTGGAATTACTATATTTTTCTCCTTTCTATTATATGCGTCAAGAAAAAGTTCCCAATTCGGCTGACTTTCTTTTCGTTTTATTTGCTGCTGCCGTTCTTCTTCTTGCTTTCGTCTATTTTCTATTTTTTCCCTCAACCGCTCTACTCTTGCTTCTTTTATTAAACGAAGCCGCTCTGCTTCTGCTTCTTTTCTTGCTTTTTCTTGTTTAAATTTCACATATTCAGGGTCGTTCTCCTTTTTCCATATTTGAAATTCTATATATTCAGGATCGTAGTAAGGTGGTGGAGTTAATGGTCTCTGGAACATTGTATTTTGAAATCTTGGTCTAGAAGATTCTCTTTCTTGCCTTTCTCTTTGTCTTCGTTGTTCTTCAAACTCAAGTTCTTGTCTTTCACGATGTCTTTTTTGATCTTCCAGTTCCCTCTTTTGCATATCCATAAGATTATTCTGTTTCTCTAACATAAGTTCTGTTTGATAATAAGCATTTGCTGCTTCAAATTCTCCTAATTTAAATTCTTGATAACCATGAATGCCACCACCTACTTCATAAGTACCTATTCCAAGAAAGCCTGCTAATCCTTTTGTATTGTCTTTAAAATAAACAGCCATAAAAACCTCGTTATGTAGAATTATAATAAACACTTTGTAAATAGTCAATATTAACATTTCAATATAGTCCGTTTTTATGGAATATACTTATGTGCAATTTCTCCGGCATACCCTTGCAAAACTGTCGCCTAACGTTCTAGATTAGCGAGCCGCCCGAATAGGCGGCGTAGCGTTAATTGTTTGTTATGTGCAGTATGGGCGTACATCATTTTTATATTTTTTACATTAATTTTTTTATTCGAAATCATCCAATACTGACCAATTCATTTTTAATCCGCCTGATTCTTTTCCGGCAACTCCTAAAATAATATTATCTTTATATAAATATTTATTTTGTACATAATGTTTTATCATTTCCGCATATACTTTTGTATATTCTTTTTCCAATAAATCTTTTTCATTTATCCAATGTAATGTACCTTCTTCTGAATCAATAAATTCTTTTACATTAGTTTCACCAAAATAAATGTAGTTTTGCCGTACAATATTTTTATATCTGCGAATAATTATGTAACGCAATGTTAAATTAAATATATTTTCTTTTGATATTCCAGTTTCTTCCCATATTTCACGGACACAAGCCTCAAATGGATCATTTATTTCATTTTTGTCCATTAACCCACCAACACAACTCCAAAGATTAGGGGCTATTTCTCTATTTGGTGAACGTTTCATTAGAAGATAATTATCTCCATTTATTAAAAATGCTCCAGAAGCATTTTGCAATATGATTTTATTATCCATATTTTCCCCTTATTTTATATTAAAATCCTCAGAATTAAAGTTACTGTAATATCTTCCAATTTCTGCTGTAAATTTTAATACTATAAAATCCCCGCCATTCATTCCACCTTTATAATATACGTTTAAATCATCTTTCCAAAGTTCCTTTTTAATTTTTTTATCTTCAAGTACTTCCATTGTTCCTTTTAACATTACACCACGAAAAAACCTTTTATCATAAAAATATATACAAGCCTTTGAATTATTCCTATATTGTTTTATTTTCATTGACGGACTGTTTGTATGCCAATAAAATATTTTTATACCTTCTCTTTTAACAGGCGGTAACATTGCCTTTGTATTAGGGAAGCCGTTTTCGTCAACAGAGCTTATGAAACTAACCCCCTGCTTGTCAATTAAATTTCCAATAGTCTCTTGTGGATTTCTCATCATATTAAATTACCTCCATTATATTATTTAAAGATTACGTCTTTTTTATTATTCCGTCAAGCCATTTCTTTAGATATTTATTCAAAATGTTATTATTTAATTTTTTCCAATTAATTTAGCCCATATTGCACATAACGTTCAAGATTGACGACGTTCCAGCCCACCTTATAAAGCAAACCGTAGGTTTGCGGTGGGCTGGAATGTGGGTGAAGGAGGCGTGGGAGCGAGCCCGAAGGGCGACCGACCTAGCCGACTGAACCCCGAGCCGCCGAATAGGCGGTGCAGCGTTAATCGTTTGTTATGCGATGTAAAATCTGTCACAAAATATTATTTTCCAATCTACTTCAGATTTTATTATTCTTAAAACTGAAAGTTTTTTATTCAATATTGAAAGAATAAATATCCATTCATGTCCTTGAACATACCAATGCAACTTGATATAGTCATTTCTCTATCATTAATGGAATAATTAAATCTTCCTCGTTCATCATCACTCCATCTAACAATTACGGTATTACCCGAAACAGAATAATCAAAGGCTGTGGAGAGATAAACAAATTTGTCAATAGAAATTATAAAAACAGTACCGTTGGCAGGATAATTCTCATTTGTAGACCATCTTCCAATAAGTTCTGGTGGTATTGTTCCATTTTCATCATCTAACCAACAGCCGCCAACCATTATTCCAAATACCAGCACCATTACCAATATTCTCAACCATTTTTGTTTGTTTGCCATTTTTTTCTCCTTCACTTTGGCAACCAAAGTATATATCATGCGATTTGAATTATAAAATTCTGAGATTATTTTCTATGGTATTTTTATACCATTTTCCAATAATTTCAGATTTTATTTCGCATAACGTTCTAGGTTGACGACGTA
>Ga0099364_10009548_pt1 | contig 13447 bp, 15 predicted proteins | sample TergutTh196P3_FD_73070 | JGI IMG/M metagenome (GOLD analysis project Ga0099364, IMG submission 73070) | Microcerotermes parvus P3 segment gut microbial communities from Pointe-Noire, Republic of the Congo - Th196 P3 | ecosystem: Host-associated > Arthropoda: Insects > Digestive system > Gut ...
GTATAGGCAGTTCGATTCTGACCCGGGCCAACAGAATAAAGATTTTTAAGCTTCTTTAAAGCGCAACAAACGACAAAAAGCCCGCGATAAACAACAGTTTACGCGGGTTTTTTGCTTCTTTAAGGCTTTTTAAGATTCTTTAAGATTCTTTTAATTGCCAACAAAAAGTTGGTAATATTGTTGGTAACGCTGATTTTTCAAATTTGCATTACCAACAGAAAGGCCAGTTAACATGAAACGGGACAGTTTTTTTAAAAATGCCAGGCCAGCTGATAAAGACTATAAATTGACGGACTGGGGCGGTTTATTCCTGCTTGTCAGAAAGACGGGAGGAAAGCTTTGGCAGATGGCATACCGGGCCGAAGGCAAGCAAAAAACACTTTCATTTGGCGCATACCCTGCAGTTTCGCTCGAACAAGCCAGACGGAAGCGGGACGAAGCCAGAGCATTGATTGCCGAAGGACAGGACCCGGGCGAGGTCAAAAAAGAACAGAGAGCAGCACAAAGGAAAACGCAAACAAACACTTTTGAAGCAGTCGCGCGGGAATTTTTTGAGATCAAAATAAATGAATGGTCAGAATCACATCATACGCGGTCCTTCCAGCGACTGAAGCGTAATGTTTTTCCCTTCATTGGTCACATACCGATTTCAGAACTCACCGTTAAGGATTATCTGGCAGTCTTCCGGGCAATTGAAAGCAGAGGGACACTTGAGACAGCCCGCAGGACGCGTGAAATTTGCGGACAGGTGCAGCGATATGCGATTGCCACGGATAGAGCTGTAAACGACCCTGTTAGCGGCCTGAAAGGCGTTTTAAAAACGCCTATTAAGCAGCATTTTGCAGCTATTATTAAACCTCTTCATGTAGGGGAACTTTTACGCCTGATTGAAGGGTACCACGGCAATTTCATCACAAAAAGTGCTCTACAGCTGGCCGCGTATACATTCGTTCGACCGGGGGAGTTGAGAGAGGCCAAGTGGGAAGACATTGACCTTGAGGACAGGCAGTGGCGATTTCTGAGTTTAAAAACCAAGGTGCCTCATATTGTGCCACTTGCCAGCCAGGTTGTGGCAATTCTTGAAGAATTGAAACAGTTAACCGGGCATGGCACATATGTTTTCCCGTCTGTAATGGGCAAGAACAAGCCCATGTCCGACATGACGCTGAACGGTGCCTTGAGGCGCCTTGGGATTTCCAACAAAGAACATACTGGCCATGGATTCCGGGCGATGGCCAGAACGCTACTGGACGAAGTCTTGGGGGAACGGGTGGACCTGATAGAACACCAGCTTGCCCACGTGGTGCGGGATCCGCATGGCCGCGCTTACAACCGCACCACGCACTTGCCGGCGCGCACAAAGATGATGCAGCGCTGGGCGGATTATCTGGACCAGCTGCGGGACGGCAAGGAAAAGAAGATAAGAAAATAATCGGGTAGGAGGGGGCGGCTAGCCCCCGTCCTCCCACACCACCAAGTTATCGCCCATGCCGGGCACACGAAATGAAAAAGCCGGAGATTATCCGGCTTTTCTGTCAAACCACTTGTTCAGTGGAGAACGTTTACTACGAATTTGATCCCTCGGAAAAATAGTGATCTTCTGTAACCACTTGTTCAGTCTATAACCACTTGTTCAGTGGAGAACGTTTACTATCTGTCACTAATGGAGTGCTAATTTTACAACAGGATCACGAAAAAAACAACCTCTCCCACCAACTTTTTTTTGGTGGTGGTATTGGCAGAAGCCGTTCTGCTATATGTTCAAGACTTAATCTTGTAGCTGCAAACTTTCTTCCAAAATGGAGGATTGTTCTAAATCTTTCTATCAGATCATCATCACAAACCCACTCACCAGCCTTTTCTGTTTGGCAAAAATTGTATAGGGAAAATCTCGAAAAAGTTCCATCCCTGATTAGGGCAGTTGCAAACAGAATCCCAAAAGTTTCGCCGTGATGGTGGAGGGTGTCCACGCCAAATTTCATATGGATTTTATGGCACATCTCATGAAGGTAAGTGTAGGCCAGCTCAGGTTGCGACCGCTTTGACTGCTCACTAATTACTACTAGGCCATCATATAAGGAATAGTAGCCTGAGCAAAAGTTTTCTGTTTGGCAAAAATCTTTAAAGACTACTGGCGGATAAGTGCCAACAATACGCACCCGGCGGCGCACATCCTCCAGTAAATCTTCAATTTCAGCATCCGTCATTTTTGACTCCTGCAAATAGTTACCCACCACTTACCCACCCCGCGCCCGGCAAAGTAGGAGCCGGACGGCAAAGGCGTGGATAAGCCGTGGATAACTATGGACTCGAAACCCTCAACAACTGCCATTCTGTGGAAACAAAAAAAACCTTATGTGAATTATACTTACAGAAAATTGGAAAGCAGTTGGAAGCCTCAAAAGATGCGCCTGTACCAGGGAGCACTTGCCCATTCAAGCTCAGCTTGCAGATCTTCAAACTGCTCTTGCAGTTCCTCAAACTGGCTTCTGTCGCGGGCTCTTCGTTGAGCAAACTTTTCCCGCAGCTGTTCATTTTCATGCTTGGCTGCAAGAAGATCAGCGCGCAGTTGTTCAATTTCCGATTCCAGGTGCTCTATCCGATCAATAAAGACCCTGTTTTTTTGTGTATAATCATCAAGAATTCGAGTAATGAATTCATTTAAAAATTCAGGGTCGATGTTTCCACGACCGTTTCCAGACCCCTTCCAATCCCGCTTCACTACTGCATTCCGCGAGGAATCCTCTTTTGGAAAGGCCTCCGCTATCCGTTCTATTTCGGGCCGGGGGATCATTTTCTGGGTAACTGTTTTTCCGCACGGTGTACTGTCGGGAAAGACATCTTCAATACTGGCTATATCTCCAGCTTTAAGCTTTGAATATATCCACGATTTACTACGTCCCGTTAATTCCGCAGCTTCTGCAACAGAGACATAATCCATGCCCATGCCCCCTCCTTTTTTTCCGCAGCAGCTTTTTCTTTCTCCATCTCCACGGCAAGTGCCTCCAGCCACTCCCACTCATCATCTATGTGTGCGATTTGCGGATACTCATCTTTCAAACTTTGTTCCATGACTTCACCTCCCGAGATAGACCAGCGTGATCTGCTCACGGCCATGGCCGAGTTCTGCGCTGATTTGCATTCTTACTCTTTGATCAATTTCTTTTTGCTGCTTTGTCAATGCCTTTTTTCGCGGACCTCCCGCCAGAGGCGATGGCCAGCCTGTTAAATCAAAATAGCGATTTTGCGCGTACTGGTGACGGAGGCCATGGAGCGATGACAAGCCAGCTTGACGGGTTTGATTGTCATAACTTATTTTCTGCTGTTTGTATGACTTGTCCGGTGGAATCATGCTGCCCTCACCCGCCAGTGCTAGCGCTTTCGCCAGCACTTGCCTTTGGTATTCTGATGTAACAGGTATTTCCCGAGGCCGCCCACCCTTCGTCCAGCTCCCTTTTAGCTGAACAATCTCTGGACCGGAGGACATGGCAAATTTGGGTTGAAACTTTAAACATTCTTCACGGCGGAGTCCAAATGCAGCCTGCAATTCAAGGCTGACACGCAGGTGCTCACACTTGATTTTTTCAAGACTTTCCTCTCTCAAATCAAAAGCTTTTGATGTTTTCGGAATATATGTTCTTCTTTCTATTCCCAGGGCACAATTTTTCCGTGGGATCAAATTCTGCTTGTTGATTTTTTGGCACCACCAGCGCAGGTGCGCCACCCTGTTTTTTAAAGTTGCCGGGGAAAGGCCTGCTGACTTCCACTCGGCAATCAAAAAATCGATGTGACGTTTTCCGATGGAATCCGCTCCCAAATTCTTGTAACCAGCCTTGATCAGCTGCTTGCCGGCCATGATCAGAATATCCTGCCTGCTGGATTGCGTTGAAAAGCTGCCATCTTTGTTTCGGCGGCACAGATCATTTATTTCCTTTAACAAATGTCTTTTTGGTGGTGCCATTCAAACCTCATTGTTTAGTGTTAGTAGAAGATTGAAATCCGCAGATCACAATCTCGGCAGCCGTGGCAACCTACACTATTGACCTCCCTGAGGAGGTTTACTACTGGTACTGCTCAACCCAAGCGATATGGCAGGGAAACTCTGTTGAGGTATGACATAAGGGATGGATTGTTTTTGCGGGGTCTGCATCCTTGTTGTCCCTGATTCAGATTCCACTTTTTTTTTTTCCTTTCATCAGATATTTGGACAATTGATTGATTAAAAGATGTCGGATAAGGCACCTTGACGCCAGTGTTTTTGCTTGTCGCACGCACACCACACGGACATTTTTTTGAGGAAAATGCCAAAAACCTCCAATATTTTTTCAAATCCTCATATTGCCTTTTAGCATCTTTAAGATTCTTTTAGCATCTTTAAAGACCTTTAAGAACCTTTTGCAAATTATTGAATTTAAATGACTTTTTCGCGCCTTTATGTTATGGTAGGGCTAGAAATTGGGTTTGTCAAGTGTTTGTCACTTTTCCAAACCCAGTACAAAGGCAATTCATCAGCTTTCCTTGGCAAAGCGTCACTACATTTTTGCAATGTAGAGACGCTTCGCGATAAGAAATCGACACACTGGGTGTGTCTGGCGACCTGCCCGCCAGCTTGCAGGTCTTTTGATTCGCCGATTTGTATACATGGTATGCAAATCGGCTCACTTGGAGGTCTTCAAATGGACATCTTCAGCGATCCCATTCTCGACAAAGCAAAATCGGCAGGAATTGCCGCTTTTGCAGGCGTCGGAACGGCAATTGCCGTTCTGGCTGTTGCCTTGAAATTGGTAGCCAGCAGCGATGGTGCGAGCCACGCCAGCGCATTCGGATATTTGATCAAATATCCGGTCAGCAGTTGGCATCCAATTTTTTATGTGTGCGTTGCTGTTGCCCTGCTTGTTGGAGGCACAGCAAGCATTGTATTGTGGCTTGTCATGAAAAATATTAAATGGACAAGCCAGCCCAAACGCCTCGACTCACAGGCTTCTGCAGAGGAAATCCTTGAAAAGTCCACCCCGCCGGGCAAGCCTCGGATCTTTGGAGGCAAGTTTGGAGGCAAGCCTTTTTTCGCCAGCGTGGAAGACCGTGCCCTTGTTATCGGCCCTCCGGGGACGGGCAAAACGACAATGCTGTTCAATCAGATTCTGCGATTGGCTAGAGAACAAATGTGTTTTGTCGCAGTTGACATGAAGCCAGAATTGCATTCTGTCTTAGCTGACAGTTTGAAAGAACAGGGCTACAGGGTGCTAAAAATCAACCCCGCCATCATTGATCCTGATGCGATCACTTGGGATCCATTGGCGGACATCGATGACGAAATCGACATTGCCGAGATGGTTGCTGCATTATTGCCGATTGACGACCCCAAGGCTGAAGTATTCCGGCAGGCGGACCGGAACTGGTTTGCTGCTGCTGTACATACAGCCAAGCATCTGGGCGGTGGACTTCCGGACGCCCTGGAACTTTTGTCTTCTAATGAACCCATTGCACTTTGTAAAATGATCCTCGAAGCAGGTCCCGAACCTGCAAAGCGTTTGGCACGGCAGATGTTGACCGGCCTGGAAGGTCCCAAGCCTTCTGCTGTTGTATCCGGGGCGATCAGTACTGTCCAGTCTTCTCTTGGCTTTTTGGCTCTTGAAGGCGTCAAAAAGAGTCTTTCCGGAAGCGAATTTTCAATAAAGGAAATCGGGCAAAAGGACAAACCTCCTGTTGCACTCTTCCTCCAGCTTGAAGAAGTCCGCTTACAGGCACTTGGGCCAGTTTTGAGCCTGTACACCACTGCAATTCTGAATTTTTTAATCAGCTCTGTTGGGAGCCGGGAACCCGTTGCCCTTTTCCTGGATGAGCTTGGCAATTTGCCCGCTATTCCGGGTTTGGCAAACAAATTAAACACTATCCGAAGCCGCCACATGCCCTGCTGGATGTATTTCCAGTCAACTGAGCAAATTAATAGGCAGTATGGGCAGAACGCAGATCAGATTTTCTTGGGTAGTGCCGATCTTTTGATTGCCTTTCGAATCAATGACGTCAAGACTCGCCAGTTGGTTAGTGACCTGATAGGCACCACCACATATGACAAGATCAGCCACTCAAAATCTGGTGGAAAAACAACTACCTCGAAGAATAAGGAAACTAAAAAGGTTATCGAGCCCCATGTGATCGGCCAATTAAAGGCAGGCCAGATCATCGCATTGTACAAAGGCGGCAGTGCCATGGGCCACGGCACACCACATTTTGTCGACTTTCCGGAATTTCGGAGATAAAGGAATCAAAGGGTTACGTGATTTAACGGTTAAATTTTGCAAAAAGGAGAATTAGTATGAAAACAGTTGACGAAATTAAGGCCGAATATCCGGGCAGCATTTTGGACTTACACGATGAGGTCAGCAGATTCGCAAAAGAATCGCGGGAGAGGTGGATACAGGAAAATCCAGAGCACTACCAAAAAATCCGCGAGCAGGTGGAAATCGGCCTGTCATATCGACAAAACCGGGCGGACCATCAGCTGCGAATTGAAGAGGAAATCAATCGGACCATCGCCTGGATACACATTGAAAAACAGCGGCAGGAATTTTGGAGACGGGAGAATCCAGAACGCTACCAGGACGTCAAATATAAAGTTGTGCAAAACTTGAAATTAAAGATAGAGGATGAAATGGCAGAGGACGACCGCGAAGAAATGAAAGAGATGCTGTTGCCGGTCTCGGAAGGCAAGTCCTGGGAGGCAATGGAGAAAGAAAATGCACACTGGAGCGAAGAAAACTATCAGAGCGTCACAGAAATTTTTGATGACGAATTGGCAAGGGAGATCGGTTACGAGATGAACGAAATTGAGGATTACGAACTCGACATCCGTGATTTTGATGAAGATTACGAGATCGATATGATTAATCGCGCAGGCCATGAAATGGTTGAGGAACAGTTGGCTGCAAGGGCTGAGCAACCGAGCCAGCAGGAAGAGGAGAAAGAGCGATTGAGGGAAGAAATTCGGGATCAGCAAGACAGATATCAGAGGGAGCTCGCCGTCCAGGAGCACCTGAACAGCAATCCCGAGGTGCCCTTCCAGGAGAGATGGAAGCAGGTGGAAAGGACAATTGCCGAACATGGCGAACTGACCCGGCTGGAGCTCCAGTTGGCCGAGATTGACCCTGAATTCCTGGCACAAAAAGAAGCCGAAGCCGAAAGGGAAAGAGCCGAACAGGTAGATAGTTTTGACTCACGATTCCCGGCCCTGGCTGAAGCCCTCACCCGCGCGCAGGAAGCAAACCGGGATTTGCAGTTGGAAATCGACCGCACTCTTGAGAACGAAATGGAGCGATGATGGCAGATCCAAGAACAAGACAGGAGGAAATTGCCCGGAACAAGATGGATGAGTTTTTGCGCATTGCTGCTGCCAGACGGGCGCGAGAAAAGAAACGGGAGGAAGAGGAATACTGGGAAGTCTATGGACGGCAATATGAGCTCGACTGGTGCGATATTTTAATGCTGCCCTAACCTACCCCTTGCCAGCCTTTAATTTTGCTCTGTGAGCCGTCATTTGCCTTTCTATTGTAAACAGGTGGCAAGTTGGCATATAATGCCACGAAAGCCAAGGGAGGTTAGGTTGAAGAAAAAAATCTTTACAAAAGAGCAAGCCAGACAGTTTTCGCGGTACTGCTACAGCTTGTCTGTGGCCTCGTTTGTTGGAGCTGCAACTGTTTTCGGCATGCCTTACAACTTCGAAAGGCTGTCAATTTTTCTAAAATTGAGTCTGCCAGTCTGTGGTATATTGTTCGCAATACTTGCAAATCTGACCGTAAGGAATCACCCATGACTATCAATGATTTTGCACCTTTGATCATCACACTCCTGATCTGCGGGGTTGGCTTTTTCATACTGAAACATGATGAAGCCATTGACAGAGAAAACAAAGAATCTGAAAAAGACAGCATCGGGTAGGAGGGGGCGGCTAGCCCCCGTCCTCCCACACCACCAAGTTATCGCCCATGCCGGGCACACAAATAACAAAAGCCGGATTTGTCCGGCTTTTGTTTGGAAGTGTGCTATGCCGACACCAATTCTTCTTCTGATTCGTCCTCGTCTTCAAGAAGCCGCATCAATTCACTCTCAATCGAAAAAAATGACATAGTTATTAGGGAAGCTTCCCTAGTGAGACTATGCAAAATGTCCTTGTTGAAGTCCGGACAATCCTCCAGGTCCGGAAGCAATTCAGCGAAATCGCTGATTGCTTCCTCTAGATTTCGTGCAGATTCCTCGAGAATCTCAAGCTTTTCTCTCAAACTCAATTCCATATCTAATTCTCCTTCGTTTTTCCTTAGTGGGGGGGACGGGAAATTTGACTTGCGTTTCCCTGCTCCATTCTCATTCTGTCCTGCCGAATTTCCGTAGCGAAAGAAGTGGAGGTCCAGTTTGGTTCTTGTACTGCATTCCCAAATAAATTTCTAAAATACGGGATCGGTGATCTAACGATTCCACGCGCCAGCGAACCAGCAAACTCGTCCACCACTTCCTGCTTTTTGTTTTCTTCCAGACGACCGGTGCCGAAAATCTGAAAAATTGCTTCCGCGTATGGCTCAAGGATTGGGTGAAGCCTCACTTCTGTCTCTGTCTCTGTCGCTGTTTTTGTCCTGTTCCTGTCTCTGTCTTGTCCTGTCTCTGGCTTCGGAGGGGCTTCGGAGGGGCTCACAAAGGGCTTCGGAGGGGCTTCTCTTCGGATGTGAAAATCGTCGCCGAACCGGGCAACAAAATCCAGCATGAAGGGATGTTCCCGATAAGGCGACTCATCAAAAAACTTTCGCAGCTGTAGAACGCGATTGTCGGAGTGCTTTAAGGTTTTCCCAATCTGAGTTTGGGCCATGCCCTCAACAAAAATGAGGTGGGTCTCAGAACAATACGCCAAAAAATTGATTTGAGACAGGCGGGAAAAAGCCTCACTCACATCATGAATCGAGAACCCGAGGTCTTGCGCCGCGTAGGCGGTGGGCAGATGGTATATTCCTACCCAATTCGAGTGGGGGGAAACGTGCACGTAAAGTCCCACAGCAACATCCACAGGCCTGCCTTCCTTGGAAATCTTTTTGAAAAGTGGATTTTGGAAGAATGCAGAGTTGACGGTTCTGTAACGGTCTTTCATTTTTGCCTCCTGTGGAGGAAGCAAAAACACAACAAAAAATCAAACAGAAGAGATTGATTTTTCCGAGGAATCATGATAGATTTCATGGGGAAATCCTCCTTTTTTCACAATCGAGATTTCAAAACCCAAACCCGCATTTGTTGCCGCAAATGCGGGTTTTCTCTTTTTTTCCGTCATGATGTGACCTCCAAGTCCCGAATGAAGTTCCGCAGGTCGTCGCAAGTGACAAATTGGAGGCGGCTGCCTGCTCCGAGTGTGCGGACGCGGAGGGCGCCGCTGGCGACCAGCTGGCGAAAGCGAGGACGAGAGATTCGCAAAAATTGCCGGGCTTCCTCAACTCGCAGAAGGCCTTCTTCCGGCAGTTGCAAGATGGGTGGAGGAAGTGCTTGGCTTTTGCCGCGGTGGCCAACTTTTCGAAAATTTTCAGACATTTTTTCTCCCTCTTTTAAGATTTTCAAGGTGCATTTGTGCTCTTTTTCCACTCTAGTGTGGTCGGATTTTTCGGTATGGTCAAGTTTTTGCCCGTCAATTCTTACGGTTTTTTTGCGCTGGCAAAAAGGCAACAGCCTGTCGGTTTTTAAAAGCCGACACGAGGTGATACACCTAAAATTTCATTTTCCTGCAGGGATGAATACCCTAGAATGCCGAAAATCGTTAAAAATCAATATATTAAAATAGAATTATATCCATTTAATAAGATGCTGATTTTGTTGCCATTTTTTTCTGCAAAAAAAAATCAATGACTTAAGGTTTTTCATTTTCGTGAACGTCATTTTTACGCAAATCAGGTGTACACTGTGGGTTAGTGGAATCGGAAATTGGTTCACATTGTGCTGCTGGGAGAACCCGCCGCCGGTGTTTCAAAAAAACAACAAAACAACCCAAACTAAAAAAAGTGCCTTTTCTGGGTCCTGTTGGTAATATTGTTGGTAATTGGAGTTAATTTGACTTACAAAACTCAAAAAAAACAACATCTTAAATATTGAGTTGGATAGCGTCCCGGGCCACCAGAATAAAGATTTTTCCAGCTTCTTTAAAGCATGGCAAAAGACAAAAAAGCCCGCGATAAACAACAGTTTACGCGGGTTTTTTGCACTCTTTTCTGTCTTTTTCAAAAATACCACGGCAACTTGAAAATCAGGTAAGACATGTCTAAAAACATTTGTGTCATAACGGGCGGGGCCAACGGAATAGGCCGCTGTTTTGTGGAAACCTTTGTAGAGCACGGCTCGCATGTTGCATTTATCGATAAAGACAAAGACGCAGGGAACAGGCTGGCAAAACGAATTGGCAGTCAGGTCACTTTCATTCACGGCGACATTGCTGATGAAACAACCATAACAAACTTTGCCAGGCTCATCATCGACCGGTTTGGCTCAATAAACTGCCTGATCAATAATGCAGCAGTATCACGTAAAGGCATCCTTTCAGACTGCAGCTTTGAAGATTTTGCCTATGTCCTTCGCGTGGGCGCTGTTGCCCCTTACATGCTTGCAAAGCTCTTTCGCGACAGTTTTGCGCCCGGAGCCTCCATCATCAACATTTCTTCAACACGTGCCCTGATGTCGGGTGCTGACACGGAAAGCTATTCAGCAGCCAAAGGCGCAATAAACGCACTGACTCACGCCCTTGCGATAAGCCTGGCAGGACGTGTGCGGGTCAATTCCATCAGCCCCGGCTGGATTGATACTTCTCTTTTCAGACACCCTTTGACTGCGCCTGGGCATTCGGACCAGGACAAACACCAGCATCCTGCCGGACGTGTTGGCAAGCCCGAAGATATTGCAGCACTGGCACTTTTCCTCGCAAACGAAAAAGCCGGCTTTATAACCGGGCAAAACTTTATCGCTGACGGCGGCATGACAGCCCAGATGATTTATCACGATGAAGATGGCTGGTCTTTTGAAGCCAAACGTGCATAAGCGGCCTGTGATTAAAGAAACAGCTAAAAAGGCAAACCGGGAGTTTTCTGATGGCGTTTGGCAAATATTTTGAAGAAGCGAGCAGACAGACAGGCGCACTCCGGAAAAATCCTGATATGCACAGGCATCGGAAAACCAGCGTACTTTAACTGTCCGGACAGCTGGCGCAATTTCTTCAATGCCCCTGCTCAGAGACCTGCGGGAACAACTGCCTGATCCGGTACAAAAAGCTCAGTCAGATGCTGATGAACTCCCGGTAGTGTCTGCCAGATAAAAATCATCAGGGTAAGTCTTGAAGGACAGGGTTTTACCTGAGATGGTGTGCTGCTTTCCCAGATGAATTGATGTACCGTACATGCAGGCTCCGCGCTCCAGGCTTTGCGCCCAGTTCGATAAAAGCCTCTCATCATTGGCTATCTTCTCACCAAAAATATGATTTTTTCGAAGAAACTCTTTGAGTCTCATCAGGGCTTCTTCTTTAAGCCTGTAAGTTTCGTTCATGGGGACATCCAGGTGTTATTGCTTGTTCCATTTTGCACCGTCAAAATCAGCACCCAAAAACCGGGCTCTCCGGATTTCAGTACCAGACAGTCTAGCGTCTTTAAGGTTGGCTCCCCGAAGGTCTGCACCACGCAGATCAGCATTACGCAGATCTGCTCCTTCAAAGATGGCCCACTGGAGAACCGCACCAGCAAGGTTCGCCTCCGTCAGAACAGCTCCGCTTAAGTCTGTAACTTCGAGATAGGCTTCGGCGAAATTTGCACGTTTCAGATTGGCTCCTGCAAGGCTGGCTCCTGCAAGATAAGCCCTGGACAAATCCGCAGCTTCCAGGTTTATCCCGGCAGCAACTGCAACTTCCAGTGTTCGGGAAATAGTGTTGTTTTCTTCTTCGTATTCAAACAAAGTCTCGCCGGTATCATACGAAACAATTGCGATTTTCATCAAACCTCCGCCTGGAAACCGGTCATTTCAGGCAAAAAAAGAAACTGCCTCTGAAAACAGCCGGTTTCCGTCTTTATCGTTTATAGCCGCTTTTCGAATATCCAGCACTGAAATGGAATGCGTACTTCTGTCCACTTGGCTTTATAGCTCATGGCTTCACCGAGTACAGACCCCATGTCATAGCGGGTGATCCCTTCTTCAGTGAGCCACCTGATCTGTTCATACTGCATCACATTACCAATGGAATACTTTCTCCACTGGTCATCATAGCTGAACTGGAGGCCTCGGTAAATGTTGCCTATCAGGCCTCCAAAGATATATCCGATATCCTCTTCATTATATCTGGCCATAATGATTCGGGTTGCACCATGCTGGGACATTCGACGTGTCATAGCGGCATAAAACTCCTTGATTGGCGACTCGGTCATGCCACAGGACTTCAGTCCCTTCCAGCTTGCCTCCTCAACAGCAATCAGCCGTGCATAGATAGCCTGGGCTTCTTCATGAGTACGCGGTATGACGCGTTCGAAATAAATTCCCTTGTCAGCTGCACGCCTGACGACCTGACCCAGCCTTTTTCTGAAGCCGGCAGACCGGCGCGACAGAAAACCATCAATATCATCTTCGAGTGATGCAGCGCACTGCAATCCGACTGAATGCAGCCGGATTGTAAAGCGGTCAGCAAATGTCCGTACCAGGCGTTCAGGGAGCGCACTTTCTGTCGGGATTCCGCTGATGAGTATTTTAGGGAAATAGGGTGCATATTCTTCAGACAGAAAAGGCATGACCGCAGCAAGCAGGTCAACTGCATCATTGCCTAACAGGGGGCAGCCAAAAAACCAGTGTGGCTCAACAGGTGTCAGGTAAATTTTTGAGGGTGTAAAAAAATTTTCCGCAAAGCAGATTATGCTGTCGTTTGTACTTTCAATCAGGAGCCGGCGCCTGGGGTTAAAGGCTTCATGAAATGCAAGTTGCCAGGCTGGCGAAGAGGAGAACGGGTCTACCTGTTCCGTGTTTATCACCGCCTGCGTCCAGACTGACTGGATGAGTTCAAATTCTGTTTCCGGATGGGTCATTTTGCTATGGTATCTTTTTCTAACTGCATATTTTCGCAATGGTCAAAAACACACATTATTAATCAGGCAGGTCTGGCGTTCAACCAGGAACCGCGCATCAGGGGCGTTGCGTTCGCCTTTTTTAAAAGATGTTGTTCCATCCGATTATTTCGCAGGCAGCCATGCGTTTTTTTATGTCTACTATGGCAAGAGCTTCTTTGGCCGATGGCGGATTTCCATTCACCCAGCCTCCTGGAATGGCTACGCCATGCCAGTGATACAGTTCCCATCCATCGCGCCAGTAGATGGATGGGCCCTTGTCGTTATGCAGCCGCCCATGATCATCGCGTCGAATACGAAATACTTCTTCCTGAATTTTTTCCGGCACATGTTCCAGT
>Ga0099364_10009549_pt1 | contig 13447 bp, 18 predicted proteins | sample TergutTh196P3_FD_73070 | JGI IMG/M metagenome (GOLD analysis project Ga0099364, IMG submission 73070) | Microcerotermes parvus P3 segment gut microbial communities from Pointe-Noire, Republic of the Congo - Th196 P3 | ecosystem: Host-associated > Arthropoda: Insects > Digestive system > Gut ...
TTTTTAAGCGACATTTTTCATATCCCTTATTTGCTGGTAGGTCAGGCTGCACTCGTTTTCACAAGTGAAATAATCTACCGATGTCCATTCCCCGTCATAGCACCCGAAATGATTACCGATTTTAACAAACTTAGAACCGCATAAAGGACATTTATTTTTAACTCTATAAGTAGTGGCTATGCCATAGCCATCTGTTATATAAAGAAAAACTTCTCCATGCTCATTTTCTTTATACGGAACTGCGCCGTTTTTTTCTTTCATGGCTTTGATTTGTTCAATTGTCATCATTATTTTCTTCTCCTCTGGTGTAATTTGTATGGTCTATGAAACCGCAATCGAGCAGTATTTTAACAAACTCGTCATCGGTAATATCTTTACCGTCCACATTTCTAAGTGATTCAATAACGTCATAAAAACTTGCGAGAGCTTTCCATGAATCGTTAAAGGATTGTAATTGCGGTGCGATTTTACCGGAAAGGTCTATCCATTCCATAGTCATTTCGCCGGTTGTGCCACCATCGTTTGAGTAAATACCAAAATGAATCAGAGGCATTGTAATTTTATTTGCTTCTGCGTACCATGCTTTGTTGGCCCTTGTGAAACCTCGGTAATAACCGTCATGTTCTCTATTGAGAAATTCGTTTGTTATTCGAAGTACATAATTATTGCAATGTCCTGCATAGAATCGAATATTTGAGCGCTCATAGTTTTCCGCTTCCCCACGAGTATTTCCATGCTTTTCCATGGAATAGCTAACACATTTTTCAAAGAAAGCATCAAACTCGGCTTGAGATTTAATTTTATGAATATCACCATACATTTCGCCGATTGTCATATAATTACTCCTTATATATTTTTGCTAGATAGTCCCATGCTGTTTCTGGGATCACGTCTTTATCAATTCTTTCCATGCCTGCGTTATAGGCAAGAAAAACATCCATCCAATTCCCGTATCGTTCAAATAAGAATTGAACATGAAGTGCAGCGATTCGTATGGCTTCTGTAGGATTGTAAGGGTCGAATAGCACGCCGCCGTTGTATTGGTCTGAATACCATTGATGATATTTGTTGTTAAATTGAAACATTCCTTCATCCTGGTATCCGTCTATGCGTTCCGGGGATATAGCCAAAGCTCTGAATCTGGATTCAACAAAGGCAATGCTTTCTAAAACGCTGGGTGGTAAATTATAGTTCTGGTTTGTTACATCGAATAAATCCTTGTAATTATCCGGAACATTCCTTCTCGGTGGCATAACAGGCTGTTGTTTTTCTTTCGGCCAGATATGATACAAGGCAAAATGATCAGCCGGTGGAATAATTAAATACTCATAAATGCTTCCAGATGTGGTTAGCATGAGTATTGTTATTGTAATGAACATAATCCTTTTCATTGTCCCTCCCTTCAATACTTAAAATCAGTAAAATGCAAAATAGCTAGTTTACATGGGTAATTCTTCCTGAACCAACTTCTTAATTCAGAGCAACCGTTAAAGCCGTCGTTTTTTGAGATTATTAATTGTGGAATCAACCCGTAATTAGTACCGTCCACAAGCCAGAAATTTTTATGATCAAACATTATTTCTTGAACGAGTACAATCTTCTTTACGCAAAACACATATTGCTTGCTCCTGTACGGGTCTCCTTCCCACATGAATAAAGCTATTTCCTGTCCTTCGAACTTTTTCCAGAACTCATAATTCTTCCGAATAGTGTGTATTTTCCCAGGTATGAGGTCATTCTTTTCTGTGTTTACAAATCGTGGATTAAAGGAAATGCGTTTCATCACCGTTCCTTAATCCGTTTGTATTGGCTGAATCAAAACCATACGGTTGCTCTGGATAAATTTGAGAGGCTTATTATTCCCATACCATTCAACACACCACTCATAATCAATACCAATGTCTTGTAAATAAGAAAGATTAATAGCTGTAATTTCAGGAAAGTCACGAAGGAATTTTGCAAGTTCAGCATAACCACGCCTTTCTCCAGACGAAGAAAAACCATTAAATGTGGTAGTATATTCCGGTGTTCCTTCCGGAATAATTCTGCGCCAGTTCGGAAAGTTCCAGCCATTTGTTTGACTATCTTCAATCCTTGCTACCCAAACTCTTTTAGAGCTTGAGTTTTTGAAAAATCTCCACCAACCAGGGGTCATGCCGAATACTTCGGCGGCACATTTCTCTAATGGATTAACAAGATGCAATCGCCTTCCATCAGTTGTAACACCGAGTAATTCATTCTCTTTTTCGCACGGTTCTACATATATATCACTCATAAAAGATCGTCTCGGGTCATCATCTTCCATCGTTGCTTTTGATAAAAACCTAAGTTGAAACGCTAAAGCCCCTTCTGCTTCAATAAATTTTCCAAATAACATCTTGTCTATTCCTCCCTCTGTACGTTACTTTGTAATGTAATGAACCGAATAAGGTTCACTTTGTCAAAAATCGAAGTGTACTGACCACCTGTATCGGATATAAGCGGATTGCCTTTGTAGATAAATGTGGACAAATATTTTCGGAGCCTCGCACATTTTTGTACGTCAATGTTCGGGACTGCTTCATCGGGCAGGATCTGGTATTCTTCCTGCATTGCGTTTTCAATGTATGTAGTCAAATCCTTTATATCTGGCGGTTCCTCTTTCGTCCTTGTCTGTTCCGTTTCCGTGATCTCTGCTGCTTCAATATTTTTTTTACCTTTGAACCCCATAAGGAATAACACAACCGTTATTGCAAGCGGAGCAATAATGTCATAGAAGACAGCAGGTATAGCGATCATGAAAAAATCGAAGAAATACTTATTATCCAATTCGTGAACATTCAGCATGAATCCGAAGAAAGTCCTTGGTATGGTTTCGATGTAAATATTCTCCAATATGTCGTCAAGGGTTTGCTGTCGCACATGTTCTGTTACGCTTAGGCCCTGGGCCGTTTCCATAATAGTTCTCATGCTGTTGTTCCAACTAACCCCGGACTGCTCTGCCATTGAAAGAAGCCTGTCCATGTTCTGCATAGTCCATTGAGCGATGTCCACCCCTTCGGCTTCTTCTCCTGCTGCTTGGTACTCTGCTATGATCTCACTTCTGCGCTTGTCAATTCTGTCCGCTATGTCGGCCCGGATCGCATCACTATCAATGAACCGTGAATAGTTCAAAGAAAGCGTAGAGAAAATCGAAAACACAATAACGGTCATGCCCACCACAATAAAGGGTATAGCGAATATCTTTGCCCAGCCCTTCTGCAGAATAAATAACTGCGCTGCGGTCGCACTCGTTGAACTGAAAATAACCAATGCTATTCCAGTCATTAGAGACAGCAGATTTGCCATGCCTGTTAATTCCAGATATGCCGTGGTATTACTTGCGGACATGAATATGCACAATCCTCCAACCGTGAGCATGGCTATGAAGACGATATTCCTTGCGTTAAAAATGTCCACAAGAATACTAACAGGCTTATTCATCATGCTGCTTCTCCTCCTAAGTTTTCGATTTCTATGCGTTGCTCAATCATTGCCTTTACTTCATTGCTGTGGGTAATGATGATGGTGTGGCGCAATTTGCTCTCGGAGTGGGCTGCTTCCAACATCCGGCAGTAAGAAGTCTTTGCCGCGCTGTCCAATGCACCGTCCGCTTCGTCCTGAAAGCAGGTCAAGAAAGCAAAATTTGTGTTACGTTTACGGATAACTGCAAAGGCATCATAAATGGCACGTTTTATCCATACCGCTTCGCCGCCTGATTTGTCATCAAGGAGTACGGCTTCGCCATCTTCGCTGTCAATGACATAGATAAGGAAGTCCTCAATTTGCTTTGTCTTTTTCCCTGCTCCACCTATACGGGTGGTACGGATTTCGATGTGGAAGCGATCACCATAAGCACTTTCAAGAATTCTGTTTGCCGTTTCGGAAATACCGGGTGCGAGTGCATCAAGTTCCAGGGCTTGTATTCCGTCCTTGCCAAATGCCTTAGCAATAAGTTCCCATTCCTGCCCTTCAATTACTGCGGTCTGGCTTTCCTGTTTCAATGCAGCGAATTCCTTTTCTTTTTCCACTATCTCCGCAATGGTTTTCTTTACTGCTTCAATGTTTGCTTCGGCACGAGCTATTTCTGCTTTGACGCTGGTATACTGTTCCGTAAGCTCTGTATGCCGATTCGTTGCACTGTCCAGATCGGTTTTTATCTTCTCCCCCACCTCTGGCTTCTGTTTGACTTTTTCGTATTCAGCTTCTTTGAGTTTCAACAGGTTTTTCTTATCCGTGATCTGCTTCTGCATCTCTTCGATACGGACAGCGGCTTCTTGTGCTTGAACAAGTGATGCTCGGCTTTGGTCGATGTCAATGCTCTGTTGTTTTTCCTGCGCTGTTTTTAGTGGGTACTCATCAAAGGCTTCGCTGTCTGGGGATACCGGCTCATCAAAGGCAAGTCCGGAGAGTTGCAGTTCAATGTCGTCTATACGATTGTTTATCTCTGCGAGCTTCTCCTGCTGGGTTTTGATTTCAGCTTTTTCCTTTTCTATTTTAGCTTTTGTTTGTTCGGAGGCTTTTCTCAAAACATCAGCTATAATATCCGGTATATCCGCAAGGTCTGCGTTCAGTAATTCAATGTTGGATTTTTCCGTATTTATTTTCTGAACGTATTCCTCTCGCCGGGCCTTTAGTTCCTCGATTTTATCCTTCGGCAGTTTCTGACCACAGGTAGGACAATCCTCATCTATTTCCGCAACATCACGTTCATAGAGTTTTATCGCACCTCGGGCTTCAACTATCTTTGTGTCAATCCCAGCCATACGGTCTTCAAGGGGTTTTCGTAAACGGCTCTGTTCTGCCTCGCTGGCCTTTTCAGCGAGCCGGATATTATTCTCCGCATCAGAAATCAGCCGTTCAATGTCAATTTTCTGGGTTGTCGCTGTAACCTTACTGGTTTCCAAACCTCTAAGGCTTTCATCATAGGCGGCCTTCTCTTTTGTGTACTCCTGCTGCTTTACAAGGTTTGCTTCGGTGAACGCTTGTTTTTTAGCGGTTTCGATGTCAATGATTTTCTGCTGTGCTTCGTATTCAGCGATGTCAGCTTCATAGTTCGCTTTGTTCTCGACCGCTTCGGTTTGTAGGTCAATATCCAGCATCAGGTTCTTTATTTCCGAACCTATGCTATCAACACTTGACCTTGCTTCGTTCTCCTGTTGCTGGCGCACTTGCTCGGCATTCCAAGCAGTTTGTAGTCGTTCAACCTCGGCTTTTGCTGCTTTGCCCTGCTTCGTAATTTCTTCCAGTTCTGCGGTCTTTTTTTTCAGCAAAAACCTGAAATCAGAAAGGGCTAGTTCCTCCTGTGGTTTGCTTTCAATAGCGGACTGGTAAACCTTCATTTTGACTTCTGCATCATGGGTTTTTGCAGCTTCATGTTTTGCTTTCTCCGTTGCGGCATCAGAGAACCCCTGCAGGTAGTCAATGCCAGCCAATGCAATGAATAAAGATTTCTTTTCTCCTGCCGTGGCATCGGTTATATCCGGAAGGTTTTTTGTAGTGCGCTGCGTAATAAAAGCGGTTCGCAGAAACAATTCCACCGGGCCGAATATAGTTCCCAAGGCTTCTTCATAGGGTTTGAGATTACCGTCAACACCAGGAAGCGGTTCCCATTCAGAACCTACCAGTCCTGCGGTCTGTTTGAAAATAAAATACTTGCATGAGCCGCTTTTATTCTGTCCGTCTATTTGGATGAGAAATTTCCATTGCGAGCCGTCCGTATGGTTCCGGTATATAACTTCCCGGAAGCTGTCTTTCAAGAAGAAGTGATCTTGCAATTTTCCCTTCCGAGTAAATAACTGCGGGTACGGGTGACAGTTTTCGATTAGCGTTGTTTTCCCTTTGCCGTTATCGCCAGAAAGTGCAATTATGCCACCGCTATAGTTTTGAAAATCAAGATTGATTTCTTCTTTCTTTATTCCTCGCAATATGCCGGTCGAACCCTTGAGACGCATGGAAACAAGCTCCCAGGTTCCTTCTGCTTTAACCTCGGCTTGTGCGATCTCTGCATTCAAGGAATCAACTTTTTTAATGTGACTGTCGGTGATTTCAACATTGGAGTTCTCTGCCCAGACTTCAAACTTTTTCGAAGGGGTCTGGACTTCTGTTATCTCCGCAGCACGAACGGTTTCGATAGGGATGTCGCAGACGGTTACACGAGAGCCAGGAGAAGCCCCAGTTTCAAATAATTTTTGCAATAGAGCTTCGGTTTCGATTAAGGCCCGTTGTTCTTTTGTACAGGTTATTTCAACCCAAACACGCTTTCCCTTCCAGTTATCAATCGGGTAAACTTCTAAACGTTCATTGCCTTTCAATTCAATCTTTATGTTCTGCGGGTGCGGAAAGTCCACAGTATTCACCGCGGTAAGGCGTTCGTTTTCTATTGCCGGTTCAACATCCACTATTTTGAAACTGGCTTGATGGGTTTCACCGAAGTTCTTCGGATAAATACTGCCCGAATAATAAGCGTTGATGTTGCCGACCTTCTGCGGTTTATGTATATGTCCTAGTGCATAATAATCCGCGCCGATGTCGGCAAGCTCATCAATGGTTATGGCTATACCTGTGCCACGTTCAACGGTCTGGTTATTCTGATACACTGTTCCAGCAACCTCGCCGTGGTAAAGGACAAAGCAAGGAATATCCGCATAATCCCTGCGCTTTGCGGCCAGCAGATAGCACAGTTTTTTCATAGCCGCACGGATAGCTTCTTCGGTTTCATCCTTCCCTGCACTGGTATCTGATAACAAATACTTTTTGCGTGGTTCGGGAATACCAAAAATAATGGCTTTCCCGGAAACGCCGGGGATTTCCTGAACAATCTTTCCCTTCCCGTTGACTTCGGTAAGAAAATAAGGTTGTCCTGGGTCAAGAACCGTGATACCATATTTACAGGTGATTTTGCGGAATACCTCTAGCGAACCATCAGTGTCGTGTGCAGGGGTTCCGTAAATCATGGCTACCGGAGCAATGTCTGCGATGTCACGAATCGCATCTATGAAACGGTTAAAGCCAGAGCCTTCGGTGTTAAGCATCGAGGCATCCCATGTGTCCCCGGCAATAGCAACCATGCTTACCGGGGACTTTTTTATGTACTCCGCAAAATACCGCAGAGAGGCAAGAGCCTCCTCTGCGTTTTCACGGCAACAATGCAGATCTGCAATGTGTGCAATTTTCATCAGGCTACCCCCTTAACTTTTTTCTTAATAAGGAAGTCTCGAACCCTGGCAATCATTTTATTTCTGCTGTCGATTGTTGCTGTATTGCTGGTAAGTTCTTCCGTTGCCAGAGCGTAAGGGTTTGTACCACTTTTGGTCTGAACATCAAGGTGTTCTTTGAAGGTCATGTATTCTTCAAGCGTCTTGGTCAGATCATCGAACTCTTTCTGTTCTTCGCTCGGTGGTTCTTCTGGGAAATCTGGATCAGGAAAATCAGGATCATCTCCAGCTTCGGCGGCTAAGGCAGCAGTATCATTTTCATCCCTTGGTTCTTCCTCTACAGGAATAGTTCTTGTGTTTGGTTCTTCATCTGTACCGGAGGCAGGAGGCAATGATGACGATGACGACCTGTTCGGGCCGAATAAAGAAGTAAAATCTACACCCAAGGCTTTAGCTGTAGCCATTGCTCTACCTTCCGGTGTCTTGAGAATGTACTCTGTATTCTGAACCATGCGTCCAAAATAAAGCGGCTTCTCAATGTCCTTTGCATCGAAAGCCACTGGCATACCAACAAGCTCACGGACTACTCGGAGACGTGCGCCAGTATTTGCTCGCTGGGTGGCGACCTTTTGAAGTTCGAGGATATATCTGGCAAGGGTAGAGCCGTATTCCTTGCCGTATCTATCCTTTTTCTTTTTCAGCTTCGTTTGCTCATTCAGTTCTGTAACATCATAATCAAGCATTGCTCTTAACACCGGATCGAACTCATACTCGCACTTTGAACTTGTGCGATAGGAGCCATCGGTCATCATTTTGCGACCTTGCGAGACGGCTACAAAAACCGTGCGCTTTCCGCAAGCCTCGTCTTCGATAGTTAAATTGCGAACTTCTCCGAAAATAAAATCAACGCCGCTGGCTTCGCCGATACGGTCAACAACTTCACGCTTCGGCATAAGTTTTCCAGATATACTGAAACATTCAGTCTCTTTATTGATTTTTATTTCGGTTACTTCCGGCTTATAAAGCGGGGTTTTTTCTGTTCCCCATTCATTGTCAACGAAAATTAGTGCGCCTGTTTTCTTGGCGGTTTCGATTTTCGCCAGTGCTGTTCCTGCTACGCTCATCCTGTTACCTCCATGAGATTGTTTGCAGCCATGATCCGCTTCGCTGCTTTTATAGCTGCGTCCAATTCTTTTTCGCATTCGGCGACAGTTTCAAACTCTGCCGAACAATCAATCTGCCACAGCCCTTTGGCTGTTTCGGAGAGGTTTATTCTCACCCTCTTTGTAGTTTTCTGTACTTCCATTGGTTTACTCCTTCCAGTAATAAATTAAGGCTTATCGCCGACCGCCTGTGTTGGCGGTTTCGTCCCGCAGCCACCGGGTCTCATCAGGGCTTATATATTTGCAGCCTCTCCGTATACGCTGTCAAACCTTGCATGGTCGTACATATAAGAGTCGATAGGCCCCGTGGTATCGTATCTGACTAAACAACAATCTCTGTAAAGGAATCCAAAGGTTTCTCCACTTACAGCAAATAATGGTTCACCCGATTTTTCAATCCAAAAACGGTATTCGAGAACATCATGTATTAATGACGCTCCATCCTTAATGGCTTCTAATGTCTTTGTAAATCCGTGTGTTTCCATGCTTTCTCCTTTGTTTATCACCGGGGTACATACCCAGCATCAGCAAGGCAGTCTTGAACATCATTTATTGCATTAAGAAATGTGTACGCTTGCTCTTTGCGCTCCTCATCGCTATAACCGCAATCAGTTCTTTTATAAGCGTCTTCATAGGTGATTCGTTTGAGATAAAGAGCCAAAGCCTTAGCGTGTTTTTCACTTCGAATGCTTAGGTTAAAATCCATGTCTTATTCCTCCCTTGGCATTTTGCCGTCTGTTTCGTACTGCTTTTTCTTGGCAAGGCTCATTCCATGCTTAAGCCGAGCATCCTTTTCGTATTCCTCAAGAGTTATGCCAAGCATTTCCAAGGTGTACTCTATGTCGTTGGTAATTATGAATTCGTGGTTAGCGAGTTCGTAATTGAACATATCGAAGATAAATCCTTCCCCTGTGGTGTCACTGTCAATAGCATCCTGCATTTCCTTACCATGCCTTTGAAACATTTCATGCAGCCTGTCGCCATCGGTTCGCAGGTAGTATCCTCCGGTTTTACCAAAACTATAAATCTTGTCCGTATCATCAGAGGACAAACCAAACTTAGCCATGCCTTCATCGAATTGCTTATTGCTGAATGCGAAGAAGAAAGGGAAGTCATTTACTTCCTTCTGGTGTTGTTTTTTCATGGTTAAATATGTATTCATGCTGCTTCCCTCTGTTCTGCTGTTTTCTCTATACCGAAGAACGCTTTAATGTCCTTCCAAGTACCCTTTGCCAGAGCTTCATTAAAATTGTTTTCCCGTCCCCATACCTGTGCTTGTCCTTTTATAACCTTATGTCCGGAAGCGGGGATTATTGTATAAATAACATCTCCTGTTTCCATGTCGCAAATGCGAAAATCATCATAGAGTGAACCGTGGATTGGGCAGTTGTTTTTGAAGAATACATACATTTTGTCCAGGTCAACTTTTGCGGAAATAGAAATCTGTTTTACTTTCGGGAAAAGTTTGTCCAGTTTCCTTTTGAGTGAAGTGTCTTTGCAGAACCAATCATACCAGCCAGCCCTAACCATTGCTTCAAAGCTGGTGTCATTGTATTCGCCATTTTCATAGTTACAGATAAATTCTCTAAGAGTTAAATTGTTCATGCCGCCACCTCCGCTTTTACAATTACGTTTATAGCCGCAATTTTTTCTTCGAGAACCTTATTCTTCATCCTTTCCTGGATGACCAGCGACCCGTTTGAGTTCATGCTATCAAGATAATTCTGGTTTTCTTCTCTGAGCCTTGAGATTTCTTCTTGTAAATCACCAAGTAGATCTTCGTAATAAGCAATGATTTCCTCTCTGGTGCGGCTGTCATAGTACCGGCTGGCAGAATGTTTATCGCTCCAAAACTCTGTTATGCCGTTGTCCGTTACTTCATAGAAAACGCCGTTTTTTTCAGTGGCATACTGCTTTGTAAAGCGTCCGTCCTCTCTCATTTGAGAATACTCTTTGTATTCAACGCCTTTGATGATTTCCAGCTTGGCATCTTCATACTCTCTGAAAGTTACTGTTTTTCTCATCCCATACCCCTTATCTAATAAAAGTGCCCCGCAGCGCTGGAAGTCGCCTTGGGGCAGCCGGTTGCCAAAACCAGCCATGAAGTCTTCCAGCCCTTCACAGCCGTTCTCTCTATGCTTTTATTATCCCACATTCGGAATAATAAATCAAGTAAAATCTTCCGTATTTGGGATAATTTTTCATTTTTTTTCAAAAAGCCTATAAATCTGTATAGTATATTGTCCCACTTTAGGAAGCATTGTTGACTTTTCTTGCAAATCAGGCGATAATGACAATATATGGGGAATGACTTAATACCGATTTCGATCATGGCTAAGGAATTAAAAAGATTGCCAGATACGGTAAAGCGGCAATTACAGGCAAAGGGAATCAAGCCTGTAGAGTATTGGGGGCCTACCGGAATGTACCCGCGTTCCGCTATGGAAGAAATTCGTGTTGTACCCAGCGTAGGTCGTCCAAGAAAGATTCCTGAACAGCCAGCAAGCCCCAAAGCAAAACCTAGTAAACCAAAAAAATAATTCATTGTGTCTCCTCTATAGCAGGGACAGAAAAACGGTCGCACACACTTTTTCCCCATACCCTCGCCTCGTTTTGGTTGTCCAATTCATAGAACAGGTAATGGCAGAAAGTCACCGAGGAAGGGTGTCGCCGGAACTCCCCACAGTTCCGGCAGCATCGTTCTTTATTCTTTGAGACTTCTTGAAAGTGGAACCTTTCATTAAACTCAAGCCGTGTTTTTTTCTTTGCTCTCAACATACCGTCTTCTTAAAAATCAACATCATCAGCAGGGGTGGCTTTTCCCTTTGATCCGAACTCTACTCGCTCGGCAACGATAACCACTGTGGAACGGTTTTTCCCGTCCTGTTCCCACCGGCTTTGTTTCAGACGACCAGTTACACGAATCTCGTCTCCTTTCCTTACCTTCTCCCCGCAGAGCTTGGCAACTTCGCCGAAACAATCCACATCGAAAAAAGAGACTTCTTTCTCAAAGTTATCCCCGGACTTGTAGAACCGATTAACCGCAATGGATAGTTTTCCAATAGTGGCGCCGGTGCCGGTATTCCTTATCTCTGCGTCCCTGACTGCGTTTCCTTCTACGAGGATAAAGTTTGCAGGATTCATGTTTGCCTCCTTTTATCAACAGTGAAATTTTTCTTAAAACGTAAGGGTTTATAACCCTTCTTCTGCGCATGAGACTTTCCGAAGCAGCCAGCGTGATACCCTTTTTTGCTTCCTGTATGGCCAGAATCTTTTCTTCCTGCCATAGCTTCTTGCATTCTCCGTTCCCTTCTATTCATTCCATCCTCCTATGCTTTATTTTTCCGGCGCTCACCATGACCGCCGTATTCTTGCTTTACCCAAAACCAGACCTTTTCAAGCTCGCCCTGGTTCATTTCCTTTACCGGCTTATTGCAGAGTATCTTCATTCGCCTGTATAGCATTTTGCTCTGCGCTTGCTTATTTCCGTGCGCTTGCCTATCGAGAAAATGAGAAATTACACCATTGATATTTTTCCGCAGTATTTTTTCAGCTTCACTAGGCGAGCAGGGAGGAAGTTCCACCTTCTCCCCGGTATCAACAACACCATCTGCTTTTGAACTCAAGGGGATAATCCACGGACGGGGTTCTCCTTCTCTGCCAGGTTCTTCTACAGAAGCGATCAATTCCTGCTGTGCATCTGGGTTTGAGAGCGGAACCATTTGTTCCTGTTCGATCATGCGTATTACTTTTTTGAACGACCAATCCGCAGGAGCAAAAACTAAAGCACGGTCTTTGTACGGAGCAAGGCGGTTCGCTCTTGCAAAACATTGTTCAAGCCACGGTACGGAACGAATATGCGAAAGGCAGCATATAACAGAAATCTGTGGAACATTCAGCCCTTCATAAGCCATAGCCACGGTAACGAGGATATGATAAACCCCTCGCTTAAAATCTTTGATATTTTTCCGGGCCTGTGGTGTGTCCTCGCTGGTTGCTATTCTTACCGGATGTCCACGAGCCGCCAGATAATCGTAATATGTTTTTGCTATTTCTATATTGGGAGCAACTACCAGCAATTTTGCTTCGCTGTTTTCTTTAAGTTTTTGCCGGATATGTTCTGAAAGAGCCATTCCCAAAAGGTGATCTGCAAACTCCGTCCGCAATGCCGTAAATAATGCCTTCGCTGATTCTTCGCCGGAAAGAGATGATGTATTCTTGTGACCGTCCATTTCTTCCCATTCGCTCTCCCCATCCACGAGTTTGAACTGAACCGGCATTATTGCTCTGTCTGCAAGGGCAACCCTGCGACCATAAGTAATAACTCTCCTTGTCTCCGTATTCTTGAGAACCGGCTCTCCGTGTGCATAGTCAAGAAAAGCAATCATCTGCCCGTCCCCTCGTGAAAGCGTTCCAGATGCCTTAATGACAAGGACGGCTGATTCAACTAGTGGTTGTACTGCTTTATGCCATTCCGAACCCTCGGCGATGTGATGGAACTCATCAAGAAATAAAATATATTTGTGCTTCTTGAATTCTTTGACATGACATTCTGCGTTCGTACCAACAGCCTGATATGTAGTCACATAACCTGAAAACCCTCGGGATAAGTCTTCGCCGTTTTCGGCGGCACGTATTCGTTTATTCGTCAACCAGCGAGGATTGCAGAATTCATCTTCTCCTTGATATTTAAGGCTGTTCCTGGGAACCACCCAACACAATTTTTCCGCTATGGACGGAATAAGATTTTCTACAATAATCACAGGTACAAAAGATTTGCCGCCTCCTGGTGTAACGGAAAGAATAATTTCCCGAATAGGCTGACCATTGAGTATTTCTCGACATACTTCTTTTGTTTCAAGCTGGTGTTTCCGAAGTGTGAAAGACATTAATTTTCACCACCTTGGGTAATATTTCCAGCTACAATATCCAGTTCGTCATCTTCGCCTTCGTCATCATCGTCATCAAACAGGGAAGCAACACTGTCTTCTCCGTCTTCGTCTCCTTCAAACGGAAGATCCACCTGTTCTCTTTCTCCTTGAACATAACCTTTGATTGCATCGCGCAGGAGACTAATTTTTTGAATAAGATCATTTTTCTGTTCAATTC
>Ga0099364_10009550_pt1 | contig 13447 bp, 12 predicted proteins | sample TergutTh196P3_FD_73070 | JGI IMG/M metagenome (GOLD analysis project Ga0099364, IMG submission 73070) | Microcerotermes parvus P3 segment gut microbial communities from Pointe-Noire, Republic of the Congo - Th196 P3 | ecosystem: Host-associated > Arthropoda: Insects > Digestive system > Gut ...
ATATATTATCGAAGATATTACCGGTTTTATAGAAGAACAACGAAGCGATAGTCAACCACTGAAAACGATTAACTGACATTTTAAAGAAATATCCCGAGTCTAAAAAAGCGTCTGCCACCACCAGGTATACGTGAGCGTAATTTCTACCTAACCACTACCCACAATCTGCTAAACACTATATAATAAAACCATGAAAACAATCCCGAACACGGCTTGTTAAGGATAAAAGGGCTGGTGTATAGTAATTAAAATATATCAGTTTGTCTAAACGTTTAGACAAAAATAAACAACAAGGAGTTTTTTATGAAGAAGATTTTAGCGATTACAGTTTTTCTGTTTGGGATTTTGGTGACAGTCACCTTTACCTCAGTTTTTATGGGTTGTGATCATTCAGGTAACACAAAAGGTAATGGTATTGATGATCCTACAGATGAGCCGGGAGAAAAAGACCCAAATGAAAAACCACAAGAACAACCAAAATTCCCCATCGACGGATTGTCCGAAGCGGACGCCCGTGCCGATTTGGCGGGCGAAATGCGGGAATATTTGGACGGTTTGATGGAACTTGGGGTGTATTTTAATTCTTGGGGCGCGACATACAAAACTTTGCATGACAGTAATCCGGGCGGGTTGCTTACCGACACCGATAAAAAAACGTTGATGGGTGCGTCCGGCGTATTTGGGCATCTTGGGTATAATATGATGTTTTGGAACAACCATTTTAATGGGCAGGGGGTGGACAATGTCTTTTTGGCGGTGGGGGATGGGGATTTTTGCGATTTGCGGAATCGTTTGAGTGGGGTAAAGAGGTGGCTGGATGAAGACGACACATTGGTTATGGAAAGCATGCGCACATTGCAAACGGCCTCCCGCGCGCGCGGTTGGCAACGCGCGGGTCAAACGGACATGGACGCAAAATTGGCGGAACAATTGCAAACTTTGGCGGATTTGGGCGTGGAAATTACCGGTGAGAACACCGACGAAATTATTGACGCGTTAAAAAACAACGTTTTATCCCAATTAATCCCCAAATTATTAGAACACCGCATGGACGAAGCGTTGGACAAATATATCATGGTGGAAAGTTTGCTCGGCAAAGCAAACGCGTACGACAAAATTGGTTACAACATCGTCGGCACGAAGGCCAGCGAGGCCGTTACAATTTCTATGTCCCAACCCATGCCCGAAACCGTGATTCCAACCCGAGAAGATTTGGGCATTTGCGTTTGATGTGATATAAAGCGGAGCGTATCCACGTTTCCCATAATTGATGTTTTTATTAAGATTTACGTTAATTTGGGAAATGTGATATGATGTAATGTGGATGCAAAATACATTGCGTTGTTTTTGGGCGGCGGGTTAATCGCCGGCATGGGTCCCGCCACGGCGGAAAAAATCGCCGCGAAATTTGGTGACGGTTGTTTTGACGTGTTGGAAAACCACCCCGAAAAATTGGCGCAGTTGCCACGCGTTTCCATAAAAATGGCGCGGAAAATTTGCGCGAATTACCAAACGGTTAAACACCTGCGCGAAGTTTTGTTGTTTTTGTACCAATTCGATTTGGGTCATGTTTTGGCGGACAAAATCTACCGCCATTATGGCGACGCAACAATTGTCGTTGTCAAAAAAAACCCGTACGCGTTAACCGAAACCATCGACGGCGTTGGGTTTTTAACCGTTTCCGGTGCCTGTCACCACCCCGCCACCCCCATTCGGTCTATTACCATCGGCACGCCCAACTGGCGTACTCCGCCGTCAGGCTTCGGTATTTATACACATTTTACAGGTTTAGGTTTGTACCAGCCGCCTCTTATACTTTCACATAACTCTCGATAATGCTTGATGAGATAGCCGTTCAGTTCGCTGACTGTCATTCCGTCTGTTCCCACTGACCCCCTGTTTGATATTACCCGCTCTGACGCATTGAACATGTTGTTTATGTCCAATATCGCTTCAAGCAGACTCCGTTCGGATGCTTCAGACTTTAGTCCGCGTCCGATTGCACTGTCTCCGTTTTCGGTCTTGCGTATGATAACAATACTCTGCGCTCCCTGCGTTCCTTCGGGTTCCACCCTATCCTCCGCAGAACAGCCGGATTGCTCCGTTTTCTGCTCTCTTTGCATTGTTCCACGCTCCTCTCGTTCGTGAGACTTCTGTTGTTCCGTCCTTCCCGGTCAGTTCGTACACTCTCGCTAGGTAGCCCTTCCACTTTACGGTACTATGACAGCGTCATCGCAGATGACGAGCTAACCTTCTGGGTGTTTCAATCTCACATCGCTGTAAGGGTTGCTTTCGCATAACATCCAGACCTCCCCGAGTAAGGGTTCGATAACCTTCATACCATGCAGCCGCCGCATTTACATTACAAGGTTCGGGCAATATAACCAGAGGTCAATGACAGTCTCGTTATTTTGGATTTTGTTTTGTTTTGAAAACTCATCCGCCTTGCTTTTGCCTTATATGCGATTTCTGTTCGTCGGCTCGGGACTTTGCCTCCGGCTTCCACCTCGCGATGGACACCCTTGCCTTCGGCAGGAACCTGTGGTTCCACACTTCCTACTTCCATCCGTGTAGCGGACTTTCACCGCCAAGTTATCGCTCATGTCGGGTGCACAAATATAGCGGCATTATATTGCCGCCTTAGTCGTGATGACGGCGGGGATGCCGAATCGAACAGCATCGGTACTCAGAGAATTATGTTGTGTAAATACGCCAAAGACCACGGTTTTTCGGTATACGATGAGTACGTGGACGATGGGATTTCCGACACTACGTTCGAGAGGACAAATTTCAAACGCATGATTGCCGACATCGAAGATTGCAAAATTGGGATTGTGTTATGTAAAGATTTATCCCGTTTAGGGCGTAATAATGCCCTTGTTGCCTTTTATACCTAAGTATAGCGTTTATAACGAACAACGAAGTTGAAGCGGTAAACGCTTGGATTTGTATGATTATTCCATATTGTCATGGTGTAATATTTGATGAAGATTAAATATTTTCGTAGCGACTAAATACTCTATGGCTTTTAGGTTTATTTAAACCGTTAATATAGGGTTCAAGCTCATCGAAAGCGTATTTATAAATGCGCTTTCGTTCTTCCATATCATAAGGTATCCAACCGTCATTAATTTCAACCGGTATATATTTTTCGAGTAACATTAACATTAAGTTATTTTCATCTAAGGATACTGGAGTAGGTGTATAATATAAAAACATTGAGTGGTTATCATCTAACTCTGTTGCTAAATCATTTATTGATTTTTCAATAGAATCATTAAAAAAATCATCTTTAACATAATCAGACACAAGTAAATACGTATCTTCAAACGTTTTATCCTTAAATAATTCGGACAAAGCAATGCTTCTATTAACAGAACAAGGCAAGGGGCTGCCATTGGCTTTTATTATTGCTTCAAATATTTTCCTCATATCCTCTTCTCCACTAATAAAATTATTCGAAGAATTACTACGTTCCTTAAGAAGCGCAATAGGGCAACAACCCATAAGACGAAATCCATCCATGAGCAAGTCCCCATTTAAATACGTTTTACTTGTTATACTTTGATTTGTGCAGTAATGAATAGAATCAACTACGTCCTTAGATGCGCCAAATCGTGCCATAAATCCGATGGGGACATTTGTTTTGATGTATTTTCTATCGCCAATATAACACCAGATTTCTTTTTCTTTTGTATTTAAAATAAAACTACGCGCAAGAACCGTATAACCTTTTCCTGCATTATGATAAGCAATTGGTATATAGCCATGATCCCCTTCCCAGTTTGAGGGTGGAACAATCTCTTTTGACGGTTTCGTAAATTTGCCGACCAACAATTCGGCTATAAAATATTTGTATATTTCTACAACAAAGTCATCTTCTAACGGTAAAGCATCAATATACCTACGAGACAAATCCATTGCAATTTCGCAATTATTGTCTTTTACTGAGATTAATGGCAGATGGATATCGAAACCACGTTTTCTAATTATGCCCCAGTGTCTATTATCCCACTGGCTTCCTTTTTGGTGATAAGGAAATTCAATTTCAGATACAAGAATACCATTACAAATCAACTCCGCAGACAAACGAACTCCCGTTGAGGGATTTACACGTTTATAACTCCACAAAATATCTTCAAACAGCAAACTCTTAAAGAAAAACCACCCATCTTCTGCCTTGTATGTCGACGGAACAAGATATTCATTAACGAAATCACTTCCATCTAGCACAAATTTGATTATTGGACTTTCCATATAATACCAACGACTGTATTTTTTTATATTATCTTTATCACCAAAATATTGTTTAACGCTTTCTGATAATTTAATACTAATCATAGTTCCTTCTGGTATTGACGGGTCACACTCAGCATCTATAGAGTTACCAATATTTAATGTGTAACTAAATTTAACCCCTTTACCTCTACCTCTACCGCTATCTCTACCGCTATCTACATGACAAGTAGACACTGTTACATGATCTCCAAGAAGAAAAGTTGCAAGTGCTCCTATCCCGAACCTTCCTATTCGAGTAAGTTTTGACTTGCCTATTTCGTCCATGAAAATATTTTGCCAGTATTCACTATTCCTATAAACTGCGCCTGCGCGAAGATAATATTTTAAGATAACCTCTTCACTCATACCGATGCCGTTATCAGTTATTGTAAAAACACCTTTGACTGTATCAATTTCAATAGTTATTAGTCCTTTAAAATTCTCGTCTAAGAATGCACGTTCCTTGCATGCATCAACTGCATTTTGAATAAGTTCGCGCACACCAAACGCAGGGTCGTTAGAATAAAGCGGTTTCGCAAGAAGTGGCAAAATATCGGGGCTTGCTGAAAGCCTACAATCATTAATTATAAATTTTTCGGCAAATCCTTCTCGACTTAACGGATTTGATTCAGATATATCTGACTCCACTCGTCTTATGGAAAGAGAATATTTGCGATTATATAATTCATCAATAACGGCAACACAGACATCAAATTCTTGTTGAATTTTTAACAAATGTTTTTCTGCACGTACAAACGCTGTTGTATTTTTGGGGTTAGCAGGCATTCTTAATGTTCGAGTTTCCTTAGCTTTTCGCCATCCAAACGAAGAATAATTGAATATCTGATTTAACTCCCAGTGTGATCGAGATTCAGTCGATGAAAATGAGTAAAAATCACTTAATTCCCTCGGTGCACGCTCTACTCCAGTATCAAGAGAATCCGCAAGTTGTAACAATGCAATAAAATAATAGATAGGACAGTCATCTATGTATGCCCCATCCCCGCCTAAATATTTTTTACAGAAAGTTTCTAATTCTAAATTCCTTATGTTAATTCTGTGAGAGCGAGACAATAAACCAATAATATTTTTTTGTTTTTCTGTTACTTCTTCAGAAAATATATCTATTCCTTTGAATCCATTTATAGCTATTTCATGAGCAAGCCTATGGTGGTGAGATCTTAAAAAATCGCCTATTAGCATGCGATCCCGCTTAGTCCAGTCAACAGGGTTTTCATAAATTGACAATACTTGTGACGATTTTCCAACGAGCCGCTTGCGCCATTCTGGAGAATGGCGTATAAATTTACGGCGATAATCCTCCCATAAATAATTATAAGGCATATCAAGTTTAAAGCCTTCGATAACATCTGTTTCAATATTTATTAATTTGGTAAAACCTTCACCATCAAGAAACATTCCTATGTCATGGATAATCGCAGAACACAATAAGATACCTATATCCATTTCTGATAACGAATTATTCAATACTTTCTCTGGAATTAAACGTTCAATGTTTTCAATAACACGATTTATGTGTCCTACTCCGTGGTCTGTATATTCTGGAAAAAATTCCGGAGTAACAGAAAAAAGTGCTTGAGTTTTTTTAGCAAGAGAACCAACAATCAACCCCCAACTTGTTCCCTTGATTTTTTGGTCTATCTTATCCGACCATTTAATCTTTATCTCCGACATCGCTATTCCTCCCCTTAACAGCCCATGATAGGCGTATCACCACCAAGCATGAAACATCGACAGAATTCGGGTTGGTTCGATTATTTTTGCCGTTGTTTATTGCACTATAGTGTAATTGTACACCGCCCTCTGCGAAAATGCAAGGACAGGACTTTATTATATTGAACAGCAATTTAAAGTTTACAAAATTCCGGTATTTTATGTTAAGTTTTTACCGATTTAGCCTTAAAAAAGAGTAATATGGTGTCACCCCCCCGTTTGTCTAACGTGTAGATAAAACTCGCAATGTGAGTGTCAACATGCACCACATATAGCGTAATCAAAAAAAAGTAAAAATAAATTTCTCCAGAGTAAAGCAAGGCGCATATACGCGCCATATATAGGGTGGAGGATTATATGCGAAAGAAGCGAGAGTTTATCGAGGGAGCGTTCTACCATGTTACAAGCCGGACTAACAACAAAATCTATGTTTTTGAAAGGAAATTGGGACGTAAAATAATGCTTATAACTCTGGAGGATGCCAAGGAAAAGTTCGGGTTTACCCTTACCAATTTCTGTATTATGCCCAACCATATTCATCTGCTTATTAGGCCTGAGAACGGGGTCAGCCTTAGTACAATTATGCAATGGATAAAAACCCGCTCTGCAAAACACTGGAATTTTGTTCATGGTTCTATAGATCATGTATGGGACACCAAATAAACGCACGGCGTTAAGCCGTGTCTCTGAAAAAATGTGGCACGGTGTAGCCCCAGTAAATTCCCCAGTTTTTAGTAAACGCGAAGTCGCTTTAGCGGCTTCGTGGGCGCTAGATACTTTGCAAGGGCAATTAAAGATGTTCGGGAATACTATCATGTTATGAATTATATCGACCAAAATCCGGTTGCAGCGAAGCTTGTTACTGATCCGGCAGAGTGGAAAGCATCGGGGGCGTTTTATAAATTGCACGGTCTTACCGATTTAGTGGACTATTTCCCCCATGAACGGCAGAATTATGTAAAACTGATTGCGCCCCCTCCACACTCTGTTTCGCAGCTGTTTCCTCCAGCGCAGCTTGGAATATGCGATGGTCTAATTGGTGACACCTTTTTCCGGGAATATGCGCCTTGATCAAAAAGGAACAGGTGACTGTCACTGTAGGCCGTCACCGTAGGCTCGCCTTAGGCTTTGCCGAAATCTAATCATCTGCTATGCTATAATCAAGGAGATAAATATGTCGAAAGTACAATCTACTATTCAGTCTATTTTTCTTTATATGGGGTTTGTATGGTAGAACAAGGCAAATTAATGAACGAAACCCATGAAATAATTATATATCAAACACAGGATGGCAAAACAAAAATTGATGTCCGAATGAGCAGCGAAACGCTTTGGCTTACCCAGGCGCAAATGGTTGATTTATTTCAAACATCAAAGCAGAACATTAGCCTGCACATAAATAATGTTTTCAGCGAGAACGAATTATCCCGGTTGGCAACTGTCAAGGAATACTTGACAGTTCAAAAAGAAGGTGCAAGAGAAGTCAAGAGAGCCGTGAAATACTATAGCCTTGATGTTATCCTTGCCGTTGGCTACCGGGTAAAATCCGCCCGCGGGACGCAATTCAGGCAATGGGCAACCGCCGTTTTGCATGAATATCTGCAAAAAGGGTTTGCAATGAATGATGAAAAGCTGAAGGAATTCGGCGGCGGCGATTACTGGTATGAATTACTGGAGAGAATCCGCGATATTCGTTCAAGCGAAAAAGCTCTTTACCGCCAAGTTTTGGATTTGTACGCTACAAGCATTGACTATAATCCAAAACAGCCCGAAACTTTCGAATTTTTCAAAGTGATTAAAGATACACAGAAAAAACTTGAGCGGAAGAAAAAGGCTAAAAAGGGTTAGGTTAAGGTTTGTATGGTGAAGTTGGAAGAAGTCAAGTTAGGCAAACAGACAGATATTTACCTTATTATATTTTGATGCATTTGGCTATAGTTTATATTCAAACCCCAAATTTCCCCATATCCACTTTGCCATGCGGTGAAACTTTAATGCCTTCCGCTTTCAAAAGGCTGATCTGCAATGCTCTGCCTTCTCCTTCAAGCGCAATTTGACCATCGGCACGGGATAATCCTGGGTTGAGGTAGGTGGTGCCTGTCACCCCCCGTTTGTCCTACCGGTTTTATAGAAGAACAACGAAGCGATAGTCAACCACTGAAAACGATTAACTGACATTTTAAAGAAATATCCCGAGTCTAAAAAAGCGTCTGCCACCACCCCCGTTTGGGAAATATGCGCCTTGATCAAATTAGAAAAAAATTAATAAACTTATATCACTATGAACGAAACAAAACTAAATCCTTCGGGTAATCTGCCTTTAAGTGAAAGGCCGATAGACATTTTTTTCATCGTGATATTCTCGTTATTCTGTATAACAAGTATCATCTCTGATATGGTTCCCGTTATTGGTGTTAACTTTAACCAAAGAGGGGAAAATACCGTTGCAAATTGGAATTATTGGTATGCTCATGAAAACGATTTACTGTTCCAAAATCCGCCGGCCTGGAAGCGCATTATAGTCGGTCTCTCGGCCTTTGTGTATATGCCTTTCTACATCGTGCTGGTTATTGCCCTTTGGAAAGGATGGAATCGAATACAATTGCCATCCGTCATTTATGCAACAATGATTGCAACCCTTACCGGTATCGTAATATATGGAGTTCAGTTTTGGCCCGAACCCGTAATGTACCCTAATCCTTTTGCAGATTCGCCGCCGCTAATAGATATGAGATGTCAGAATCCCGCAAAATTTCTTGTTTTCAATACACCATATGTATTATTGCCCATACTGCTCTTAATTCGTATGCGCAAACCAATGCCGTTTAACCGCAAATTTTAAACGAAAAAGGAACTGGTGACTGTCACTGTATAGGCTTTGCCGAAGTCTAATTTTCAAGCCGCGTTAGCTCAATACGCTCGGCTATTTCTCTTGTTTCAGGAATCCAGCCTAGAAGCTGACCGGCTCTATTATCGCTTGAAGGGTGGGTGCTTAACCATTCCAGCCCTCCGCCATCTAGGGCTGCCATTCTTTCCCAGAAAGAGGCCGCCGCATTCTGGTTATAACCCGCAATAGTCATAAGGATAAGACCGTAATAATCCGCCTCGTTTTCATGACTTCTGCTAAAAGGCAAAATCCCGCCTAAATGAGAACCTATACCGTAGGCGGCCATGATCAAAACCTTGGTTTCTTGAGACAAATCCAGAATTGAAGCTCCAATGGAAATACCCAATCTGCCAAGCTCTTGAAGCACACTAGCGCTCATTCTCTGCTGGCCGTGGTTAAGAATAGCGTGGGCAACTTCGTGACCCATAATTACCGCAAGACCGTCTTCGTCAATTGCCAAAGGAAGTATACCGGTATAGATTACAATTTTGCCGCCCGGCATCACCCATGCATTAACCTCATCGCTTTGAATTAAATGATACTCCCACTCATAATCATCCAGATAATCTGCCCCATCTTGTGCAGCAAGCAGACTTTCCGCCGCTTGCCTAATTCTGTCTCCAACCCGTTTTACCATTTCCGCTTCGGGAGTTCCGGTTACGATATTGTTCTCGTTAAGGAATTGTTCATATTGTTGAAAGGCAAGCGGGAAAAGCGTTTTGTTGCTTACAAAAGCCATAGTCTTTTGACCCGTGATGGGATGCCTGTTACAGGCTGCGAAAATTAAACAGAATATTACCGGAATAACAAATAATCTTTTCATTTTACCCCCATGATAAATCCTTTGCACCGCTTCAACGAGACAGCGATGGATTAAACTCAACAAGCAAATAAGTAACCCTCTAATTAAATGTTTACATATTCAGGTTTGCCAAGGCTTCTAAGGTGAGTGGCTGCCTTTTCAGCTTCGTCCTCGCAAACATACGCGCCTTGCGCACGGACGGGGAAGGGTGCGTCGTTACTCGAATAGAGCATGTCACCCTTGCCTAAAAGTTTTTCCGCTCCGGAAGAATCAAGAATAATACGGCTGTCATTGTTAGACGCAACCATAAAGGCAATGCGCGCCGGTATATTGCTTTTGATGATCCCTGTAATTACATTTGCAGACGGTCTTTGTGTTGCAAGAATAAGATGAATGCCCACAGCGCGGCTTTTTGCGGCAAGGCGCGCTATCAGCGCTTCTGTGTCTTTGCCGGATACTGCCATAAGGTCTGCAAATTCATCAATGATAACCACCCAATAAGGCATAAAGGCAAGGCCCTTTCCAACGGCATCTTTGTTATACGATTTTATGTTTCGCGCAGATGCATTGCCAAGGATTTCATAACGGCGTTCCATTTCGGCAACGCAATGGCGAAGAACCCTAAGCGTGGGTTCTGGATCAGTGATAACAGGGGTAAGCAGATGAGGAATTCCATCGTAGAATTTTAATTCGACAATTTTTGGATCGATAAAAATCATGCGGCACTGATCCGGAGAAAGCCGGTAAAGCAGCGACAGTATTATCGAATTAATGCACACCGACTTGCCAGAGCCGGTTGTGCCAGCCACGAGGAGATGGGGCATTGTTGCAAGGTCTATTGTCAAAATCTCGCCTGTTATAGTTTTGCCTAAGTACACGGGTAAAGCTTTTTCTGTTGGTTCGGCAAGGCAGCTTTCGATAGTGTTTCTAAAACTTACAAGGTCGCGCTTTTTGTTGGGTACTTCTATACCAACGGCATTTTTGCCGGGAATGGGTGAAAGTATTCTTAAACTTTTTGCGGCAAGGCGCAGTGCAATGTTGTTTTCCAACTCGGTGATCTTTGACAGTTTAATTCCGGGCGCGGGGAGTATTTCGTACATGGTAACGACCGGCCCGCGAATGATACCTGTTACTTCTGCTTCAATTTTGAACTCTGCAAGGATTTCTTTTATTACTACTGCCTGCGCTTGTGTTTCTTCGGTATGATCTTCTGCGCTTATCGAACATTGGTTGAGGATGCCATCTATCGGAAGGTTATAGTTTTCCCATATTTGTCTTGGCGGGGGGGGCGGCATTCCTGGCGATGGCGGCGGCGGAGGCATGGATGCCGCTGTCGGGGGTGCTGCCGATACTGGAAAAAGCACTGTGATTTCGGGTGTTGCGTAGGCTTGCTGCCATGCTGCCATTCCCTGTTTCCACACAAGGGTTTCCCTGACTATTCTGCCCTGCCCAATAAGCTGGGATATTTCTGTAACGGAAAAAGGCCCTGCCTGTCTGCCGTCAAGCGCTGCATAAAAAAGCCGCTGCTCCTGCGGCGGCTGTTGCTGCATAGGCGCCTGAGGAGATACGCCCATACCCATGCCGGGAAACCCCATTGGTCGATTCATGGCACCCATCATCATCATCTGTTGAGTCATCATCTGCTGCTGAGTCATCCGCGGCATACCGGTAGTTCTTTTCTTTGCCATAAATACACCCTACTCCTTAAAGTTCGTCTTTTATAATAAACATTTTCCTCGCATATATTTTTAAACATTCCTCATTCAATACCCATCATTGAATTAAGACGTGCAAGGTATAAGGTCCTGTATCATCTGAGTCCCAGCCGTTGACTTCTATAGTATAAGTACCGGCAGGAACACGGACGTTTACCCTTGCATTTAATCTGTCTCCTGAATCATCGTCCATGGCAATTCGTTCCCCCTGTGCATTGAAGACGCGAATTCTCGTGTCCATGCTGCTTTCGGTATATGCGATTAACGTACCCGCACGGACGGTAACACTGTATAGTTGAGCTGTTGATCCCCGAAGTACGGCATTGTGGGGCCTTCCTGGGGTAATGTTGGTTGTAATAGCAGCTTCAGTTGTGGTGAAAAGGGTGTAGGGTCCTTCAACACGGGCATTATAACCGCAGACTCCTATTGTGTAGGTGCCGGCGCTGACCTGAACGCTGATTCTGGCATTATTACTGCCGCCGGAATCATCGTCATAGGCGATTTCTTCGCCCTGAGCATTGTAGATGCGCATTACCGTGTCCAGGTTACTTTCGGTATAGGCGATTAATACTCCGGCGGGGACGGTAACAGTAAATCGTTGTTCCTGGACTCCCTGCAGGGTTGCATTATGTGGCCTTCCAAATTCAATGTTGCTTACGGTGGCAGGCTGGATAGAGGTGTGCAGGGTGTAAGGGCCTGTATCACCGGAACCATAGCCGCGGACTTCTATGGTGTAAGTTCCGGCGGGAACACTGATGTTTACCCTGGCATTATAATCGTCTCCGGAATCATCGTCATAGCCGACTTCCGTTCCCTGTGCATTGAAGATGCGCATTATCGTGTCCAAGCGGCTCTCCGTATAGGCAACGAGCCTCCCCGCCGAAGGGACGGTAATACTGTAAATCTGTTCCGAGACTCCCCGCAGGGTGGCATTGTGGGGCCTTCCTGCTGTGACAGGTGTACTTACAACATTTTCCGTCCTTACAAACAGGGTATAGGGGCCTACATCACCTGGATTATAACCGGTTACACTTATGGTATAAGTACCTGCGGGAACGCTTACGCTTACTCTGGCATTGTAATCATTTCCCGAATCATCGTCATAGGCAATTTCATCCCCGGTTGCATTGTAGACGCGCATTATTGTATCCAGATTACTTTCCGTATAGGCTATGAGCCTTACTGCGGGGACGGTAACACGGTAACTTTGTTCTGTTGTTCCTTGCAAAGTAGCGTTATGCGAGCCGCCGGGTGTAAGCGTGACAACTGCCTGTGCAGAAACATGCGAAATCGCCAGCATCCCAAAAAATAACATTAATCCCAGGCTTATAATTTTTTTCATTTTATTCCTCCTTACCATCCTAAATTGATCTTAAATTTGTTTCATGCAACAGTATCAAGCGGCGGAGGCGCAAGCGCGATAATGCGAAGCATTTCGGGCAAGTCTTCGGCACGTTTCCACGCAGGCATACCCTGATGCCATACAAGAGTATCCTTTGTAATTCTTTTTTCGTTCACCAGTCTGATAACCTCGGTTTCGGAAAAAGGCCCCGCCTGCTTGCCTTCCAGCGCGGCATAATAAAGATGTGAGGGAGGGGTCATAGCCGCATTAGGCCCTTTCATCGAAGCCGGCCAGGGCTGCATCGTGTCACTCATACTCTGATTCATAGTGCGCATAACCTGACCAGCCATCGCCGCGCTCATCCCAAACTCAAGAAGCCGATTCATCGAAAATCCACCGTTATAATCCATCATTGCTCTCCTTAATATTCTTCTTGTCATTTTATACTGCCGGCGGCGGCGGCGGTGGAGGTGGCGGAGCGGCGCTCGCAAAAAGCGAGGCTAGTTCCGGCACTGTTCCCGCCTGCTGCCATGACGCCATTCCTTCACGCCATACCATGCTCTGGGCATTTACCTGACCAGCACCTGCCATTTGGGCAAGAGCATTCATGTCGTAAGGCCCGTACGTCTGACCGTCTACTGAAACGCTGAACTGAACCGCTGGCGCAGCTACAGGCGCACCAGGCATCG
>Ga0099364_10009551_pt1 | contig 13446 bp, 11 predicted proteins | sample TergutTh196P3_FD_73070 | JGI IMG/M metagenome (GOLD analysis project Ga0099364, IMG submission 73070) | Microcerotermes parvus P3 segment gut microbial communities from Pointe-Noire, Republic of the Congo - Th196 P3 | ecosystem: Host-associated > Arthropoda: Insects > Digestive system > Gut ...
CAACAAATAATAGGTGATAATTTCCACAAAAGTACCTAATGCTCTGCCTGAGGCCTTTTTAGGGTCTTTTGTGTGTTTAAACACTTCATCTGCAAGCACTTTTTGCAATTTATCTACCGATTCGTATGCCATATCTTATTTTTTTCCATTCATTTTTGACATATATCAGGGTTTACGAACACAATCGGCGGCAAAGATACTCGATTTTTTATCACTTGCAAAATTTTTGACGACAATTTTTTCGCAAACGGGCACAGTATTCCTGCAGACTTGTTTTATAAAGAATTGCAGCGGGTTATCAAGTATCACCCCGTTATTACAAAAAAATGAAAGGGCTTTTGGATGTTTTATAGTCAAAACTAATTTTCATACTTAACCGCTATTTTTTTACGCTTATCCCGTAAATTGAACGTTTGATGCTTTTCTATGGAAAATCAGTTTTTCTGTTTTATATGAAGTAAGTAATTTTGCCGACGAAAAACAAAATTACAAAATAAAGTATAATATGGGAAATACACGTACTATTATCACCGGGATGAACAGTGATAGCGAAAAAAAGACGGTTTACAACCAGCAAGGCGGGACGATTCCGACGCCCGGCCAGTCTGAAGGACGGAGAAGAGCGCCCGGCACAATACCGGGGCTGGACTTGACTTACGATACGACACGTCAAGAGACGATAACGGAAAAGCCGCTTGTAGGATTTTTAGTTTCGATTTCGCGCACGATAGAAGGCGAGTTTTGGCCGATAAGGTTAGGCGAAAATGTAATTGGCTCGGAAAGCGACTGCGCCGTAATGCTGAATGAAGCCAAAGTGAGCGCAAAACATGCAACGCTGACCGTACAGATTAATAAAAAGGAGAATTACCGCCTCAACGTATGGATTAACGACCTCGGCACGACTAACGGCACTTACCTGAATGAAGAACAGTTGCCGCCGCACAAGGTTATCGCATGTAAAAATAACGACAAGATTGAAATCGGCGGCTATGAGACGCTGCTGATACTGTTCGACGCCAGTCTGTATGGACTGAAAGTGTCGGACAATTTCACTGTCAAGTATGAAAACGGCGGCGATTTTTCGTATGACGCCCCAGAACGTACCGTTTCCGATTCGAAAAGCACGAAATTTTAACGGGTGAACTTCATTAATTTTCATTATTATGGCGACTATACGGCTACAGAGCGAAACTGACATACTCGAAAAACGATACTATGAGTTCGACCCCGATTCGGAAGAATTGGGGAGAGGCGGCATGGGAGTAGTCTACAAAGGACGACTGATCCATACAGGCTTGAAAAAAGTCGAGGACGTAGCAATAAAAGTCCTGTATAAAGACTTGTCGGAGGAAGGAGTGGAACGGGCGCTGAAAGAAGCCGCTTTCATCATTCCGCATGACAACATTGTCCTGATGCGCGGCGCCATTTCTACTGAAAACAACGGCAAGCAAAGGCACTATGTCATCAGCGAATTTTTGGACGGCGAAACGCTGAACAGGCAAATTGCAAGAGAAGGTAAAACCACGAAAGAGCAGGCCCTGCACATTATCAGGAATGTATTATCGGGCTTATGGGCGTTGCATAACCGAAATTGGGTGCATCGGGATATTGACCCGTCCAACATTATGATATGCAAAGACGGAAGGGTGAAAATCATCGACCTCGGAGTAGTGAAGGACTTGAACAACAAGCTGACGATGTACGGCCAGTTTATCGGAAAGGTAGAATACGCATCACCCGAACAGATTACAGGCACGCTGCCGCTTGTTAAACAGACATCGGATATTTATGCTACGGGTATTGTATTGTATGAGTTGCTGACAGGGCAACTTCCGTTTGCGGGTACAAGCTACGAGATAGGTATGGGACACAGGGACAAACCGCTACCGTTAGACTGTATTCCCGACAAGTCGTTACGCTATGTGATCCGGAAAGCGGCGGCAAAAAAGATAGAAAACCGTTACCGGTCGGCCAGCGAGTTTATTGTAGACATTGACAAGATCATGAATGGCATACCGTTAGTTCCCTCCATCGCCAAATGGTTATATGCCGCGGGAACGGCGGCGGCTGTGGCAGGCCTCGTTCTGTACCTTTATTTCAACAATGTAAACAAAGAGCAGCGGTTTCAGGAAACGCTGTCGCAGGCTTCTACGGCGTTGTCGACGCTCCATTATCCCGAAGCGTTGGAAGCCTATAACGATGCTTACCGTATTCGCAATGACGATGTTATTGCCGGAAAGATTGAGGCATTGGAACGGCTGTCGCAGGGCGTAGAGGCTTACGCCCGCTCGGATTACGAACTGGCCATGACTTTGTTTCATCAGGCTGGTGAAGCGGGATTGCCGGACGCTTTTTATTATCTCGGAGAGCTTTATTATGAAGGATTGGGAACGCCTAAGGATTTCGAGAAAGGGTTTGGATATACCATGCGAGCCTACGAAATGGGCTTTCAGCCTGCCGGCTACCGCTTGGGGCTTGTTTATCAAAACGGGATTGGCGACGTTACGGTAGACCCGTCGCAGGCAAAGCGCTATTTTGAGCGTTCCGCGATGATAATAGACAGGGCAGCCCTCGCGGGAAACCCGGAATGGCTCTACATGAAAGGCAATATGTATATGTATGGCCTTGGCGTTGAAAAAGCTGAAGACAAGGCCATTGATCACTACCGGCAAGCAGCAGAAAAGGACTATCCGCCGGCGCTCTACGAACTGTTTGTGGCATTGCACAAAAATGATGCAACAGGAGAGGCGCGACAGTATCTTGTCAGCGCTGCCGATAAGGGTTATGTCAAAGCGAAAAGCCTGCTCGGCAGGATACTGCTCGATGAACGCGACAAAAGAGGATATGAACTGATACGTCAAGCGGCAGAAAAGAACTATCCATACGCTTTGGCGCAAATGGGCATGTTGCACATCGACAACAAGCGGTTGACCGGCAACAGACAAATTCAGGAGATGCTGGGCATTGCAAGCGACGACGCGCTGTCGCAAAACTATTTACAAAAGGCGCTGCAGTATGATGCGGAAAATTATTTAGCCAACTATGGGCTTGGCGTTTACCCATATACGGAAAACAGCCTGAAGGAAGCGGAGAAATATTTCAAGGTAGCCCAAAAACAAATTTCGGAACTGCACAGGACACCTTACCGGGAAGACGAACTGACGTACCCCAATTTGAAGAGAATAAATGATTTCCTTAATACGATTCTTAAATAATCATGAAACCTAAACAACTGATTTCTAATCGACACGAGCGTTTCTGCTATTATGACAACGATAATTTCGTGCTGGGCAGCGGCGCAATGGGTACCGTATACAGAGGCTGGAAAGCGAATAATCCGGAACAGAAGGTAGCGATCAAACGTGTACATACCAACCATGCCGAACATCCGATGATACGCATGCGGGCCAAGTATGAATCGTCGCTTGTATTCGACAACCCGAATGTAATCCGTATGCTGGGGTACTGCGAGCCTGTGCCCGATAAAGGACCTATTTATATCATCAGCGAATTAGTGAACGGTTCCAATATCGACGAATTTGTAAAGACGCTTCCGCCGGACATACGAATGGAGGCGATAACGCGTATGATGTGCTCCGTATTAGACGGGTTGGACTGTTTGCACCATGCTGAACCCAAACCTGTGTGGCATCGCGACATCAAGCCTTCGAATATCATGGTTGAAAACGGTGTCCATGTCAAAATCATGGATCTGGGAATAGCACGAACTGACGGTAAGACTTTTGGCACCTCCGACCGCGCCTTCGGCACTTTCCCCTACGCACCGCCGGAACAGATAACGCGCGCAGAGGGAGAAGTAAACCATCTGTCGGATATTTATTCGGCAGGTATCACTTTCTACGAACTCCTGACAGGTCAAAACCCTTTTGACAGCAACAACGACAACGAGACATGCGATAGGCAGATGAAGATGACACTGCCTTACGATGCAAAAATCCCCATGCCACTGTACAGAGTTCTCCTGAAGGCGACAGCCAAGAAACAGTCGGCACGCTATCAATCGGCAGCCGAATTTAAACAGGCTATCCTGGAGCCGCCACCGGCAGTGAAATGGAAATGGTGGGTAGTGGCAGCTATTGTTGCGACAGTCCTGCTTTTATTACTTATAATATTATTATTTTAATAACTATGCAAGCTGACGAACTAAAATTATCATTTGGTTTCGAATCGCTTCAGGGAGGACGGGACGAAAACCAGGACTGTTGCGGATATTGCAAAACAGGGGACGGCAGCATGTTGTTTGTCGTATGCGACGGAATGGGCGGCATGAGGGGAGGAAGTTTTGCATCAAGAGAAGCGGTACGGATTATCATTGAGGAAGCAACCCACTCGTTAGAGACCGACCCGGAAATATTACTGACCGACGTGCTGCAAAAGGCTAATTCGGTAATTTTCCAGATCGGACGGGTGAAAGAAGGATTGCGTGGCATGGGAACTACGGTAGTAGCGCTTCATATAAACGACGAAAAAGCAACGGCAGCACATGCGGGCGATAGCCGTATATACCAATTGAGGGGACAGCGCAAGGTTTTCCGTACATTCGACCATTCGTTGGTCTTTGACTTAGTCAAACGGGGCACGCTTACCGAAGAACAGGCCCGACTGTCGGCCGATTCCAATGTGATAAGGCGCGCATTAGGTATGTCAAAGGAAGTAGAAGTCGAAATAAACGGCAACTTGCCCTTCCTGAAAGGCGACCGTTTCATGCTTTGCACTGACGGCATTTCCGGCCCCGTCGAAGAACGGGAACTCCTCCAGATGATTGCCACTAAAAAACCGGTAGACGAAACGGTGATGAATATCGCTAACGTGATAGACAGTAAAGGAAACGAGAGCGGAGGAGGACACGACAACCTTACCGCCGCACTCATCGAAGTAAATATAAATTCTAAAATCAGACCCCCCATGGACAGAAGAAACAAAATTGTTATTTTCATTCTATCATTATTTTTACTTGTTTCAATCGCATTAAATATTTATTTATTATGGCAATGCAACAATACATCATCGGACGAAGCAACAGTTGTCACATCCGAATACCCGACTTAAAAGAAAGGATAAGCCGCGAACATGCTACACTCAAAGTATTGGATGACGGCAAAATCTTCATCGTTGACAGCAGTATAAACGGTACTTATGTGAACGGAGTGAAAATATCGCCCGGTGTAGACTATCCCGTCAAACGCGGCGACCATGTATCGTTTGCCAACGACTATGAATTAGACTGGGCGCTCGTTGCCAAACCCAAGCTTAAGCTGACTGTTTACCTGCTCGCCGCTTTGGCTCTTGTAATCACAGGAAGCTGTATAGCGCTCTTTTTCTTGCTTCGCCAACCGCCGGAACCGATACCGGAACCGCCGATAACAGTGGAAGAACCAATTATTATGGAAGAAGTGGAAGAACCGGTAATAGCGCCGGACAGTATCAACGTAGAAACTGATACCACGAAAAACACGCCTGTTAAAGCGAATCCAAAACCGCGGGTCATACAACCGGATACCGTTCCGCCGAAGCCGGCAGATTCACCAGCCGGAGTTATCATTTTCTAAAAAAAACAATTTAACGAAAAAATATATGCAACTCATCAGTATCGGAAAAAATTCAAGCAACAAAATTGTAATAAACAATCCCCACATCAGCAACTATCATGCAGAGATTTTGATTGGAGACGACGGCTCTGTTTTCATTACCGACAAGGGAAGTTTAAACGGAACGACCGTCAGGGGGCAGAAAATTCAACCGGAAACGGAAGTAAGCGTAAATAGAGGTGATAAGGTTATGTTTGCAGGAGTAGTCGACATGGACTGGTCGAAGATTCCTATCATCATGCCTCCGCCGCCGGGATGGAAACTGTTCAGCATCGGAAACGGACTGAAGAACAGAATCCACGTAAACGACCCCACCGGACGGGTAAGCCGTTACCATGCCACGCTTAAGGTCGACCCGAAAGGGAAAATCTTCCTGACCGACCACAGTTCCAACGGAACATTTGTGAACGACATGCGCATCACGTCAGGTCAGGAAATACGCATCAAACGGAAAGACAGGATTTCTTTCGCCAATGCAGCTTCTCTGAACTGGAGTTTGATAAAACTGCCCCCGATAATACCATGGAAATTAATTTCAGCAGCAGTAGTCGCTGTGCTGGTTGTCGCGGGAATCGTCGGTTATTACAAGATTCATTCCAATGACCCGAATAACTCGTTCGTTTCAGTTTTCAGCCCTTCCTGGTCGCTGGAAAAAACGTATAATACATATTCAAACTCTATTGTATGTGTGTATCATCAGTATCGTTTCGTAGGTAAATTGCGTAATTCAGACCGGGAACTTGTATTGTTTATAGACGAAGAAGGTAAAGTTTATAAAGCGAATAAAGGAAGTGAACTGGCTGCCTATTTTATCCATGGAGGCGATGGTACGGCTTTCTTGGTAGATAAAACAGGCACGCTCGTTACCAATCGTCATGTTACAATACCCTGGGAACGTAACATAGCGTTTTATGAAAGTAAAAGAACGGATTTTGATCCGAATATTGAAAAAATTTATGGCGAAACAGTATTTATCGGAATAACGTATGAGAAAAATAACATTTCCCGTATTTCAGATTTTGAAGAATGTTCGGTGCTTAGTCGTACGACCGATGATATTGAAAAAGATATCGGACTGTTAAGAGTTAAGAATCCAAAACAGTTGCCTCAGCATTTTACCCCTATCGATTTAAATAAAGCTTTCCTTGATAGAAATAAAATCCCTGTAGGTGAAATAGTGTATTTAATTGGGTATCCGTTAGGACGTAATATGTTTTCTTTTATCTCAACCGGAACTACTAATACTGTTGAAGTTAAACTAACCAGCCAGGCAGGCGCCGTAAATCAGTTCCCAGATCCGATTAAATTCGGGCATAACGCATTGTCATTTGGAGGTTCAAGCGGTTCTCCCATATTCAACAAAAAAGGACAGTTAATAGGCGTTCACAATGCCGGACTGTCGCAAGCCGGTATCTCCGGTTATGCCTGGGGTATCTTGGCCAAACATGCAAAAGACCTGTATGATAAGGAATAAGTTGATAGCGATATTTTGCGCTGTAGGGAGTTGTCTGTCGGCAAGCGCCCAACATATCGCCTGGGCGCTCAAAGCGGAATACGATACTATTTCGCATTTCAGCGAAGGCATAGCGGCAGCGAAAAAGAACGGCAAATGGGGCTATGTATCCGACCAGGGAACAGAAATACTCGCCCCAGCCTACGACATTGCCTTTCCGTTCAGCGAAGGCTTAGGCGTGCTGGCTTCAAAAGACAATATGCTCAACGCGATAGTCGACCGTACCGGAAAACTTTCGCCTGCCATCGACAAATTACAAATAGACAGCCGTTTCGCAGCCTTTAGCGACGGACTGCTGCTTGTTAGAAAAAACAATAAATGGGGATACCTCAAAAAAGACGGGACGACAGCCATTGCCTGCCGCTGGGACATCGCCTATCCCTTCAGCGAAGGATTGGCGGCGGCGGTATTAGACTATAAACCGGGTAGCTATTTCTGGTGTTTCATGGATATGAACGGCGTCAGCGTCATACAATTCCCCTTGCGAACCGAAGTATGGTCGGCTTTTGGCTTTTATGAAGGGAAAGCGCTTGTGCTGCACAGCAAGGGCGCTTACTGGCTCGATAAAAGCGGGAAAGAGCTAAAAGAAAGCCTGCCCCGTATCACCGCGCCGAGAGAAAATTCCGAATATGGCAAGGAAACACTTGTTTGCAGGGAAGGTATTTTGGCTTTCGACACAAAGCGACGGGCTGTTTCTTTTACAACTCAAAATGGAGGAATAACGGAATTTATTCCGACGTCCGTACCGGAACACGTTACCGTCCCTGATTATGCCGTACTTTTTAACGGGGCATCATCGGCAGGAAATGAACTGATTTGGTTAAATCCCACAAATGCGGTCATTAAGACTGCCGATTCAAAGTATGGTATGCTGACTGTTTATGACAGGCCTGTTTTAGATTTTTCGTTTTCGGCTGATACGCTTTATTCCGTGTTCGGCAATCCTGTTGTCATGAACCTGAATATACGAAATACTTCGCCAAAAAAATTAGACGGTATTGACATTACAGTCAACGAAAAAACTTTTCATGCGTCCTCACTGCAAACCGGAAGTACTGCTTCATTTCCCTTTTCGCTAGACAAAATGACGGAAAACGAAGCCGAAACGACAGACATAACTGTTGTGGCTTGGGAGGCGGGGTTGCATGCCGGTGAAAGCAAAAAGACAGTATGGATTAAGAACAAGCCGTCGCTAAGTATTAACGTCCCAACCACAAAAATAACGCTCCGGTTCGGACAAGAATCCTATTCGCTGAAAATAGAGGTGAAAAACCTCTCGGAAACGCCGGCGAACAATCTGACAGTAACCGTTGACAGTCAAAATCAAACCATTGAGCGTTTAGCTGGTGGCGAAACCGGAAGCGTACAATTTAGCTTCCCGCGACCTAAAGAGACAGCCGTTAGAGCGCTGGTTATTTCGGTCAAAGCGCCAAAGACACCGCCGGTAGCGGAAAAAGTAAGCATAACAATAGAAGTACCTCCCCCGCCAACTCCGCCGCCGTTTTAAAAAAAATCAATAATTATTAACAACGATAAAGTAAAAATGAAATGAACAAAAAAAGATTTTTAATTCTAACAGTCTGTCTCTCTGTCTTAACAGTGGCCATAAAAGCCCAGGCGCCTCCGCCGCCTCCCAAGCCGTTTGCATTGAAATTCGGCGTGAAAGCGGGCGCCAACCTTGCTACTATTAGCAATGGCGAGGCCAATCTCAATTTCAAGCCGGGTATGAAATTCGATTTCCACGCCGGAGCGGTTGCAAACCTGCATTTCGGCTTCAAAAATGAAGCAAGTCCGGCAGGTACCGGCATGTTCGGACTGCAACCCGAATTGCTCTTCTCGCGACAGGGATTTACGCTCGACGGCGAGGCCTACAACCTGAACTACCTGACGCTTCCTGTCATGCTAAAACTCTATGTAGCCGAGGGTATTAACATCGAGGCAGGACCATTTATCAGCTATTTATTCGGCGTGTCGCCCAACTCAACCGTGATTGACGGCGCCCAGATAGCCTTCTCCGATTTAAAAGGCGGATTAGATGCCGGTATTGGTTTCGGCGCGGGATATGAAATGAAAATGGGGTTGACCGTCGGAGCCAGATATATGCTCGGACTCTCGGATATGGCCGGCAACTTAGCATGGAAAAACAATGTTATCGCCATATCTGTCGGTTGGCTATTTTAAATGAATGTTTAATACAATAAAAATTTGAACGATGAAAAAAATTATGATAACAATGGTGAGCATATTCCTGCTTGCCGCATGTAATGGTGACTTAGAAGTAGATATTCAATATGAATTGACGGCGAATATTGACGTCTCAACGATAGTTCAGGGAATGAGAGATTATACTAATTATGAGTACTATACGAGAGACCAGGATACAACTGTCCATCTCACTTATTTAATTTACGATGAGCTGGGAGAATTGGTTTATGAATCAAGAAAGGAACTGTTAAACTTTTTTGAGAAAATTTCTTTTTCTACAAGCCATAAAAGCGGGAATTATACCGTAGTAACCTGGGCCTGTATTGGGTATCGGAATAACCCGACCTGGCTTTCAGAAGGGGAATACACAATAAATACATTAAAATTATCGAAAGCTGATAACATAGACGCCACTCATACACCTGTCTTAGGCGTAAGTAAAACAGTCGTTTCTTTAGATAATTCAAAAGAAATCCTTATTGATGTGCCGACAGTTGGCTGTTTTTATACTTGTTTAGCTAGCTATGGAACCATTTTGTCAGGTGAATTGCTTATTGGAGGGAGATTGGAAAGTGATTCTTATATGGTGTTGACCGAAAAGTCTGATATTATTTATGATGATATTTATATGATGTGGGCTTATAATTGGAACATTTCACCAGCATATAGCGGAGCCATTATCAGGGGTTTTTCTTTACCGATGGAACAAACTGTCGTTTTGCGTCTTTACAGTACTAATAATGTATTATTGAGACAAATATCGATTCCTTTCAGAGCCGAAGCCGGAAAACATTTGAGGATTTCTGTTGATTTAGATTCAGGAGTATTTTCCGTTAATACGATGACAAACAGCGCCAGTCTGATTGAAAACAATAACAGCCATCAGGAATTGCTGGATATTGGAAAAATGAAAGCCGAACCAGCCAGGCTGGCCCCAAAACAATTGGATTAATTATGTAAACATAATGAATTTATTGTATAAAAATTTCCTTTCCTGCTTTGCATTATTCTGCTTGTGCGGATGTTACAAGAACGCGGAAGATTCGTTTATTGATGACCATTTCACAATCATCATCAATGATACGACACAATATGACAGGCAAAACATCTCCCAGAACCTGTGGACCTACGCTCAAATGCAGGAATACTACCTCTGGGAGGAGTTTATGCCCGATTCGGCTTCTTTAAATTTTATAAACAGCCCTACAACTTTTTTCCAGAAACTGAAATACAAGGGAGACCGCTTTTCATGGATTGAACGCAATCCGGGCTATCGGGGTAGTACGCTATATGACCGGTTTGGAATAGAAACAATCAGTTATCTTTTGCCTACAGGCGGGGAAATATATCGCGTGGCGCTCGTCTTACCCTTTTCGCCTGCCGAAATTGCCGGTTTACGCCGAGACGACTGGTTTATTATCATTCACTCGAATGACGGTAAGATAGATATCGAAACCGGCAAAATGGACGGAACCGTCTTTCGACCGGAAAAAAAATTAACACTGTCGGAAAACGAAAAAAATTATACCGACGCCGTTGCATTAGATACTGTCTATCTATTGCAGGATAAAAAAATCGGATACCTCTTCTATAATTCTTTTCAGGATGGCTTGGATGAGAATTTTACCTATCCGTACCGGCTAGAACTCCAGAACATCTTCGGCAATTTTAAAAAACAGGGCATCACGGATTTGATTATTGACTTGCGTTACAATCCGGGTGGATATGTTTCGATCGAAGAGATAATGTGTGGCTTGATTTTGCCCGACGAATACTTGGGCGAAATAGCGGGCTACTTTTCTTTTAATCGAATACAGGCTGCTAAAAGACTGCAACAAACAGGAAGCGAGGAAGAGATAAAGTTTTTCCCAAACAAAAGCAGAATCGGCGACAACAACCTCGAAATGCGTAAAGTATACTTTATCATCACCCGACGATCGGCTTCAGCAAGCGAAGCGCTTATCAACGCGCTCGAACCCTGTATCAGCGTTATTACAATAGGTTCAACTTCAACAGGTAAGAATGTCGGGTCTTATACGCTTGAAAGCCGAAACTACGAATGGAAATTGCAACCTATCACGTTCTATTATTATAATCGCGCACATATAACCATACCGGAAACCGGAATCGTTCCCGATATACCGGTCGACGAAAATAACGCCACATGGTATGATATTGGCGACACAAGAGAACTGCTGTTGAGCGTGGCGCTCGAACAAATCACAGGAGAAACACAGTTGCGCTCGGCAGTTGAATATGGCAACATACGTCTGACCCCAGCCGACGACGGAAGTAGTCAGCGTAGAAAATTAGAAGGTCTTTTAAAAATTAGGAACTATGAATAAACAGATTAAAATTGTATTGGCAGTACTGCTATCATCTTTATCAATAGCGCTCGGAGCGCAGGATACCGGGATTTTTGATGTAGTTACGCTAAAGGACGGCAACGGCGTACTAAAAGGAATAATAAGCGAACTGGCACCGGGGAATAGCATTACTATTATCCCAAGCGAAGTATTGCTGAAAGTAGAACAGAAACAAATTGCGGAGATACTGAGAAAAAGCATTATTCAGGTAAATGATACAACCGAAGTAGATATACTTACCCTCCTCAACGGAACCCAACTTGAAGGAACAATTATAGAAAGGGCGCCAGGCCAGTGGACTGTCATACGAGCAGGCAAGACTACACCGCTAACCTATCCCTATACGCAGATAAGTAAGACAGGTAAAGAAACCGTAACGCCGGATATTGATATATTCAAAGCCAGCGGTACGATAGATATCCTGACGCTTAAAAACAGTAGTGTCGTAAGAGGAATCATCATCGAACAAGAAGTAGGGATAGCAGGAGGGTCGGTGAAGATTAAAACAAAAGACAGCGGAACGCTTATCTACCCGCTTAGCGAAATTAAAACGGTAGGGCGAGAAGGAAACGACACAAACATAAATATCTTCCTGCAAAGCGCATTTATTGACGTCGTCCAACTAAAAAGCGGAGAGACCTTCAAAGGTATAATTGTCAAACAAACACCGGGCGAAGACGTCGAAATCGAAACGGAAAACGGCGACTTGACCTCCAATAAGAAGTTTGCATATACTAATATTGCCAAACTACTTAAAGAAATAAACCCAAAAAGAGAGTTCGAAACGCCAGCCATAGCATCAACCCCGGTAAACGAACCTGAACATATCGGCGATTGTATCTGGTTAAAAGATGAGAATACCTCTATCCCGCTCGAAAAGCAAACATACGTGCTCGGCACGCGAACACCTACGCTTTGGCTATTAGACGGCAATCCTGTATCCGATATAAAACTGCCGCTGCGTACCGACATAAAACTGCTCATCCGCACAAATACAAACGAATCGCCCGCCACAGAACAGGTATACATATTCAAAACAGAACTAAACCGTGGCGTACAAAGGCGCAGCATTGATTCGACCAAATATCCCTTCCTGACATGGCCTACACAAGCAAACGCAAACACGCCGACGCTTGATTATCAATACACCAAAGTCGGAGAACAGAGTTTTGAGCTAACCTTCCGCCTCAATGACCCCGGTGAGTACGCTATCTATGTGACAGGAAGCGACAAATCATTCTCTCTGTTCGGAACTGTCGAATAAGAGTAAATCCTACGCTTTTATCGGTAGTCAGAAAAAATATTTTTTATAATGCACTGTAATTCTGCGAAATAAAAAAATTATTCAATTTTTTTTAAAAATAATCACAAAAAAATTTGGAGGTTAAAAATGAAGTATCTATCTTTGCACCCGCTTTTGATAAAATATCAGGCGTTTTGCTACTGATATTCGATAGAAAAAGCAAGTGTTCTTTGAAAGATTTACATGAAACAAGATGTAGTACGAGGGGTAATAATTAATTAACAATGAGCAATTAACAATTAAAAATTACTTATAGATAGGTCATAGTGATATGATGAGAGTACCGTCAATAAAACAGGTTAAAAAAAGACGTTATAAGGAGCTAAGGAAATAAAAGAGAAACAATTTTTACAATGGAGAGTTTGATCCTGGCTCAGGATGAACGCTAGCGATAGGCTTAACACATGCAAGTCGAGGGGCAGCGGGGGTAGCAATACCTGCCGGCGACCG
>Ga0099364_10009552_pt1 | contig 13445 bp, 9 predicted proteins | sample TergutTh196P3_FD_73070 | JGI IMG/M metagenome (GOLD analysis project Ga0099364, IMG submission 73070) | Microcerotermes parvus P3 segment gut microbial communities from Pointe-Noire, Republic of the Congo - Th196 P3 | ecosystem: Host-associated > Arthropoda: Insects > Digestive system > Gut ...
TGCTCGGCCTCACGTCCAATCAGCATATACTTTTGATTTTAATAATCTGTCTTTTGGTAATATCGGGCATGTTTGTGGAAACCGGAGTTATTGCCCTCTTGCTCACGCCCGTGTTTATTCCCGTCATTACGCGGATCGGCATCGACCCTGTACACTTCGGCGTCGTGATGATGACGACGGTGACGGCGGGAATAATGACGCCTCCCGTCGGCGTGGCGCTTTATTCCACGTCGGAAATAATGGGATGCTCTCCCCAGGAAACAGTAAAAGAGGCCATTCCTTTTTATATCATGCTGCTCATCATAGTGATGATATTGGTATTCTTTCCCCAAATTGTTTTGTTCCTTCCGAACCTGGTATTCGGATAAAAAAAACGTTGACTTATCAAAGCCATTGACCGAAAATTAGAGATACGCGAAATTTGTTCCAAAAAAAATATATTTCTAGGAGGAAGTAAAAGTGAAAAGAATAATGTTTTTGTTGTCCATCGCGATAGTCCTCAGTCTGGCTGCCAGCCCCGCGTTCGCAAGCGCGGCAAATGATCCGAGAGTCCGTCTTACCTACGCCGAAGTCAACCCGCTTGACACTATTGTCGGCAGGACCGGAACAGCCTTCAAGGAAAAGGTTGAGGAACTTACGGGCGGAACCGTCACCATCGTCATTCAGGACAGCGGCGTTCTTGGCTCCGAAAACGATATACTTGACGGAATTTTCGGCGGCGACGACACCGTTGACATGTCTCGTATCTCCGCTTTCGCACTCACAGGTTATGGCGGTCAAAAGTCCAAACTCCTGTCCCTTCCCTTTACGTGGGTCAGCCGCGAACACTGGTGGAACTTCGCCAACAGCGAACTTGCCAGGGAATTTCTTGATGAGCCCCACGAAATAGGTCTCCCCGTGCGCGGTCTCTTCTACGGCGAGGAAGGATTCCGCCACTTTTTCACCATCAACCCTGTTGCCGGGATAAGTGATTTTGCCGGCTTGAAGCTGCGCGTTTCCAACGACCCGGTTATGACCGGCATGGTCGAGGGCCTTGGCGCTAGCGCGACCGTCGTTTCTTTTGGCGAGCTGTATTCCGCCCTGCAAACCGGAGTTGTTGACGGCGCTGAACAGCCCATCGCCAACTACAGATCAAATTCATTCCATGAAGTTGCTCCCACTCTGATTCTGAACGGGCACACGCTCGGCGCCATCCAGGTGATTATCACCGACGCCGCGTGGGATAAGCTGACGGAAAACCAGCAAAAAGCCATCATGGAAGCCAGCGCTTATGCTCAGAATTTCAACGCGGAACTTTCAGCAAGCGCTGAGCTGGAAGTCCTCGACGCGCTGAGAGCCGAAGGCGTAAACGTTGTTGACGTCCCTGATAAGACTGAATGGATCGAAGCCTGTAAACCTGTCGCTGAGGCAAACACCGTGGGTCTGGAAGATATCTACCAAAAACTTTTAGACCTGCAATAAAATCATTACTTGTTGATCGGTATGTAGTTTTGTGAGCCGAGGGTGTCGGGTATGCCCGGCGCCCTTTTTATATAAAAGAGGGGAAGGTTTAATGCTGATGCCCGATATCTTTACAACCATCGATAAAGTAAAACCGCTTTTCGATTTTACTCACAGAGTAGTTTTATTTTTGTGTAAGATATTACTCATTGCAAATGTTGCCATTACCACTATGGCTGTTACAGGCCGTTACGTGGCGATTGTTCCCGATCCCTCATGGAGCGAGGAAGTCGTTATATCCTGCATGGCATATGCGGCGGTGCTGTCGGCGGCGATTGGCATACGCAAGGGTTTGCATATCAGAATGACCGCGCTTGATCCATATCTGAATAAAACCTTAGTAAAAGTGTCGAATGTCTTAGCGGACATCGGCGTCCTTATTTTCGGCATGATCATGATTACCGTGGGTTGGAGATTTGCCAGGACGCTTGGCGCAAGAGGCACATACATTTCTTTGCCGTCCGTTTCCCGCTTCTGGATGTATTTCCCCATACCATTAGCCGGAATAGCAACGGTTATTTTTCAGTTGGAAGTGCTTTACGAACATATCAAAGCGTTTTTCGTCAAGGAGGCGAAAACGGCATGAGTGTAGAAACGTTTGCAATCCTCGCGCTGCTGGGGAGCTTTGGCTTGATGATTCTGCTGCGCTTCCCCATCGCTTACGCGGTTGGCCTGTCCTCAGTGTTGTGCCTGATGGCGCAGGGGCTCAGCCTGAACGCGGTATGCCAGCAGATGATAAGGGGTCTCAGCTCTTTCAGCCTGATGGCGGTGCCGTTCTTTATCACCATGGGCGTGCTTATGGGTTCCGGCGGCATTTCGCAAAAACTCATAGCTCTTGCCAACTCCCTCGTGGGTTGGATGCGCGGCGGCCTTGCAATGGTCAACATCGTCGCTTCATACTTCTTCGGGGGCATTTCAGGCTCGGCCGCCGCCGATACGGCTTCAATCGGCCCTATACTTATCCCCATGATGGTTGACCAGGGTTATGACGACGACTTTTCCGCGGCTGTTACGATAACATCTTCCTGTGAAGGGCTTCTTGTCCCTCCCAGTCATAACATGGTTCTCTACGCCACCGCCGCGGGAGGCGTTTCGGTGGGAAGCCTGTTTTTGGCGGGCTATATTCCCGGCGCGCTGCTTGCTCTGTCACTGATGGTCGGTTCATATATTATTTCTGTAAAGCGTAATTATCCAACGGGCGCGCCATTCAGTATCGTAAATGTCGCGAAGCAATTGTTCCAATCCTTCTGGGCGCTGGCCGCAGTGGTTATCGTGGTCGTCGGCGTGGTTGGCGGAGTATTTACCGCGACGGAATCCGCCGCTATCGCTGTTGTCTACAGCCTTTTTGTAAGCGTATTCATCTATAAGGGACTGGATTGGAAGGGTGTTTGGCGCGTTCTGGGCGACTGCGTAGATACACTTGCAATCGTGCTGATTTTGATCGCCACTTCCGCCGCGTTCAGCTACTGCATGACGGTCCTTCACGTTCCGAGATTGGCGGCGGCGGCAATCACAAACATAACCGATAACCCGATTATATTGGCACTGCTGATTAATATCATCCTGATCTTACTTGGCTGCATTATGGACATGGCTCCCATCATTCTGATTACCACCCCCATTCTGCTGCCAATTGCGAGATCCATCGGCATTGATCCCATTCAGTTCGGCATCATGCTGATTCTCAATTGCGGTATAGGCTTGCTCACGCCGCCGGTAGGCACTGTGCTGTTCATAGGTTCCGCCGTCTCAAAGGTTTCGATTGAACGCTTAGTCAAGGCAACTCTGCCGTTTTACATTTGCATGATCGTCGCCTTGCTGCTGATCACGTTTATACCCGGTATCAGCCTGTTCCTGCCCAACTTATTTGCTAAATAAATACGGCCGCGCGCGTGGCAAGGAGAAAAAACATGAAGCCTTTTATGAACGAAGATTTTTTACTGAAAACCGACGCGGCAAAAACGCTGTATCACAAACACGCGAAACAGATGCCCATAGTAGATTACCACTGCCACGTAAACCCCGCCGATATCGCGCTGGATAAACGCTATACAAACATTTCCGACCTGTGGCTTGGGGGCGACCACTACAAATGGCGGCTTATCCGCGCGGGCGGCATCCCGGAAGGCGATATTACCGGCGCGCGCGAATCCGACCCGTTCCTGCTCTTTAAAAATTTCGCCGAAGTGCTTCCAAAAGCGGCGGGTAATCCCGTTTACCACTGGACATACCTTGAATTGAAGCGCTACTTCGGGATTGAAAAACAACTGACCCCTGATACCGCCGAGGAAATTTACGACGCCTGCAACAAAAAACTCGCCGAACCCGGCATGAGCGCGCGCGGGTTGATTGATCAGAGCAATGTCAGGCTCGTCTGCACTACCGACGACCCGGCTGACAGCCTTGAGTACCACATACAGATCGCGGACGACCCGACTTGCAAGGTTAAAGTCCTGCCGGCCTTCCGCCCAGACAAGGCCATGAACATTGAGTCTGACGGTTTTGCGGGATATATCGCAAAACTGTCGGAAATCAGTATTGTTAAAATCACCGGCTTCGATTCACTCTGCAAAGCTCTGGACAAACGCGTGGGCTTTTTCCACGAAATGGGCTGCCGCGCCTCGGATCACGCCCTGGCGGGATGTATTTACGCCACGGCCGAACCCGCGGAGCTGGATGCAATTTTCGAAAGGGGCATGAACGGCGCGGTTACAATGCGGGAAGCTGAAAAATTTCGCACGGAACTGCTGCTGTATCTTGGGCGGCGCTACCATGAACTTGGCTGGGTAATGCAAATCCATTTTGGCTGTATGCGTGACAACAGCTCCCGCATGTTCGCAAAACTTGGGCCGGACACCGGTTTTGACGCAATGAACGGGCAGGGGAACCCGCAAAACCTGTCATATTTCCTGAACGCGCTGGAACATACGGGACAACTGCCGCGCATGGTCCTTTACAGCCTGAATCCAGCCGACAGCGAAATAATCGCCGGTATTGCGAGCTGTTTCATGGCCGACGCGGAATGTCCCGGCAAGATACAGCTTGGCGCGGCATGGTGGTTCAACGACACGAAATCCGGCATGGAAAAACATCTTCTCGACTACGCGAACAGCACCCTGCTCGGCAATTTTGTCGGTATGCTTACCGACAGCCGCAGTTTTTTGTCCTACACGCGGCATGAATATTTCCGCCGTATTCTGTGCAACTTTTTGGGACGGATGGCCGAGGACGGCGAATATGCGGACTTCGATACCCTTGGGTGCATCGCGCGGGACATTAGCTACAACAACACCGTTCGTTTCTTCGGATTTGACGTTTAGAAAGGATTGGACGCCCATGGAAAACATTTTGACCGATGCGCGTGAGGATTGGGGGTTAAACCGCCGAGAGCTTGAGGCAGCGTTGAACCACTCGCTTGAACTTCGGTTCGGGAGGCTGCCTTTAAAAAAAATTCTGCTGCTGCCCCCGGATTTTACGCGCTTGTACTCCGGTTCAGGCAAAATAGCGGCATTTTATTATAAGGCGCTGCGCGGTTCATGCCACGTAGATGTAATGCCCGCGCTCGGCACCCACGACCCAATGACCGAGCGCGAGATAGAAAAATTCTTCCTTGGCGTGATACCGCGTGAGGCGGTTATTGTCCATGACTGGCGCAACGATGTTGTCAAAATCGGGGAAGTTCCCGCGAGCTTTGTAAAAGAGGTTTCGGAAGGGCTTGTGAACGAACCGGTCGCCGTGGAAGTAAACCGCCGGCTTCTCGATGAATCTTATGATTTGATAATCTCCATAGGCCAGGTCGTGCCGCATGAGGTGGCCGGCATGGCTAACTACAGCAAGAACATATTCGTGGGCTGCGGGGGCAGCGCGATGATCAACGCGTCGCACATGCTCGGCGCGTTTTATGGCATCGAGCGTGTCATGGGCGTGGATATCTCCCCAGTGCGAAGGGTATTCGATTACGCGGAGGAGCGTTTTATCGCGGATATCCCGCTTTTGTACGTCCTCTCTGTCACGTCGAAGCCCGATGAGCCTCCGAACGCTCCCGAGGGTTTCGAGTCCGCGCTGGATGATGGCGCGATTCTGCACGGTCTTTATATCGGGCGTGGGCGCAGCGTTTACGAAAGCGCTGTCAGAATGAGCCTTAGAAAAAATCTCACATGCCTGCGCGAAAGGCCGCGCAAGACCATCGTATATCTCGATCCCGCCGAATACAAGAGCGCGTGGCTCGGAAACAAAGCTATCTACCGCACGCGCAAGGCCGTTGCCGACGGCGGCGAGCTTGTAATAATCGCGCCGGGAGTACGGAAGTTCGGCGAGGACGCGCAAAACGACAATTTGATACGAAAATACGGCTACAAGGGCAGAGAATACGTTTTGCGCCAATGTGAAAGCAATGCCGACCTGCGCGAAAACCTCTCCGTCGCTGCGCATCTTATACACGGCTCGTCCGACGGGAGGTTCGCCGTAACCTATGCCGCCGGGAGATTAAACCGTGACGAGGTTGAAGCCGCGGGCTTTCAATATGCCTCGATTGAAGAAATCACGCGGCGCTATGATCCCGAAATTTTAAAAGACGGCTTCAACACTCTTTCGGACGGCGAGCGCGTGTACTATATCAGCAATCCGGGGTTGGGCCTCTGGACGGCTGATGAGCCGGTTTTCCCGCGTTCGCGCCGGGAATCGGACGATTCAACGTTTTGGATCGATTTTGCGGACGGGGAAAAGAGGCTCATTGTCACGGAAAACGCCGCCGATGGCAGCGCTTACGACAGGCTTGACGGAAGGGAAGCGTCGTTTGGCGGTGAAAAAGTCAAGATATGCCCTCTGTCGCATGAAAACGCCGCCATTATTCGTGAAGTGTTCCCGTTTACCGCGCCTGTGAGCCATAAAGGGCGCGCCGTCACCTTAGGTTTGGGCGACCGGCTGGGACTCGCCTCACCCGGCCACATTGGCCTGATTCGGGATTATGACGTGTTCCCTGTCCTCGCGCAGCAATCAATACGCGAATTGAATCTCACGGGCCGTACTTTCGGCGATGTTCTCGACAGCGCGACCTGGGCCGTATTTCAAGAGGGTTACACGTCGGGCTTCGGCGCGGACGGCGATCACGTCAAGACCGAGGCCGAAGTTATGATGGCGATTGACAGCGGATTTACCATGATCACCCTCGACTGTTCCGAGCATATACGCGGCGACGTCATGTCCTTGGGTGAGGACGCCGTGAGCAGGCTTTACAACGCGCTCCCGGCCGATAAACGCGAGGAGTGGGAGGCTGAATACCTCAACAGGACAATCTATTTAGCGGACGGAACAGAAATATTTTTTTCGAAAGAAATACTGGAACGCGACGCTCTTGTCTACGCCGGCGCGATCGATCACGCGGAACGCGTTTACCGTGAATGCATCGCCGTTTGCGGGCGGAACGTGGATTTTGAGCTTTCGGTTGACGAAACGCCGACGGAAACTTTGCCGGAGTCGCATTATTTCGTCGCGAACGAGCTTTACCGGCGCGGCGTCGTTTTTACATGCCTCGCGCCGCGTTTCGCCGGGGAATTTCAAAAGGGGATCGACTACAAAGGCGACACGGAAGCCTTTGAGAAAGGGTTCATCGCCCACGTCAATATAGCGAGGCATTTCGGCTACAAAATCAGCGTTCACTCCGGCAGTGATAAATTCTCCGTTTTTCCGTTGATCGGCAAACATTCAAAAGACGGGTTCCATTTGAAAACCGCTGGGACTAACTGGCTCGAAGCCCTTCGCGTTATTGCGCGTGTAGACGCGCCGTTTTTCAGGCGTTTGCTTGCCTTCGCCCTTGAAAACCTGCCGGAAGCGAAAAAATATTATCACACGACCGAAAACACCGCGAATATCCCGCCGATGGACGCTCTCTCAGACGCGGAGCTGCCCGGTTTGCTGAACCAGCAGGACGCAAGGCAGGTTCTGCACATTTGCTACGGAGTTATCCTGCTGAAAGAACGCGGCTCAGGTAACGAAGAATCCTTCAAGGAACGGATATATAAGCTCCTGCGCGAAAATGACCAGGCATACCGCGAAGCTCTGCGCGCGCATATCGGTCTTCATCTCAGTAAATTAGGGCTTGTCCCGGCCGAAGGCGAGGTTTGATAATGAAACTCAATCTTGAAAGCTTGAAAGACCGAAAAATTTGGGAGGACAATGGTTTTAAGCTTCCCCGCTTCGATATCGGCGCGGTGCGGGAGAGGACGCGCGGCAGCCCGGTATGGCTACACATGGGCGCGGGCAATATTTTTCGAATTTTCCCCGCCGCCGCGCAACAGGAGCTTTTGGACGCGGGTATCGCGGATACGGGTATCATTGTATGCGAGGCGTTCGACGAGGAAATCGCGGACACATCCTTCTTGCCATATGACAACCTTTGCGTCGGGGTAACTATGAAAACCGACGGTTTTAGCGCCGAGGTCATCGCAAGTATTGCCGAGTGTCTGAAAGCATCAGCACACCGCGCGCGCCTGATTGAAATATTTACAAACCCGTCACTGCAACTGGTCAGCTTTACCATAACGGAGAAAGGGTACGCGGTTGGAAACGCGGAAGGACTCATGCCTCATATCGCCGCCGACATTGCCGCCGGACCGGAGAACGCTTCTAGCCTTATCGGTATTACCGCCGCGCTGTGTCTGGCGCGGTTTCAGTCGGGGGCCGCGCTGCTGGCGCTTGTGAGCATGGATAACTGCTCGGAAAACGGCGATCAGCTTAAAAGAGCCGTAATTACCGTGGCGCGGGGCTGGACCGAAGCCGGGACGGCGCCGGAGGAATTTTTGAAGTACCTGGCCCCGGAAGATCCGAGTGCGGGCGTTGCCTTTCCCTGGAGCATGATCGACAAGATAACGCCGAGGCCGTCCGAGATCGTAAAATCCCGGCTTAAGAAGATGGGACTTGAAAATATCGATATAGTCCGCACATCGAAAAATACTTATGTCGCGCCTTTTATCAACGCGGAGGAGGCTCAGTATCTGGTCATCGAGGACGCCTTTCCGAACGGCAGGCCGCAGCTTGAGAAAGCGGGTTTTATTTTCACGGACCGCGAAACCGTAAAAGCCGTCGAGGCAATGAAGGTCGGCGCTTGTTTGAACCCTCTTCATACGGTTCTTGCGGTTTTCGGATGCGTTTTGAGTTATGGCCATATTCATGAGGCTATGCGCGACGCCGCGCTTGTGAATTTGATCAAGCTGATAGGTTACGACGAAGCCCTGCCGTGGGTACCCGATCCGGGGATAATCCGTCCGAACGATTTTCTGGATCAGGTTATAAATACGCGCTTCCCAAATCCGTATATCCCCGACACGCCTCAACGGATAGCGACCGACACATCTCAAAAAATACCGGTGCGCTTCGGCGAAACGCTCAAAAAGATGTCGGCCTCGGGTAAAAACATCGCGGAACTGCGGGGGTTTCCGTTTTTCTTTGCCGGCTGGCTGCGCTATCTTATGGCTTTGAACGACGGGGGAGTGCCGTTTGAACCAAGCCCGGATCCCATGCTTGCGGAGTTGACGGGGTATCTGGATGGGATAAAGCTCGGACGCAAGGACGCTCAAACCCTTGAACGCGCTACGAGGCCGATTTTATCAAACCCAGCGATATTCGGCGTGGATTTGTATACCTGCGGATTAGCGAAAAAAGTCATTGATTGGTTCAAAGTTTTCATCGAGGCTCCGGGTGCTGTCAGAAAAGCCCTGGACGGGGAATTTAAATGAAGGGGAGCGATAATAATGGTTCGGCTGAAACAAGACGCTAAATACGCGCTTATCGCGCCGACGAGCATGGGTGTGCGGCTCACGCCGTTTTCCGGCGCGCCGGTGCACGCGAGCTATACTTTCGAGATGCAGGTCACGAGCGCGGAGTCCAACGTCGCCAGCGTGTCGTCGTACCTGGGACTGCCGGTCAAAATCCTGACCGCGTTTGTAAAGGACAGCCCGATAGCGGCGATGATAAAGAGTGATCTCGCCTCGCGGCACATGGATTATGAGGGGCCGGAAGTGCCGCAGGGCGGACCTTGGGGTTACAGGCATCAGTTTAATATAGCCGACAGCGGTTACGGAGCGAGAGGGCCGCGCGTGCATAACGACCGTGCCGGCGAAATCGGCCGCACTTTGAATGTTAAAGATTTTGACGTGGAGCGGATATTCGGCGAGGAGGGCGCGCAAATACTGCACTTTTCGGGGCTTATCGCGGCTTTGTCGCCCGAAACGGGTGAATTTTGCCTTGCGTTGGCTGAGACGGCGAAGAAGCACGGCACGCTGGTATCCTTTGATATGAATTATCGGGCTTCGTTTTGGAAGAACCGGGAGAAAGAGCTGGGACAGTTGTTCGCCAGCCTTGCCGGGACCGCCGATATACTGATCGGCAACGAGGAGGACTTCCAGCTTGCGCTGGGCATCGAGGGCCCTGAATCCGGCGGAGAAGATCTCGCCGCCAAGACCGAGAGTTTTAAAGGCATGATTGAAAGCGTTAAGAAAGCATACCCAAACGCGAAAATATTCGCCACGACACTGCGGCAGGTTGTAAGCGCGAATAGTCATTTGTGGGGCGCGATAGTGCGCGCGGGCGACGACTGGCATGTTATAACTCCGAGGGAGATAGGCGTTCTGGATCGCATAGGCGGCGGTGACGGCTTTGTCGGCGGATTGCTTTACGCCATACTGCGGGGATGGGAGCCGGAGAAGTGGGGGCAATTCGCATGGGCATGCGGCGCGCTTACTGTGACGCTGCACAAGGATTATTGCCAGGTTGCGGACGAGAAACAGGTGTGGAGCGCATGGCAGGGCAACGCCCGCGTACAAAGGTAAAGGGGGCATTATTATAATGAAAAAAGCTGACATTGGGCTTATCGGGCTGGCCGTCATGGGTGAAAACCTCGTTATGAACATGGAGAGCAAGGGGTTCAGCGTGGCGGTGTTCAACAGAAGCGGCGAAAAGGTAACGAATTTTATTGACGGGCGCGCAAAGGGGAAAAATATCATCGGGGCTTATTCCCTCGAAGAATTGGCGGCCGCCCTCGAAAAACCGCGGAAAATAATGCTTATGGTAAAAGCGGGCAAACCCGTGGACGAGTTCATCGACATACTGATGCCGCACCTGGAGCCGGGCGATATTATAATCGACGGTGGCAATTCCCATTTCCCCGACACTATACGAAGGACGAAGTACGTGGAGGAAAAAGGATTTTTGTACATTGGAACGGGCGTGTCAGGCGGCGAGGAGGGCGCGCTTTTGGGGCCGAGTATAATGCCGGGCGGCTCACCCGTGGCGTGGCCTCACGTCAAACCCATATTCCAGGCGATAGCGGCGAAGGCGCCCGACGGCTCCCCGTGCTGCGACTGGGTAGGGGAGAACGGCGCGGGTCATTTTGTAAAAATGGTGCACAACGGCATTGAATACGGCGACATGCAGCTGATATGCGAGGCGTATCAACTGATGAAAGAACTGTTGAATATGAGCGCCGGGGAAATACACGAGGTTTTCGCCAAATGGAACGAGGGCGAGCTGGACAGTTATCTGATTGAGATAACGCGGGACATATTCGCGGTGAAAGACAGCGACGGCGCGCCGCTCATAGACAAAATACTCGACACGGCGGGCCAGAAGGGCACCGGCAAATGGACGGCCTCAGCCGCGCTTGACGAAGGCGTGCCGCTTACCCTGATAGGCGAGGCGGTATTCAGCCGCTGCCTCTCGGCCATAAAAGATGAGCGCGTCGCTTCCTCCAAGGTTTTAAAAGGGCCGAATAAGGTTTTTGATGGCGACAAAGCCGCATTTCTGAAGGATTTGGAAATGGCGCTGTATGCCTCGAAGATAGTATCCTACGCGCAGGGCTACGCGCTTATGCGCGCCGCGGCGGAAACATACGGCTGGAACCTGAACTACGGCGGCGTGGCGCTCATGTGGCGCGGCGGCTGTATCATACGTTCGGTTTTTTTGGGAAAAATAAAGGAAGCGTTCGACAATAACCCGGAGTTGAAGAACCTGATTTTAGACCCGTTTTTTAACGCCAAGATTCAGGACGCCCAGGCGGGCTGGCGGCGGGTGTGCGCCGCCGCGCTCGTAAACGGCGTGCCTGTTCCGGCGTTCTCGTGCGCGCTTGCCTATTACGACGGCTACCGCAGTGAATGGCTGCCCGCGAATCTGTTACAGGCCCAGCGCGATTACTTCGGCGCGCACACATACGAGCGCGTGGATAAACCGCGTGGGGAGTTCTTCCACACCAACTGGACGGGGCGCGGCGGCACAACTGCGGCGTCTACATATACAGTCTAAGGAGATTGATTATCATTATGGATATCCGATATTCCGCAAACCGGCGCGACGTAAAGCGCTACACTACCGACGAGCTGCGCTCCGAATTTCTGATAGAGGGGCTATACCGTCCCGACGAGGTCCGCACCGTCTATTCGCACGTTGACCGCATGGTAATAATCGGCGTCATGCCGGTCGGCGCACAAATTCCTATAGACAAGGATTTGGACGTTCGAAAAAATTTCGGCACGGATTCGTTTTTCGAGCGGCGCGAAGGCGGATTTTTTAACCTTGGCGGCGGCGGCGTCTGTAAGGTGGACGGCAAATCATACAAAATGGGCTACAAGGACTGCCTGTATATCTCAAAGGACGCGGGGGAGGTCGTTTTCCAAAGCGAGGACGCGGCAAATCCCGCCCGTTTCTACGGCGCAAGCACGCCCGCGCACTGCTCTTATGAAACACGCCTGCTCTCCGTTGCCGACGCCGCGAAAAAACCTGTCGGCGCGGCGGAAACAAGTAATAAGCGCGTGATCAACCAGTTCATTCACCCGGACGTTCTGCCCACCTGCCAGCTTTTGATGGGGCTTACCGAACTTGAGCCGGGCAGCGTCTGGAACACCATGCCGGCTCATACGCACGAGCGCCGGATGGAGGTCTATACATATTTTGAGATTCCAGAAGGCAGCGTCGTCTTTCACTTTATGGGCGAGCCGAGTGAAACCCGCAACATCGTCGTAAATAATTTTGACGCGGTAATAAGTCCCAGTTGGAGCATTCACAGCGGATGCGGCACGGGCAGTTATTCGTTTATCTGGGCAATGGGCGGCGAAAATCAGTCGTTCGACGATATGGACGTTATCCCGATCACTGATTTGAAATAGGAGCGGCGGATATGAACGTTTTGGACAATTTTTCCTTAAAAGGCAAAATAGCGTTTGTGACAGGCGCGAAACACGGCATCGGCTTTGCGATTGCGAGGGCGTTTTCGCAGGCCGGCGCGACAATCGTATTTAACGATATCAGCACCGATTCGCTCAAGGAGGGTTTAGCGAACTACCGTGACGCCGGAATAAATGTGCGCGGCTATGTCTGCGACGTTACGGACGAGGACGCGGTAAACGGGTTCGTTTCGCAAATTGAACAAGAAGCGGGAGTTATAGACATTCTCGTAAATAACGCGGGAATTATCAAGCGCGTGCCCATGACGGAAATGTCCGCCGCCGATTTCCGCGAGGTCATAGACGTTGATCTGAACGCGCCGTTTATCGTGGCAAAAGCCGTCATACCCTCCATGATCAAAAAGGGCGGCGGCAAGATAATCAATATCTGCTCAATGATGAGCGAACTTGGGCGCGAAACCGTCAGCGCCTACGCGGCGGCAAAAGGCGGTTTGAAAATGCTCACAAAAAATATCGCTTCCGAGTACGGCCGATTCAATATTCAATGCAACGGCCTCGGGCCGGGTTATATAGCGACCCCGCAGACAGCGCCGCTGCGCGAAAAGCAGCCGGACGGCAGCCCGCACCCATTTGACAGTTTCATCCTCGCCAAAACTCCGGCGAACCGCTGGGGCACCCCTGAGGACTTGGCGGGGCCTGCGGTGTTTCTTGCCTCAAGCGCCTCCGATTTTGTAAACGGCCATATTCTGTATGTTGACGGAGGAATCCTTGCGT
>Ga0099364_10009553_pt1 | contig 13445 bp, 12 predicted proteins | sample TergutTh196P3_FD_73070 | JGI IMG/M metagenome (GOLD analysis project Ga0099364, IMG submission 73070) | Microcerotermes parvus P3 segment gut microbial communities from Pointe-Noire, Republic of the Congo - Th196 P3 | ecosystem: Host-associated > Arthropoda: Insects > Digestive system > Gut ...
TTGAGTGGCTTACATTATTACCAAATTGAACAGATTTATTACAAATTTCACATTTAGCCATTTTTTACCTCGATTGTACGATTATATGTCAAGTTAAAATTTGCCTTGAAATTGTGCAAGTAAAATATTGGGTGGAAAAACTCTTGACCCCAATATCCCACAAAACTATCCTCAAAACTAACATGAACCACAAACCAAAACTAAATATAGGCAATGACCTTGAAAACTTAATCAAATTGCTTGCAATGGATTTTAAGTCTAACCCATTGGATTCGCCGTTTTGGGATGAGTATGTACTCATTCAAACAGCGGGAATGGAACAATGGATATCACTTAAACTGGCAGAGGAAAACGGCTGTGCAGTAAACTTAAAATATATCACCCCCTCAGGATTAGTAACACTTGCCGAAAGTGCCGTACTAAATTCGATAAATTCTTCGTATGACAAGCAGGCTTCTGTTTGGGCGGTAATGAAATTATTTAATGAAGGATTGCTTAAAAACAAACAGTTTGAGAAAATAAAGAACTATGTGAACAATGATCAAGTAAAACTATTTCAAATATCCTCAAAGATTGCCGATTTATTCGACCAGTATACTATTTATAGACAAGATATTTTGCATAGCTGGAAATCGGGAAAACTATACTACAATCCCCAAGAGCAGCCTGTATTGGCAGATATAGAAAACTGGCAAAAACTATTGTTTCTTGAATTTGATTCTAAGTTTAGTGATTCTTTTGGAAGATTTACCAAATTAGAAAATTTACTGCAAGAAAACTTTATCAAAGAAAAGTTACCTTCGAGGATAAGTGTTTTTGGAATATCGGTGCTGTCGCAGTATCACTTTTCATTGCTCGATAAATTATCTAATTATACGGATATAAACTATTATCTTGTTGATCCGTGTAAACATTATTGGGGAGATATTCAAACAGAAAAAGAATTCGATCGAAAAAAAATAAAGTACAAATTAAAGCAAAATTTTGTCGAAGGTGATGAGGGCAATTCACTGCTTGCATCAATGGGTAAACTTGGCAGAGATTTTTTTGATATGCTTTATGAAAACTCTGATGAATACATTTACAATGATGAAGCCGATTCTCTCAATGTTGATGATGATAAACATACAATGCTTAAATGTATTCAAAGCGATATATATAATTTGCAAAACCATGAAGATTCAAAGTTTAAACTTCGCGATGAAAATGATACCTCAATAAAAATAGTTTCATGCCATACAAAGATGCGTGAACTCGAAGTGCTTCATGATTACCTGCTTGATTTGTTTGATAATGATGAAACTTTAAGTGCATCACAAGTGCTTGTGATGACTCCAAATATTGATGATTATGCTGCGTGTATAGATGCTGTTTTTGCAACTCAACGAGAACATTATATTCCCTATTCTGTGGCAGATAAAAAATTTGTAAGTGCCGACAAAGTTAGTGAAATTTTCACATCTATTCTCGATTTGTTAGATAGTCGATTTACATTTTCGCAAGTTATCTCGTTGTTGGAGTTTCCAGCAATACTTAAAAAGTTTAATTTAGAGATAGACGATCTTGACTCTATCAAAGAAATATTAAACTCATCGGGCATCAGATGGGGTATAGATGCAAAGCATAGGCGTGAAAAGTTTGGTATGCTTCTTGGTGATGAGTTTACATGGAAATTTGGACTAAATCGAATACTGCTTAGTCTTGCTGCCGATTCTAATGATCAACTGTATTCAAATACTGCAACCATTGATAATCTGAATACAGAGGCAGGCATTACAATGGGTAAATTTATAAGGTTTGCGGATTGCCTTTTTGAGATGAGTGAAAAATCTGCACTACCCAAATCGATATTAGACTGGAAAAACTTTTTTACAGAAATAATTGATTTGTTTATCGAACACGATGATTCATCTAAAAGCGGTTTGATGTATGTAAGAAGACAAATAGACTTTTTGAATAAAATACTTGAGGTAGATACTCAATTCGATATTGAGTTTGATGTTGTAAAAATGATGTTAAAGGATCGCTTCGATGAGCCTTTAAAGGGGCGAGGGTTTATGCGTAATGGAGTAACTTTTTGTACGATGATACCCATGAGGAGTATTCCTTTTAGGGTGATATGTATGCTTGGCATGAATGACGGAAAGTTTCCTGCTAAGACTTCATTTTTGGGTTATGATTTGATTGCATTAGACCCTCGAAGGGGTGATAGAAATCGGCGAGAGAGTGACAGGTATTTGTTTCTTGAGTCGATTTTATCTGCCAAGGATAAATTATATATAAGTTTCATAGGACAAAATATTAAAGATAATTCTGAGATTCTTCATTCTTTGGTGGTGGGTGAGCTGCTTGATTATATGCAAAAGATTTCCGGCTGTGAAAGTTCAAAAAAAGATTTTATTGTTAAACAAAAAATGCAGGGTTTTAATACCATATATTTTGATGGATCAAGTGCAGATTTTTACTCATATCGTGATGATTTTCTAAAATTGTCAAAGTGTTTTCTTGAAAACGAGAACACCTACAACGAGGAGTCTTTTAGATTTAAAGAAAAAATAATTTCACAAAAAGAAGACGATGCCCTTATTCAAGTAGATTTAAGAAACCTTAAAAGTTTTTATAAAAATCCTACAAAGTATTTTTATAATAAAACATTGAGCGTATACCTCTATGAAGATAAGGATGCTGATTATGACAGGGAACTTATAGAGCCTAATTATCTTGAAAACTATAAAATTCAAGATGAAATATTGAAAACTTATCTTTTAAATAAAATACCCAATGAAAATTATTTAAAGGGTACATCTATTTTGCCGGCAGGGGTTTTTGGAAATGCGAGTTTTAAATTTGCCGAGTTTAAAGCAAAACCTATTGCCGATCAAATATTAGCTCTAATTGGATCAAAAAACAAGACGGCAATTTCTGAAAGGCTTAAAGTTGACAATTATGAAATAGGCGGTACTGTAAACAGCTTGTATGAAAATCTTTTGATTAAGGGGCGTGCTGCTTCGGTGAAAGTAAATGATAGAGTTGATCTTTGGATTGATCATGTTTTCTTGTCGGCACTTGGCAAGAAAGTAAACTGTATTTATGTGGGAACCGATGAAACTATCGGGTATGGTGAAATTGAATCTTGTGAAGCTGTCAAAATATTGTTAGATTTAGTTTCTGTATATGCTTGTGGTTTAAAGGCTATTAAAGCATTTTTTCCTCAATCGTCTTTTGAGTATTCCAAATTTCTTGCAGAAATAGAAACAAAAGATGATAAAGCCGAGTCCAATGCTTTAAAAAAGGCATCTTCTAAATGGAAAAGCGATTATGATAGGTTCACTACTGAATCTGATGACGTTTACTATTTAGATGCTTTTAACAAGATAGATTTTGAAAAAGTTTTTAAAGAATTTAAGGAGTTATCCGGATTGGTTTTTGATGAGATGATTAAGTATTAAGCAACTTTATTTAAGTATGATTTAAAATTAAAATAAATATCAATAATTGATTGACAAATAGTACCATATATAGTATCAGGTAAATTATGGCGAGTATAGAAAAAATCATTAATAAAATGCAAAATCAGCCAAACGGTATAAGTTTGCAAGAAGCGGATAAAGTATTATCGGCAAATGGTTATCGACTTGATCGCCAAAAAGGTTCTCACTGCCAGTATATTAATAAATTTGGTGATGTATTGACTGTTGTACGCAGTAATCCTTTAAAGAAAGTCTATGTAATTGCTATTCTTGAACGCATAGGTGAAAAATAATTGGGGGAAAAATGAACATTAAAGAATATCTTGATCGTCCGTATCACATTGTTATTCAGCATATTACCGATGAGTCAGGCTCGTACTATTTTGCTACTGTGCAAGAGTTTGATGGCTGCATGAGCCATGGGGATACCTATATCGAAGCATTTACAAATATTCGAGAAGCTATGGAAGGGTGGATAGAGACTAAATTCAAAAATGGGTTTACTGTTCCTGATCCGATAGACGAAAGTCAGTACAGTGGAAAATTTGTACTTCGTGTTCCTAAAAGTCTCCATGCCCGCCTTGTAATGGAAGCAGAAAAAGAGGGGGTTTCTCTTAATCAGTATGCTCTTTATAGGTTGAGTATGTGAGGGTTGATTGGGTTTTCACGCTAACCACAACAAAAGTAAGCCAAAATATTGATTTAATCTGTCCAATCTACAATATCATCAGAATGCAAAAAGCATCTTATTTTCAGGTAAAAGAGGTTTATTGAAATTTCACTTAGCTTAGCACGTACGACAATTTTAAAAGAAAGGATTGATATTTTATTGACATTGTGTATAAAATAAAATATATTTGTGCAAATGATTGAGGTGTTGGAAATGTTATTATCCATTATTTTAAAAGATTCTAATTATAAACTTACACAGTTTAGCGAAAACAAGATACAGGCATTAGAAAGCCGAATTGTTGAGAAAAACAACAAATACTTTATCGAATGTTTAATTCGCAAAAAGGAGATAAGGCTTACACCCGAAGAGGCTATTCGTCAATTGTATGTGATGACATTGTTAGAGGATTTTAAATATCCTGCCAAGCGTGTGGAAGTGGAATATTCGGTATCGTTTGGACGTGAGAAAAAACGTGCCGACATTATCATTTTTGACAAAGACCAAACCACAACACCATATATAATTGTCGAATTGAAAAAACCAAAACTCAAAGACGGCAAGGAACAACTTAAATCATATTGCAATGCCACCGGAGCACCCATTGGTGTATGGACAAATGGCGAATCAATTTCATACTATCACCGAAAAGACCCCAATTATTTTGAAGACTTATCAGAAATACCATGTGCAGATCAAAAACTTTCTGATATTTTACAAGAACGATGGACAATAGAGGATTTAATAAAAAAGGATAAACTTCTCACAGAGCGTAAATCGTTAAAAGACCTGATATTGGAAATGGAAGATGAAGTGTTGGCAAATGCAGGTGTAGATGTATTTGAAGAAGTCTTTAAACTGATATTTACTAAATTGCATGATGAAATGCTTAGTGGACGAGACAAAGATCGTCATTTAGAATTTCGTAACTATGGCGACACCGAAACCGAATTGAAAAACAAAATACAAACGCTTTTCGACAAAGCAAAAAAGATTTGGGATGGTGTTTTTAGTCGAGATACAAAAATCATGCTCACTCCTTCGCATCTTTCGATTTGTATTGCATCGTTGCAAGATGTAAAACTGTTTAACTCCAACCTCGAAGTGGTTGACGAAGCCTTTGAGTATCTAATTAACAAAAGCAGCAAAGGTGAAAAGGGACAGTATTTTACGCCCCGATATGTGATAGATATGTGTGTAAAAATGCTCAATCCTCAAAGACATGAAACCATGATTGATACTGCCGCAGGCAGTTGTGGTTTTCCTGTGCATACTATTTTTTATGTGTGGGAGCAAGCTCTAATTGAGAAAGGATTAAACAAAAGCCATCTGTTTACTTTGGAAAACAAACCTCAGGAATGTATCGATTATGTTAATGAAAAAGTTTTTGCTATAGATTTTGATGAGCGGGCTGTGCGTGTTGCACGAACACTTAATCTAATTGCAGGTGACGGACAAACCAATGTGTTAAACCTTAACACTCTCGATTGGGAACGTTGGGAAGAAAAAACCAAAGACGAAGAATGGATTGGCATTTATAATATCGGTTGGAAAGGATTAAAAGAATTACGGGCAAAGAAAGATGAAAACCATGAATTTCAATTTGATATTCTCATGGCAAATCCTCCATTTGCAGGTGACATCAAAGAAAGCCGAATTTTGGCTAAATACGACTTGGGTAAAAATCCTGCCGGAAAATATCAAAGCAAAGTGGGACGCGATATTTTGTTTATCGAGCGTAATCTTGATTTTCTCAAACCGGGCGGGAGAATGGCGATTGTTCTTCCACAGGGACGTTTCAACAATAGCAGTGACAAACAAATACGCGAATTTATTGCCGAGCGTTGCCGTATTCTGGCGGTTGTAGGGCTTCATGGGAATGTGTTCAAGCCCCATACCGGCACTAAAACAAGTGTTCTGTTTGTTCAAAAATGGGATGAGCAACTTTGCCCTAAGGCAGATGATTATCCAATATTTTTTGCCACTATGCAAGAACCCAGTAAAGACAATAGCGGTGAAAAAATATATGTTCGCAAACGTGATTTTATAAAGGATGAGACAAGTATCACAAAAAAAGGCTCTGTTAAAGAAGCACTCGATTATTATGAAAATACTCCAAAAGACTCTGACGAATATAGATTAGATGCACATGGCCACTTAATAGTAAAACACGACCTTTTTAATCACGACGGCATAACCAAAGATGGAATAGCCGAAGCATTTATAGAATTTGCCAAAAAAGAGCGATTCAGTTTTTTTTGAATAGCCCTTTCAACAAGCAAAAGTACAAGTGCTTGTTGAAAGGGCTGGAAGTGAGCGAGGTTAATTTTTCTGAATCAGCCGAAAATAAAGATTTCAGAATGGATAGTGATTTTTGGACAAAACAACCAAAAAAGAATCCTCGTTTGAAGTATATGAAAATAGGCGATATTCTAAATTTATCACAATATGGAATTTCTGTATCAATGAATGAAGATAATAAAGGTTATCCGATTTACAGAATGAATGAAATTCACAATATGCTTTGCGATTTATCCGTAGATAAATATGCGGATATTTCAAAAGACGAATTTCAAAAATTTGAATTGAAAGATAGAGATGTAATTTTCAATAGAACTAACTCTTTTGAATGGGTTGGAAGAACAGGCGTTTATTATCAGAATGACGACACACGAAAAACATTTGCCTCGTATTTAGTGCGTTTCAATCCGGATGAAAACGTTGTCTTACCTGAATATTTAGCAACATTTTTGAGTTCGAAACATGGAGTTTGGGATGTAAAAAGGCGTGCTCGCCAATCAATAAACCAAACAAACGTAAACCCCGAAGAAGTAAAAGAAATTGAAGTTCCTTTATTGCCAATGGATTTTCAAAAAGAGATTAGAAACCGTTTTGAAAAAGCTAACAAAAATAGAATTTTATCTCAACAAATCTACCACCAAGCCGAAGATTTGCTATTGGAAACCATTGGCTTAAAAGATTTTAAGCCAACTGAAAAAGGAACTAATATCAAGGGTTTCAAAGAATCGTTTTTAGAAACGGGGCGGTTAGATGCGGAGTATTATCAGCCTAAGTATGAGGAGATGTTTTCGCATTTAGAAACATTTAAGACTGAACGACTAAACAATATTGTCAGTATAAAAAAATCTATTGAGCCGGGAAGTGATGCTTATGAAACAGACGGCATTCCGTTTATTCGCGTTTCCAATTTGTCAAAATTCGGATTAAGCGACACGGATATTTATTTAGACAAATCGAAATTTGGAAATTTAGGTTTGCAACCTAAGAAAGACACAATTCTCTTGTCGAAAGACGGTAGCGTAGGAATTGCGTACAAAATAGATCGAGATTTAGATGTAATCACGTCGGGTGCGTTATTACATCTAACGATAACGAATAAAGATTTTTTACCCGATTATGCAACATTGGTTTTAAATTCCGAAGTTGTGAAAATGCAAGCCGAAAGAGACGCCGGCGGTTCGATCATTCAGCATTGGAAGCCCTCTGAAATCGAGCAAGTAATTATTCCAAAAGTTCCAATGAAAACTCAACACCGAATTTCCACCTTAATCCAAGAAAGTTTCGCTCTTCGCCAAGAAAGCGAGCGGCTGTTGGCAGAGGCTAAGGATATGGTGGAGAGGGAGATAGAGGGGGGGGACAATTCATAGAAAGAAGTTTGGGGGTTAAAACAATATGAGTAGATTAAGCGAAGCATTAGAAAGGATATTTGTTCAATCAAGAGGCGAAATAAATTCAAGAATTGAACAGATTGCTTTTTGTGTTGATATATCAGAAACACAAGCGAAAGGCTATTGCTATTGTCTTAAAATAGATGCTAACGGAAATTTATGCCTCAAAGATTTAGTTGATTTTATTGATGTAAAGATTGTTGAATATGCAATCCCAAAAAAAGAAATTGATGAAGCGAAGCAATATTTGATTGAAACAGATTCGCCTTCCAAAATCAATGCATTGAGAAAAAAAGCTGAAAAACTTTTTACCGATTTAAAAAAAACAGGAGAAGGCGGAGAAATACTATTGTATATTCTTATTCAAGAATTTCTTAAAATACCGCAGTTGATAAGTAAAATGTCTTTAAAAACTTCGGGACAGCTACATTATCAAGGGGCTGATGGAATACATATCAAATATGATGAAAATACAGATTGTCTAAATTTATTTTGGGCAGAAGCAAAAATGTATCAAAACTTAAATACCGCAATAACAAATTGTTTTGATAGTCTTAAAGGTTTTTTGTTAGACCCCCAAGGTTTTAATTCTACCCAAGAACGAGATATACAGTTAGTTACAGGTAATATTCAGGCAAATATAAATGATACAGAATTAGAGAATCTTTTGGTTGGATATTTTGACAAAGATAATGACCTGTCGAACAAAGTTGTCTATAAAGGGATTTGTTTTATAGGGTTTGACTGCAACAAATATCCGTCTGCTAATGATTTGTCAAAAACAACAGAAGATATTAAAAATGCAATTATTGCAGAACAGCAAAAATGGTATGATACTTTAAGCAAAAAGATTAAATCGCATATAAATCTTGACACTAAAGAAATTCATGTTTTTTTGATGCCCTTTCGTTCTGTTGCTGAATTTAGAAAATATTATTTGGAAACAATAAAATGATTGCAGAAAAGATATATAATTTGAATAGTTTTAAACGGCAATACGAAGCATTATTCGTATTGTCAGTTTGTGATACAATTCCACAATTAGTTTGGGAGCAAGACAAGCAGTCCTTGTTGAGCAAAATTGATTGGAATAATATGTTAAGTATAGCTTCTATGTTGTGTTATTCCACAGATAGTCAGCATTTAGATGCCGCTTTGCGAATTGCACAAACCTGTTTAACACAGGAAACTTGTACGGAAAATCAAAAACATGCCTCTGCGGTTATTTTGGATAATTTGACAAATAAGCCATCTATAAGAATAGCTATCGAAAAACAATTACTTAATAAAAATTACGAAAATAATTATTCTTTTGTTTTTAAATTACAAAAATGCAAAACCGATTTTGAACACACTATTTTTCTTAAAGAGCAACCTGTTTTTTTAAATCGATTTCAAAAAAACGTTTATGATGTTTATCAAAAAAACGAAACGATAAGTATTTCAGCTCCGACTTCTGCGGGTAAATCATTTGTCCTCTGTACTATTTTACTTGAAGAATTATTAGAAGGGAATAAGAATATTGTTTATTTAGTGCCAACAAGAGCGTTAATAAGTCAAGTTGAAACCGATTTAAGAATCCTAATTAAAAAATATGAATTAGAAACAATCGTAAATATTACTACAGTTCCTCCACAAGAAGATTTTGACCAAACTAAATCAAATGTGTTTGTTTTTACACAAGAAAGATTACATTGGTTTTCAATTGGCAACAATAATGCACCAATTCATTTACTTATCATTGACGAGGCACATAAAATTGAAGATGGAAATAGAGGTATTTTGTTGCAACAGAAATTAGAAGAAATTGTACAGCATAATTCCTCTGTTAAGGTTTATTTTTCAAGTCCTTTTACTTCTAATCCTGAAATTTTGCTTGATAATGTTTTGAACAACAGCAAAAAAGATAAAGTAAATACACAATTCGTAGCAGTCAACCAAAATTTGATTTATGCTTCCCAAATTCCTCGTAAGCCCAAAGAATGGCAATTAAAGATATGTACGATTGATAAATCAATTCCTTTGGGAAAACTTATTTTGAAAGATAGGCCAACAAGTGAATTGCACAAAACAGTTCATATTACCGAACGCTTTTCAGACGGAAATGGCAGTTTAATTTATAGCAATGGGGCGGCAGATGCCGAAAAGATTGCGTTATTGCTTTTTGACCTTTTAGACCAACAACTGATATCTTCGGAAGTAAATGAATTGATAAAATTAGTAAAGAAGACTATTCATAATGATTACAGACTTGCAAAAGTACTTCAAAAAGGTATTGCATTTCATTATGGAAATATGCCATTATTGATAAGGCAGGAAATAGAAAAATTATTTTCAGAAGGACAAATTAAATATCTTGTTTGTACTTCAACTCTTTTAGAAGGTGTAAATTTACCTGCAAAATCTATCTTTATCAGAAAGCCAACAAGAGGACGGAATAGCCCTCTTAATCAAAATGATTTTTGGAATTTGGCAGGTAGAGCAGGAAGGTGGGGAAAAGAATTTAGCGGAAATATTGTTTGTATTGAACCTATTGATTGGGATATTCAACCTGAACCTAATAAATCTAAACAAGAAATAAAGCGAGCAATAAATCTTATAGAGGAAAATGGCGATGAACTTTTGAATTTTATTCGCAATGAAGCACCGCGAAGCGAAGCAAATAAACGACAAGATTTAGAATTTGCATTTGGTTATTTTTATATAAAACATATACTAAATGAAGAGGTACCCCTCTCAAATCCATTCTATAATGAATTATTACAAGAACTTACGGAAGTGTTACCAAAAATTCAATTACCTGATTATATAATCAAGAGAAATCCCGGAATTTCCCCACTTGCACAACAAAAATTGCTTAATTATTTTTCAGATAATATCAATCGAGTAGAGGAATTAATACCTGTTTATCCTAGTGATACTAATGCATACAATGAATATATTGGCTTGGTTGGGTGTATAGGAAAAACAATATCAGATTATCCCTCTGACTTAAATGCTTCTCGTTCAATATTACTTATAAATTGGATGACAGGAAAGCCATTGTCGTATCTAATTAGTAAAAGTTTTGAATCTTATCAAAGCAACCCTCAAAAATACAAAGATAAAACTCTTCCTGTTGTAATAAGGGAAGTTATGGAGAATGTGGAGAATTTTGTAAGATTTAGATTTGCAAAAGATTCAAGTTGTTATATTGATATTCTGAGATATTTCTTAGAATTACATAACAGACAAGATTTATTGGAAAACATTCCACAGTTGAATTTATGGTTAGAGTTTGGTGTTTCGCAAAAAACGCATCTTTCTTTATTGTCATTAGGGTTAAGTCGCAATTCGGTTATAGAATTAACAACGTATATTACTCGTACAGAAATGTCAAAAGAAGAAAGTTTAAATTGGTTGAGAGCACAAAATTTAGAACAATTAGATTTGTCATCAATTATCAAAGAAGATATTAAAAAAGTGTTGTAAGGAACTAATCCTCATGAACCATGCTCTGACCCCATTGCATTTTTTTGCAAAAATTTTCAATTTTTCACAATTTTTTCACTTTTTTTTACATTTTCCCATTTTCATTCGTATACTATATATAACAGTTTTTCATTTTAGTTTTTATTTTACACTTTACCGAATACAAAATCATAAGTTTGTTGTGCATCATCAATGGCAGATTTTACTATTACTTCATCTACAGCTAATTCATTAGGATAACGTACCGATACCCCATAGGGTGTTAAATTTGAACAAGCATCCAATAATTCTGAAAATGTATTATCATGTTGTATACATAATTGGCATAACTCAATTAAATTATGTGTTCGCGGTGGTTCACATTCTTTAAAAAGCAAATATCCTTTCAATGCCTTTTCAACGCATTGTTGGCATAGATAGCAAGCAATTTCTAATTGTTTGGGATGCAGATCTTCAAATAAATGGCGAGCTGATATTAAATCATTTTGAGAATATTTAAACCACTCTTTAACTAAATCATTGTCGTTCATATAAAATCACTCCATCATTGGCGATTTTACGTTCAATAGTTGGCTGTGTGCTTCGCCATTCAAAACGTGATTTATAGTTAGCGAGTACATCTACCGGTTTAAACATTGGGTTTCTTGCAAGGTTGCGGTAAATTTTTTGTAGAGCCAAAATCGGTTTTTCCGAATCGTCTTTTAAAACCACAAATAGATCGTAATCACTTTCTTTATTGGCTGTCCCATAAGCATAAGAACCAAAAAGAATGATTTTTTCACAAGTTTCCCCGACTGTATTGAGAATAGTCTCTTTAATTGCGATAATGTCATTATTTATCATTTTTTACCTAATTATCATTAACTATAATCAAAATTGGATTTAAGTCAAGTGTTTTTTTGCGGTTTTGTTAATTGTATCGTTTAAGTTGCTCTGACCCCTAATGTCATCCACCTCTCAAAAAGTTAACAAATTGCATAAAAGTGTTCTATTTTTAAAAAGTTGCTCTGACCCCAATGCTTTTTTTGCAAAAATTTTCAATTTTTCACAATTTTTTTCACTTTTTTTTTTACATTTTTCAATTCTCATTCGTTAACTATATGTAACAGTTTTTCATTTTGCTTTTATCCTTAGTCCAACAGCTAAACTTATATAAAACTGTTGGAAATTGTAAAGGCGATGGTGGGGAGAAAAAAGTTCATAGTTGGCAACCTCCAAAAACTCCTATAAGTAAGAAAGTCTATTCTCCACCATCGCCTACATTTTTTAGGGTTGAAATAGATTGTAAATAATATTATACGAATGGGAAAAGCAGTCTGTAGAAAAAGGTTGAATTTTTTTTGTAAAAATTTGTGTATTGTGTTTTATGAGGTATCTTTAGAAAACACAATACAAAGAATAAATGCAAACACCTAAAAAACACTTGCAATTATATAATGAATAGTTTACAATGCTAACAAATAGGTAAATTATTATGAAAACGATAAACGCAATTTTTGATGGAAATTATTTTAAACCGATAGAACCAATTCCGGTTGAAGGTAAATATGAAGTAACTATAACTTTTACCAAACCTATTGATACAAAAAGTGCAAAACGTCAAAGGATGTTAAAACATTTTGGAAAATGGGATAATGAAGATGTAAAAACCATAAATGAAATTGTTGAAGAACGATCAAATTTCTCAATAAACAGGGATTTCGAATGATATTTCTTGATACAAATATTATTTCTTATTATTTTAATGGAAATCTCAAAATAAAAGAGAAGTTGTTAGAAGTAGTTGATAATGATGAAAATATTTATACAACAGTAATAAATATTTATGAAATATTGAAAGGATTTCGATGGAAGAACAATAAGAAAAAAGAACATCAATTTAAGGAATTTTTAGAAGATGTAATCGTATTCACAATAGATAATGATGTAGTAAATATTGCATCAGATATATATTCAAGTTTAAGAAAAGCCGGAAAGACAATAGGAGATGCTGATATATTAATTGCTGCCATTGTAATAAAGAATGAAGGAACTTTGGTGTCAAATAACACAAAACATTATGAAAATATTAAACAATTAAAATTGATTAATTGGGAATAAATAAAATTACTTGAATGTATTTTTTTAATATAAAATATATATGTA
>Ga0099364_10009554_pt1 | contig 13444 bp, 7 predicted proteins | sample TergutTh196P3_FD_73070 | JGI IMG/M metagenome (GOLD analysis project Ga0099364, IMG submission 73070) | Microcerotermes parvus P3 segment gut microbial communities from Pointe-Noire, Republic of the Congo - Th196 P3 | ecosystem: Host-associated > Arthropoda: Insects > Digestive system > Gut ...
TGTCATCACATCTCTAATGCGCAATGATACCGCAAAAATAAGGAATAATACTGCCGACGCCCCCAGAAAAGCAGAAATTACAATCATCCAGTTACTTGCCATTCCTGTAAAATAGCCTCCTGTTCCCAGCATCATGAATGCTACGCCAAGACTTGCGCCGGCGCTTATTCCCAGCACATACGGACCCGCCAATGGATTACGAAAGACAGTCTGCATCTGCAACCCGCTAACACTTAATGCCATGCCCGCAAAAACGGCTGTAATCGCCTTGGGTAAACGAAACTCGCGGATAATTGTAATCCATTCTTCTGCCGAACTTTGTCCTGTAAACAATATTTTCATAATATCAGATAAAGGAATACGTGCGCTGCCGGTAAACAGTACCGCAAAAAAACTGCACATTAATAACGAGAGCAAAATCAGATATATGACAGTGTTTCGCATGACGATTTTTCCACCAAACTAATTTGCATCCTGATGATTACCTATTTTCTTCAAATATTTCCAGTAAAAAATGACGATTGATAAAGTTCCAGTTGTCACTGCCGAATCAGCGATATTAAATATCGGGCTGAAAAATATGAATGGGTCTCCTCCTTTGAAAGGAAGCCATGCCGGAAAAGTACCGCGCAAAATCGGAAACGAAAGCATATCAACCACGCATCCATGAAGAAATGTAGCATACCCATCCGACGAAAACTGTGAAATACCCTCGTAATACGTATTGTATGCGCCTCTTTCGACGTTGAATGTAAGCCCCGTATCGAATATCAATCCGTAGAACGCACAATCAATCATGTTTCCAATTGCTCCCGCCAATATCAGACTGATACACAATATGAAACCCTGCGGAGCTTTGTCTCTGATAAGGTTTCTTAATACCCAGATAAAGACTGCAATTGCCGCGATACGAAATATGCTCAAAAACATTTTTCCGGCTTGTCCGCCAAATTTCCAACCGAATGCCATACCGGGATTTTCAACAAAATGTATCAGAAACCAGTCGCCGAATACCGGAAAACTCTGTCCGTAATACATGTTTGTCTTGATCCAGATCTTGAGTATCTGGTCGAAAATCAATATGAGGGCAACTAAAATTACTGATTTCCAAGCTATTGACAATTTCATCTGTTTTGAATGTTTTATGTTTGAAATTAAGTTTACAATAAAAAAATGCAAAATTAGATAAAATTTGCAACTTTTCAAGTTTTTTTTCGTATATTTTGAAAAATATTCTCGCGAAGGCGCAAAGACGCAAAGTTTTTTCTTTCTTTGCGGCTTTGCGGCTTTGCGACTTTGCGAGAAATATCCAAATCAAATTGTTATGACACAACCGGAAAAGGAACGTATAATATTGGGTATTGACCCGGGAACAATAATAACGGGGTACGGGTTAATTGGCTGTCAGTCGCCGAATGATGCTAAATTACTTGCGTTGGGCGTACTCGAATTGCATAAATACGAGGACCCGTACGACAAACTAAAACATATTTTTGAGCGCGTAACCGGATTGATTGATACTTTTCACGTTACGGAATTAGCCATCGAAGCGCCTTTCTATGGTAAAAATGTACAATCGATGCTCAAACTTGGTCGCGCGCAGGGAACGGCAATTGCAGCCGCATTGTCGCGTTCGCTCAATATTTACGAATATGCCCCCCGAAAAATCAAGTTAGCAATTACCGGACAAGGCAACGCCTCAAAAGAACAGGTAGCGGCATTGCTTCAAAAGATGTTCTCTATCCCTGAAATGCCCTCAAACCTTGATGCTACCGACGGTTTAGCCGCTGCCGTTTGTCATTTCTATCAAAAAACTCATTTATCTACCTCGCCGAAAAGCAATACTGCAAAAAGTTGGAAAGAATTTGTAAACAATAATCCCAAACGGGTAAAGTTGAAAATTGAAAGTTGAAAGTTGAAAATGAATTTTTGGCAGATTGAATTGCAATCTCCAAAAAAAATAAAGGGTACGTTAGCGAGCAAGGAAAAACAAGGAAAAAATTTTTTCCATACATGAGATATATGAAAAATATTTGTTATCTTTGTCCCATATTTTTAACCAAATTTTTAATAAACATTATAAATATGAATAGAGTAATATACCTTTTATTATCAGCGCTGATGCTGGCGATAACGCCGCTTACGGCGCAGCAGCAAACCGTTCAAAAGCAGCAGGCGCTGAAAAAACAGCCGACGTCGACGTCGCAACAGGCAACGTCGCAAAGGCTATCAAGAGTTGAAGCCGAACAAACAGGCGCAGGCATAAAAAAACTTGCAGACCCGATATATTATACCGAGTTATTTGACGAGCCTGTTCCCAATATCCCACTTGGTGGAAGTGGATATTCCGGCTCGGTAGACGACGACGAAATAATTATCATGCCATGGAATCAGGCAAACGGCGTTGCGTTAAGTTTTGACGCAAAAGCCGGACATGTATACAAAATCGCCTTGACCTTCGAGGCAAAAGACGGCGTGTTTGATGACTTCACAGGGGCTTATCTGTTAAAATCGGGCGAATTGAGCGGAGGTTCCGATGATTTTCTTACCGAAATTGAGAGATATTTTCGTTATAATCAGGTAAACAATATTTTAATAACCGGCGCTTTTTTAGCTCGGGAAACTGCGCCTGTTCGCATGTTGCTCTTCGACTATTCAATGAACAGTTTTGATTTCAACGTTACTATTCAGGAATTGGGAACGGCGCCTTCCTATATTGAAATTGATTATGAGCCAATAGAGGCAGATGGAAGCGAAGTTGAAGACTCTTGTAGCGACGATGACCTTGTCATTTTTGGGGATGATGTACTTGCCGGAAAAGGTTTTATATTCCCCACGCAGGCAAACAGACATTACAAAATAACTTGCGACTTTACCCCATCAGACCTTGACAGCCAATATTCTCCCACTTTGAGGATATTTACGGGCGGAGAATTTCAGAACAACCATGAAGATTGTTTAGACGAATACAACTATTGGGCGGCTGATGGACCCGTTACAATAACGCTTGAAACGGTTTCGTTCAACACCGGTTATTTACGCATTTTTGTCGGCGAAAATCATTTGAACGATGTAGACTTTACCCTTGCCGTTGAAGATCTTGGCGCCGTTTCAACATATATGCAAGTAGATTATACGGCAGTTATACCGACTGACGGTACGCCCGTTTCAGGCTCGTTTAATGCAGAAGAAGACTTATTTCACTGGATTTGGGGAAATGAAGTAACAGGAAAAGGTTACAGATTTCAAGCGGAAGCGGACAGAATGTACGAAATAGAATGCGAGGTAACAGGTACGCCGGGCGAGGAAATAGACGGCGCGTTCTGGATTTTGAATAATCCGCTGACAGGCGACGAAAGCGATATTTTGACGTCCGAATGGTATTACAATTGGAATGGCAGCGCAACTGCAAACGGTCATTTTATTTCGGAAGTTAGCGGATATGTATACTTTTTGTTGATGGACAGATATCAAAGCGACATAAGTTATACCATAACCGTAAAGGACGTTGGACCTGCGCCGCCCGAATATACCGAACTCGCTTATCCGACCATAGCAACCAACGGCGTTAGCGTTGAAGGTGAATTGGAAATGATTCAGATATGGTATCAAGACCTCTTTATCGGAAAAGGATACAGTTTTGACGTAAAGGCAGACAAGATATATAGAATTACATGCGTCCTTACGGCAGAAGTGGAAGATGAACTCAATGGAAGCATATGGATTATGAATAATACGCTGACAGGCTACTGGGATGACGACGTATTGTATAGTGATAATCACTGGGGCTATGGAACCGTTGCCGTTTCAGGATTTTATACTCCCGACTTTTCAGGAACAGTAAAACTTCTCTTTGGCGAATCATATTTGCTTGCTTCGACGTATAAAATTACCGTCACAGAAATGGATGTGCCCGAATCGTACCACGAAATTGATTATACGCTTATTGCAACCGACGGCAACGCCGTTGCAGGCGCTTTTGACAAGGCTTTTTATGGAGTGGACAATGATGAATATACTCGTTTCGGCTCCGCATACAAATTTACCGCACAGGAAGGCAAGCCCTACGTAATCGACTGTACTTTTGAAGGCGTCGGTTATCTCTATCCCAGCGTTCAATTGTTTGGATCCTTGTCGGGCGACTGGTTCGACGACAGTATTGATTGGACCTATTACAATTATGGCGACGAAATTGTTACGGTAAGTTTCGTCTTTACTCCTGATTACGACGGAGAATATTACCTCGTTATGTTCAGCGTAAAGGATTTGAACTTTACCATCGCAGTCAAGGAAATGGAACCGACAGTTAACTATACCGAACTTGAATATACCGCAATGGCTGGCAACGCTGCAACAGGCATATTAGACAAGTTTTTTGAAGATTTTGATTTGCGAATCGGAACAGGTTACAGTTATAGCGTATCGGAAGGCAGTATGTACAAGATTACCGCCACGTTTGAAGCGCCCGCCGGATATTTGAACGCATCATTACAAGTCTTTAACCAATCGTGGGACGTAAAAGAATCCCAAAATGGCGACACAAAAGGTTCCGTTACATTGACCGGATATTATTTTGCTGAAACAGGCGAAAATATACGGATTTTATTGTCTACCGAAGGATTCTTTACTCCGAGAATATTAGGCTATAACATAGAAATTGAAGAAACAGCGCTTATTTCGTATACCGAAATTGTTTATGAATCTATTGATATTGGATCGTCTGCTAATGGAATGTTATCCATGACAGACAATTTGCTTGTTAATCCTGAAAACAAAGTTGCAACAGGACGCGGATACAAATTTATCGGAGAAGCCGAAAAGGTATATAAAATTAAAGTAACATTCATATCTTCGGAAGAGATTCTGTTTAATACCGGATTCTATTTATTAGACAATGACTTCGACAATATGGATTACGTGTATGAATATGATTTTTTATCCGAGTTGTCTATAAGCGCTGTCTATACCGCTTCTGAAAACGGCGAGGCGCTCATATTGCTGAATGATTACTTTCGGAATGATTTACTTTATACAGTTGAAGTAAAAGAAATATTAAGTTTGCCTCAATTACTTGCCCGAGCTACTCCTATAACCATGTCGAATCAATTACGATATACCGATAGTGGCTTCACTTATAGCGAGGTAGCAGGCAATGAAGCCTTAAACTTCAAAGGGAACAACGAAATATTTTTTTCGGCAGCATATACAATTACGCTTGCGGCGAATGATCAGATAGAAATATACTCGTCGAAGGAGAACGATTCGCATCTGTTTATTTTCAGATCCAATGGCAGTGGCGGTTATGTATATGTTACCAACGATGACGATGGCGGCTATCTTAATGGTCGTGATTCCTATATCAATTTCACTGCTCCCGTGAGCGGCGACTATTTTATTGTTGTAACCGACTATAACAATGAAAGCGCGGGTCGCTATTATCTCACAGTGTGGAATTACGGCTTGCAGCCAGAAAACGGATATTTGGATAATGAAGTTATTGCTTCCGTATCGTTAAGCAGTACTGCTGTAACCGTATACGTGGACGCAAATGATAACGATATTTTGACGGCGCTTATGTCGCTTGAAGTTACAGGTATCACTGCCGACGAAGAAGAAGTGACCCTGCCTAACGTTCCCGCTATTTGGGACATTGCCGGTGACAAAAATTCGGCTATCTGCCGGGTTGATAATATGCAACCTCCGTTAGGATACGAATGGGGCAATATACAGCAAGTTACCGTAGCCGTCAATTACATTAAATATGAAGGCGAAACGGTAGCGACTCCGGAACTTGACGGCAAAACCGAAAACAGCATCACAATAAAGGCTGTAGCGGCTCCTGCCAATGGTCAATCGGTAGTATATTTCATCAGTACGAGCGCCACAGTTCCATCGGAAAGCGCCAACGGCTGGCAAGCGGGTCTGACATTCAGCAATCTTACCGCCAACACCGCATATTACGTGTTTGCCCGCACAGTCGAAAACGCGATGTACCTTGCCGGCGCTGTATCAACGCCATTGCAGGTAACCACGGATGAAGATGTTTCATCGAGCAGCGGCGAAGGTTTGATTGCAAACCCCCTCCGTGCATGGATGCGTGACGGATTACTGCACGTAACAGGACTGACCATCGGCGAAACGATAAGCATATACTCCGTAACGGGCGTTTTAGCGTATCAAAGCAACATCGCCTCCGAAGAAATGGATATACAACTGCCCGCAGTGGGAGTGTATATTGTCAGGTCGGGGAATAATACGGTAAGAGTGGTTTTTATCAAATAGAAATTATCAATTAAGAATTACCTAAAAAAAGACGGGCTGCCAGCGGGCAACCCGTTTTTTTTTAGGTAAAGTCTGCACTTGAAACTTGAAACCTGAAACTTGAAACCTGAAACTTTACAGCCACGAATGTTCCTTGCTGTATCGCATCATTTGTTCGACGTAACTTTCGGTATAGTCTAACGTTACGTCGATAATGTTGCCTTGCGCATCGAAAACGGGCTTGTATACGGGATTTATGAATCCTCTGTATGGCGCAATGTTCAAATTTTTATAACGTTCAAGTACTTCCTGATGCAGTTCGGGGTCTACTTTTATGGCGTATGTTTCAACAAGTTCTTTGGCTGCGTCGTGGTCGCCTTCTGATTTTATTCGTTGCACTTCGGTCAACAGGCGTCCGAACAGGTCGCGCATTTGTTCGTAATTATTTACTGTCACGAATGTTTTTCCGTCGCGCTTGTGCATTTCCACGATATTTTCTACCTGTCCCTTTTCGTGAATCCAGCGAGCAATCAGAGCGCGGTTACGCATGTGAGCCTGCTCTATCTGTCTGCCCGGTTCGATGCGCGTAAGTTGCGTCATCAAGCCGTTGCACAGATACTTGTAATACTGCGCTTTATATGCTTCTGCGTCAGGCATTAAACCTATTTCTATCATTTTGGGGTCGGCGAGATAGTACAGCGCAAACAGGTCGGCTCGCACTTCTTCGATGACTGCTCCGTAAGACCTTAACGCATCGTCGTTTATGCCGGGCAGCATCTGTCCAGAACCGTGTCCGAGACATTCGTGAAGGTCGGTGTGCAGGTTGTCGGTAAGAAAGCCGTATTTGCGTACAAGTTCGCGCTCTGTGTCGCTCCAGTAAAATTCGTCGGCAAAGCCCGAACCTTGCGACGCCTTGTCGTAAGCGCCCGTAATATTTTCGATTGTTACTGATTTTGAGCCGTGTTCGCGGCGAATCCAGTTTGAGTTTGGTAGGTTGATGCCGATGGGCGTTGGCGGAAAAACGTCGCCGCCAAGCATCGCAATTGTGATTACCTTAGCTGAAACGCCTTTAACCTCTGTCTTTTTGAAACGTCTATCGACCGGAGAGTTGTCTTCAAACCATTGAGCGTTCGCGCTTAAAATTTCTGTTCGGCGACTTGCTTCAACATCCTTGAAATTGACTAACGCTTCCCAGCTTGCTTTTATTCCGAGCGGGTCGCCGTAGGATTCGATGAAGCCGTTCAGAAAATCTATCGGCGAATCCAAATCATTAACCCAGAGTATTGAATATTCGTCAAATTCGCGCAGACAGCCCGTGCGGTAATAACTTGCCAATTTATCGATAACTGCTTTCTGCTGTGCGTTTTCGGCAACGGTAGCCGCTTTTTCCAACCAGTAAACAATCCTTTCAATAGCCGCCGAATACATTCCGCCAATTTTCCATACCTGTTCGATAACAACGCCGTTTTCTTTCGTTAGTCGGCTGTTGAGTCCGTATGAAACCGGTTGTTCGTCATCGGGGTCTTTCATTTTGTCGTAAAAATCTTCTACTTCGGCTTGTGTGACGCCATAATAGTAATTATTTGCCGACGTAACAATCAAGTCTTCACCCTGTGCTTTGTTCACTTTTTTAGGCAACACCGACGGGTCGAATATCACCGGCGCAAGTTCGGCAAGCAGTTGTTCTGCCGTTTGTCCGCTTTTCAGCGGAAGTTTTGCGGCGTCAATGCTTTTGAAAGCATTTTCAAAAAATGACTGCGAAAATCCGGGCTTAAATTTTTCTTCGCCATAGTGATGATGTATACCATTGGCAAACCATACCCGCTTGAGATACACCTCAAATTCCGTCCAGTCCGACGACGATTTATTTCCCTTGTAGTTTTCATACATCGCTTCGAGCGTGCGGCGAATAACAAGGTTATAGCGACAGTTCTGGTCGAAGATGATGTCGCGTCCTTCTTTGGTCGCCTGCGCCAGATAGTATATCAACGTCTTCTGTTGCAGGCTCAATTCCTCGAATCCCGTTACTTCGTAGCGGAGTATTTGAGCATCCGCAAATTTATCTACCATAAAATCAAATTTTTGTGATTGTTTTGATTTGTTGCCATCGCACGAAACAAATAGTACGATAACGCTTAAACTTGTGATTATGAATATTTTCATATAAATAATATATTTTTAAAGATTTGCGGCAAAATTAGATGAATTTTTCGAGAAATGAAACATTTTCCAAAAAAAAACGTATAAATAGTGTTAAGCCTAATAGTTAATAATGAATAAATATCAAACTATACCGGTAGCGTTCAGCATTATGGCAAAGCCAATTGGTCCTGTTTGCAATTTGGACTGCAGTTATTGCTATTATCTTGAAAAAGAGAAGATGTACGATAGTTCGGGACGTTTCAGGATGAACGACGCGGTTTTGGAAAAATTTATCGACGAATATATTGCGTCGCAAAATGTACCTTCGGTGCAGTTTGTGTGGCATGGCGGCGAACCTGTAATGTTAGGAATAGATTATTACCAAAAGATACTCGAACTTCAAAGCAGATACAGTCGCGGGCGAAACATCGAAAATGTGCTGCAAACTAATGGTACTCTCTTAAACGATGACTGGTGCCGTTTTTTCCACGACAATCATTTTCTTGTCGGTATTTCGATAGACGGTCCGGAACATATTCACGACCGTTACCGTTTGAACAGGGCGGGTAAACCATCGTTTGCACAAGTGATGAAGGGATTTGAACTGTTGGTAAGGCATAACGTGGAATTTAACACCATGACGGTAGTCAATGACTACAATTCGCAGTATCCTTTGGAAATATATCGTTTTCTGAAAAGCGCCGGCAGTCGATATATGCAGTTTACGCCCATTGTAGAACGTATTGCGACGAATGTTCCCGACAATTCAATGCATCTTCTGTCGGGCAGCGACCAGACGGAAAGCCTTTTGGCTCCCTGGTCTGTAAAAGCGTTAGATTACGGTCGATTTTTGTGCGAAATATTCGACGATTGGGTAATTCACGATGTTGGCGTAAATTTTGTTCCTACTTTCGATTCGATTTTGGCAAACTGGGTTGGAAAAATGACCAGCATCTGCGTTCATGCCGAAACTTGCGGTCACGCCGGGGCAATAGAGCACAACGGCGATCTGTTTGCCTGCGACCATTACGTTTTCCCTGAGTATAAATTAGGCAACATACATACCGATTCATTATTATCAATGATGTATTCTCCGCGTCAGATAGCGTTTGGTCAGGCAAAACGCGATGCGTTGCCTCAATATTGTCGCGTATGTGATTATCTTTTTGCCTGCAACGGCGAATGTCCCAAAAACAGAATCATCAAAACACCCGCCGGCGAGTCGGGATTAAATTATCTATGCAGCGGCTTACGGCTGTTTTATGCACACGTAGCCCCCTATATGGATTTCATGGCAGAGGAACTTACCAATGAACGTCCACCGGCAAATGTGATGGTTTGGGCGCGCGAACGAATCAAAAGCAAACCCGTTGTAAAAAGCGTATCAGCAACTGCAAAACCTTTAAAACAGGCAATTATCAAACCAAACGATATTTGTCCGTGCGGAAGCGGCAAAAAGTACAAACTGTGTTGCCGCAACAAAAAGAACGCTACTTAACAAGCTGAGACAAGTAATGTGCACGTAATCAATAATGATACGATGCGCGAAAATTAATCTTCTTCTTCTTCGGAATCATCGTCGTCAAAATAATCGTCGTCGTCATCATCATCATCTTCTTCTTCAAAATATTCGTCGTCATCAAAATATTCGTCATCATCTTCTTCATCATACTCGTCGCCGTCCTCGCCGTCCTCGTCATCATCATCGAATAAATCCCAATCATCGTCATCATCATCATCATCATCTGCAGCTTCATTCAGCAAGAAGTGTAAAGACATACCGGAAAGGGTGACAGAAGTTAAGTCGGAACAAATAGAATGTAATCCCCAAGGAATACCAATAAACGTTTTTGGAAGGACAATCGTATCCAATCCGGAACAGCCTTCAAAAGCCTCATATGGTATTCCGTCTTCATCTAACGAAGCATCGCTCATATCAAGATCTTGCAAGGTCTCACCCATATAATCGTTGAGATAGTAAAAATCTACACTAAAAACTGTACCGCTAATGGTAAGTTTACCAACGGATGCGGGGTCTTCTATACCTGCATCTTTCAATGCCTGGTCTAACCTGAGTTCTGGCGTCAGGCTTACTGATACTGTGTTCTTTGTCGTCATTTTTTTTATTACGTTTTTATGGTTAATATTTTTCGCAAAGATAAAAACAAAAAATGAAATATCAAAACAAAATTGAAAAAAGATTTATCTTTGCAGAACAAAAAAATATAAAATTACATGCTTTTTCTTGAAGTCATATTGCCCCTTCCGCTTCCGCGAACCTTCACCTATTCAGCGCCTGACGAATTGTCGTCGCAAATAAAGAAAGGAATACGGGTGATTGTGCCTTTTGGCGCGCGAAAATTTTACTCGGCTATTGTACAGGAAATACGTCCACAGCATACTGCCTCTTATCCGGTAAAAGACATTGTTGCGGTATTGGATGAACATCCGGTTGTGAACGAATTGCAGATACAACTGTGGCATTGGATAGCGTCATATTATATGTGTACGGTTGGCGAGGTGATGAAAGCCGCCATACCTGCGGGACTAAAACTTGAAAGCGAAACAAAGGTCTTTTACAACGCAGAATACATACAATGCGACGAGTTGAACAAACACGAAGAAGAAATTCTAAACATTGTACACGACAAAAAAAGCCTGACAGTAAGCGACATTGCCGCTGCCTGCAAACAAAAAAACGTGATGCGTACCGTGCAGTCGTTAGTTGACAAGGAAGCGCTATGGGTGGAGGAAGTGATTGCCAATCGTTATAAACCGCGATTTGAGACGTATGTGAGGCTAAACCCCGAAATGAACAGCGAAACAAAACTGAAAACCGCTTTCGAAGCATTGGCAAAAGCCCCAAAACAATTGGAATTGCTGATGAATTTTGTACATCTGTCGGGCGTCTTTTCGCAACGCCCGCAACGCGAACCAACCAAAAAAGAACTTTTACGCGCCGGCGACGCCCAAGCCGAAGCCTTCAACAGCCTTATCAGAAAAAAAATTTTAGAAACATACACAAAAGAAATTTCACGTCTCGCATCTCACACTTCAATTTTCAATTTTCAATTTTCAATTTTCAATTGCTATCAGCAAGCCGCTTTCAATCAGATTCACGAAGCATTTACTACGAAAGATGTGGTTTTGCTGCACGGAGTTACCTCAAGCGGAAAAACCGAAATCTATATCCGTCTGATTGACGAACAAATACAGCTTGGTAAGCAAGTTTTGTATCTTTTGCCCGAAATTGCTCTTACGGCGCAAATAATCAACCGTCTGAAAAATATATTTGGCGACAAAGTCGGCATATATCACTCCAAATTTCCCGACGCCGAAAGGGTTGAAGTGTGGAACAACATCGGCAAGCCCGATGGTTACAGCGTTGTTCTTGGCGTGCGTTCGGGTATTTTCCTGCCTTTTTCCAATCTTGGGCTTGTGATTGTAGACGAGGAACACGAAAACACCTATAAACAGTTCGATCCCGCGCCGCGTTATCATGCCCGCGATGCAGCAATTGTGCTTGCCTCGATGCACGGCGCGAAAACCCTTCTGGGAACGGCTACTCCCGCCATCGAAAGTTATTACAACGCCTGCGAAGGCAAGTACGCGTTGGTGGAACTGACGCAACGATACGCAGATATGGAACTGCCCGAAGCGATTATTGTAGATACTGCGCTTGCGCGAAAGCAAAAAAAAATGCAGTCGCATTTTCATCCCGATGTGCTGACGGCAATAGAAGAAACATTAAAAGACGGAAAACAGGCTATTCTGTTTCAGAACCGTCGCGGATTTGCACCATACGTTCAATGCCGCGTGTGCGAACACATACCGCGCTGCGAACATTGCGACGTCTGCCTTACATATCATAAATTTTCAGACCGTTTAGTGTGCCATTATTGCGGCTACAGTACGGAAAACATGCGTCAATGCCCTGCTTGCAACGGTTTAGATATCAGCGATGTAGGTTTCGGCACAGAAAAAATAGAAGACGAACTGCAAATTTTATTTCCCCATGCTCGAATCGCCCGTCTTGATTTAGACACTTCGCGCACCCGCAGCAGTTACGAAAAAATAATCGCCGCCTTTGAAGAAGGAAAAACAGATATATTGGCAGGTACGCAAATGGTTACAAAAGGGTTGAATTTCGAGAATGTGCGCCTTGCCGTAGTTATGAACGCCGACAATATGCTAAATTTTCCCGATTTTCGCGCATGTGAACGCAGTTTTCAATTAATTACGCAGGTTAGCGGACGTGCCGGACGTGCGGGCAAACGTGGACAGGCGCTTATTCAGGCTTCCAGACCGCAGCATGAGATACTGCAATATGCTATTACCAATGATTACGCAGGTATGTACGCTTCGCAACTTGCCGAGCGCGAAAAATTCAGATATCCGCCATTCTACCGTATTATACGGTTAACATTGAAACACAAAAGCAAAGACATAGTTCATTTAGCCGCAAAAGAATTAGCCGAATATTTGGAAAAAATCTTCGGACGGCGCGTACTGGGTCCCGAAACGCCAATCATTTCGCGCCTTCAGAATTATTATTTGGAAAATATATGGTTGAAAATCGAAAAAAAGGCGTCAACACAGAAAGCAAAAGATATTCTCGCAGAGGCAATAAATAAAATTCGCCAATTACCGACATACAAATCATTGCTGGTTGTGGCGGATGTGGACCCGATGTAATACAAAAATGTAAAACAACCGTGTAAGGGTGCATTTCAAATTGTCGTTTTGTTTATATTTTTGGGGATACACGGATTATACAGATTAGACTAATCTTCACGGATTTATTTGATTTTTTGGGAAGAAGGGTGTAAAAGTAAAATATTCAAAAGATCCGTATAAATCCGTCCAATCAGTGTATCCCCTAACAAACTTCTTTCTTTTGCGAAAATTTGAAATGCACCCTTTCGTTATCAAATTTTTTGATTTCGTAATATTTTTTATCACCTTAATTATCTTGAAATTATGTTCTAAACAGAAAATATTTTGAAAAAAAAAAGTAAAAAAACAAAAATCGTGCAACGTT
>Ga0099364_10009555_pt1 | contig 13444 bp, 13 predicted proteins | sample TergutTh196P3_FD_73070 | JGI IMG/M metagenome (GOLD analysis project Ga0099364, IMG submission 73070) | Microcerotermes parvus P3 segment gut microbial communities from Pointe-Noire, Republic of the Congo - Th196 P3 | ecosystem: Host-associated > Arthropoda: Insects > Digestive system > Gut ...
GCCAGGTGACCGGAGGAAGAAAGCAGGGCAGGATTGCTGTGATAAGCCGGGAATCCGGATCAGGCACCCGCGGCGCTTTTGAAGAAATAGTCGGTCTTCGTTCTTTGGTTGCAGGTGCAACCGAAAATACAAGTACCGGCGCAATAAAAGCCAGTATTTCCCAGAACGCCGATGCCATTGGCTATATTTCCCTTGGCTCTGTGGACAGAACAATTAAAGCTGTAAATGTAGAAGGTGTAGCAGCCAGCGCCAGAAATGTAGCTAATCGCAGTTACAAATTGGCAAGACCGTTTATTCTTCTTCATACAGCAACACTTACTCCAGCCAGCAGGGCTTTTCTTGACTGGATACTTAGCCGTGCAGGCCAGACCATTGTCAGAAATGGCGGTTATGTTCCTATATAATAGTTGCATTATAGTCCCATAACTGTTATGGTATTGTAATAGTAAAAGCATCTGACTGTTTGAAATAATGGTCAGGTGCTTTACTTTACATTTGCCTATTAAATTTTCTATGAATCGTAAGCAAACCGATATATTTTTTAAGTATCTTTTTAGAACCGTTTCCCTTTTTTCGGTTCTTGCTCTGGGGGCAATACTGTTTTTTGTATTTGTCCAGGGAGCACTTCCTTTTCTTAGGCCAACTGCCTCCGACATACGCCTTGTTCCACAGAATATTAACGAACTTACTGTTAATGGCGTTGTATACGAAGATCATTCCGGTTTTATTTTCCTGCCAAAAGATACCGAGTCCATCTCGATACATTTTTCTTTATCCACAGATGATGACTGGGATTGGGGCTGGGATGATGATGAAGACTGGGACTGGGATGACGATGAAGACTGGGATTGGGACGATGACGAAAGCTGGGTAGAAGAATATGAAGAAATTTCCAGCGAAGCTGTGCTGGCCGATGCTGATGATCAATGGCTGGATGATATACCGGAAGAAGCGGTTTTAGAGCTCACAATAGATCACAGCGAAAAAGACCCTGAAAAGAAAATTATTTTTATCAGCAATAATGGCGAGGCTAGCTATCCCGAAGCCTATGTTCATACCATAAGCTGGCCGGGAATGACTTTTGGTTCGGATAAAAGCATCCATATCATTTTTCCTGAACCTCCTTATAATCCAATACGGTTTTTAACAGGAATGACATGGCAGCCAAATAGAGACAAGTTATTTGGAATATTCCCCATGATTGCCGGAACCATTTTGGCAAGTCTGGGGGCCATATTGCTTGGAGTGCCTATAGCACTGCTCTGCGCAATCTTTATGGCGGAATTTCTTCCCGATAAACCTGCTGCTCTTGTACGAAGCGGCATTGAGCTGCTTGCCGGAATACCGTCGGTAGTGTACGGGTTTTTTGGTCTTATGGTAATAGTTCCGGCGGTCAAGAATATGTTTGGTATTCCGGCAGGAACAACATTGCTTTCTGCAGTCCTTGTTTTGGCATTAATGATACTTCCCACGATTATTACCATAGCGGAAACTTCTCTGCGAGCCGTTCCATTATCGCTGCGGGAGGCAAGTCTTTCCCTCGGTGCCAGCAAAATGCAGACTGCCTGGCAGGTAGTTCTGCCTCATGCCCAGTCGGGAGTAATTGCCGGGATCATCCTTGGTATTTCCCGTGCAGTAGGAGAAACCATGGCGGTGATCCTTGTGGCGGGTAATTCTCCTCATCTTACATTGAATCCTCTGGAAAGCGTAAGAACTCTTACTGCCACTATAGCTATGGAGATGGGGTATGCCTCAGGGCGGCACAGCGAAATTTTGTTTTCTATAGGGGTGGTGCTTTTTATCATCATCCTAATTCTTAACAGTTTGATCCTTGCCTTTAGACGCCGCATGGAGGGCAGTTAGTATGGCATTAACAGCAATACAGATGAAAAACCAAATAAGAAAACGGACAGTTTTGGACAGTATGTATTATGGTATTATGGCGCTTGCAATGGCAGCAGTGATCGTAATTCTGGCCTTTATCATTTTCTACATACTCCGCTCTTCTGCGGGATTCCTTAACCTTTCCTTTATATACCGTTCTGTCGATGACGGGGGCATCTTTCCCATGGTAGTTACGACAGTGTATGTGGTGCTGGTATCCATTGCTATCGCCCTTCCTGTTGGAATTGCCAGCGCAATTTTTTTAACAGAGTATTCGGGCAATTCGGGATTGATTCGCTTGCTTCGGCTTGCCATAGAAACACTTGCCGGAATTCCATCCATTATCTACGGCCTTTTTGGGCTTCTTGTATTCTGCAGAATTTTAGGCTTTGGTCAGTCAATAATTTCCGGGGCTTTTACCCTTTCGATCATGATCCTTCCGGTAATAATCCGTACCACAGAAGAATCGCTTAAATCTGTTCCAGATTCTTTTCGCGAAGGTTCTCTCTCGCTGGGGGCTACCAAGTCTCAGACTATCTTTTTTGTGGTGCTTCCTTCGGCCCTGCCGGGAATTGTTACTTCGGTAATTTTAGCCATAGGCCGGGTGGTAGGCGAATCTGCTCCGGTACTGTTAACCGTGGGCCTTAGCCGGAATATACCGCGGTCGATCTTTGAATCCGGAAGGACACTTACCATACATCTATACTATTTAACCAACGAAGCAGTACATCCCGATGATTTTGGCAAAGCATTTGCAACTGCCGCTGTTCTGGTCATTCTGGTTATAATTATCAATACAATTACTAAAATAATAACCGGAAACTTTAGAAGAAAACTGGGGAATATAGCATGAAAGAAAACACTGGGTTAGCCGGCAGCAAACTGGAAGTCCAAAACCTCGATCTTTTTTACGGTGATTTTCAGGCGCTTAAAAATATCAACTTTGCTCTTGAAAAAAACGATGTTGCCGCCCTTATCGGCCCTTCGGGCTGCGGTAAGTCAACCTTTATTCGTATATTTAACCGGATGAACGATCTTATCCCCATATGCAGAACAACCGGAGAAGTGCTGCTGGACGGCAGGGATATTCATACTTCAATTGATATAACCGAATTGCGAAGCCGTGTGGGGATGGTTTTTCAAAAACCCAATCCCTTTAATATGTCGGTGTTTGACAATGTGGCTTATGGACGGCGTATGCAGGGAGTAAGAGATAAGCGGAAACTCGCTGAGATGGTGGAGCTTGCCCTCTCCAAAGCAGCCCTTTGGGACGAAGTAAAAGACAGACTAAAAAAGTCTGCCCTAAGTCTTTCCGGCGGACAGCAGCAGCGGCTTTGTATAGCCCGAAGCATTGCCATGGAACCGGAAATAATTTTAATGGACGAACCAACCAGCGCCCTTGACCCAATTGCCACCGGCAGAATAGAAGGGCTTATTGGAGAGTTAAAAAAGGATTACAGTATAATCATTGTAACCCATGCAATGCATCAGGCCGCACGGGTAAGCAACAAAACGGCGTTCTTTTTACTGGGAGACTTGATTGAATTTGGAGATACCAGGGAAGTATTTACCAATCCGAAGGATAAACGTACTGAGGATTATATCTCAGGACGTTTTGGATAAAAATATTGAAAACAAGGATGAGTAAAAAATGAATGCACGATTAATTTTTTTGGAAGGATTAAACAGGCTGCGGCACGATATACTAACCATGGCTACACGGGTCGAAGAAGATCTAGGCAAGGCGGTAACTGCCCTGCGGTCTAACGATGTTGAACTGGCCAAAGAAGTGATAGCGGACGATGCTGTAGTAAATGCCATGCAGCTTAAAATAGAAGACGAGACAGCTATTGTAATTGCAACGCAGCAGCCGGTTGCACGTGATTTACGCGAAATGGTCACGATTTTAAAACTTACCAGCAGCATAGAACGTATTGGAGATCATGCAGTACATTTAGCAAGTACAGTGGTTAAACTTGCCGGTGAGCCGCCCTTCCGGTCTTCGGAGCGCATGGAACGAATGGGGGAAACAGGCCGGGAAATGATACGCAATTCCATTTCTGCCTATCTTAACCAGGATGCCGAAGCAGCCAGGAAAACAGCACAATTGGATGACAGGATCGACAGCGAACATAAAGAATTAATAGAAGAAATTTTACAACTTATGAAAGAGCACCCCGAACTAATTAAACATGCAGCAAGGCTTCTGCATACATCAAGCCAGCTGGAAAGATTGGGGGATCATATTACCAATATCTGCGAAAGTGTAATATATTTAGTCGAAGGCAAGCATGAAGAACTTAATGTGTAGGATGGACAATTGACAAAAGCAGCAATATTAATTATCGAAGATGATCCGGATATTCAAAAAATGCTTTCTTTTGCAATGGACAAGGAAGGCTGGCATCTTGTAGAGGCTAAAACCGGCGAGCAGGGTTTGGAACTGTTAAAAAAAGATAAAATAGACTGCATACTGCTGGACATTATGCTGCCCGGTATGGACGGTTTTAAAATACTAAAAAAAATTAAAGAAATGGAGCAGGGGAGGAATGTCCCGGTTATTATGACCACCGCCAAGGGCGAAGAGGCGGACATAGTAACCGGTCTGGAACTTGGAGCGGATGATTATGTTGTTAAGCCGTACAGCCCCAAGATTCTAATTGCGCGAATTCGAGCGGCATTACGCAGGCAGGAAGAAGGGGGAAAAGACAAAACATTCTGGCAGCAGGGGTCAATTAAGCTTGATACAAAACGGCACGAAGCTTTTTGCGGCGATACAGCTTTGGATCTTTTTGCCACTGAATTTGCCCTATTGCAGCATTTTCTTTCCCATCCGGATATTGCCTTTTCACGGGATCAATTAATTTCTGCAATCCGGGGGCCGGGGTATCCGGTTACAGACCGTTCGATAGATGTACAAATACTGGGACTGCGGAAAAAACTTGGAAGCTGCGGTAATATGATAGAAACAATACGCGGTATCGGCTATCGGTTTAAGAGTCCGTTATAAGGAAAAATCATGACCATATTTCGAAAAAATTTTTTAAACCTGGCCCTTGCACTTGTTATTCTAATGTCCGTCTTTGTTATATCGGTTCTTGTTTTAATAAATTCCCTGTACTACGATATAAATATCAGGGCATTAAGCAATACAAGCTCGACCCTGTTTTCTGTTTTTTCCGAAGATCAGCTTTTAGATTTCTTTAGCTCGGATAATGGAGAGTATTCATTTCCCTATAAGGATGATACATATCGCCTTTCTTTGATAGCGCCAAGCGGTTATGTTCTTTGGGATTCCCATTTAGAGCAGCGTATGGTAAATCATCTGGACAGAGAAGAGGTACGTGCTGCTCTGGAAGGTATACAGGGTCAGGCTGTGCGGCAGTCTGTCAGCGCTGGGACCAGACACTTGTATACAGCCCTGCCTGTATTTAATAAGGATGGTACGGTAGCAGGATTGTTCCGTCTTTCTGCGGAAGTTCCGAATTTTTGGCAAAGAATTATTCCAACAGCACTGCCCTTTTTGTTTTTTACTGTAATTCTGATCCTGGCAGCTTTTATCGGAATATTTTATTTTTCCCAATCTCTCTCCGTTTCTCTGGGCCGTCTTGTAAATATTGCTTTGGAAGCTGGGGAGCTTTCCAGGGAAACATATATTGATACAGGAGAAGCAGAAGAACTAATTATTCTGGAAAAAGCCCTGAGGAACATGAGCTCGGAATTAACAGTGCAACTGGGGAATGTAAAAATGGAAAGCCGTCAGTTGGCAGTAATTCTTGACAGCATGTCCGAAGCTGTAATAGCTGTAGATACTTCCCTTATGCTGCTGCTTGTTAATCCCTTTGCCAGAAAGTTATTCAGTCTGGAAGATCGTTTATATGATCGCAATATACGGGAATTCTCCCTTTTGGAAGCAACCCGTTCAACCGAACTGGAATGGACAGCCAGAAAAGTATTGGAAACTGGAGAAGCGTTTGAAACAGAGTTAACATTTCTTTCATTAGATCAAGTCCAGGGCGGTACAGAACGCCGTTTTCAGGTTTTATTTACACCGCTTAGCTCGGAGACTATTATAAGCGGTGTAGTAATGGTTGTAGAGGATCGAACCCACATTGCAAGGCTGGAACAGATACGTAAGGATTTTGTTGCCAATGTTTCCCATGAACTGCGTACACCCATTCAGCTAATGAAAGGTTTTTCCGAAACCCTGCTGGATTCTCCGCTACTTACTCCTTCTGCAGACGGGGAAGATTCCGCCGAAGAGGAACAGCTTCGCAATTATATCGGAATAATCCGTAAAAATGCAGACACCATGGAAAATTTAATAAACGATCTATTAAGCCTTGCCAGTCTTGAAGATGAAACCGGCGTTCGTCCGCTTATGGAAGAACTGGGACTAACTCCGCTCTTTTCCGAAGCCCTTGTCTTAACAGAAATTCAGGCAAAGAAAAAACAAATTACTATTAACGTAGACTGTCCGCCGGAACTAACAGCAAAAGTGTACGGTTCATATATTGTTCAAGCCCTTGTTAATCTATTGGACAATGCAATAAAGTATTCACCGGATGCTTCCACAGTTTGTACCCGGGCATATCTGGCCGGAAGTGAATTGGTGCTGGAGGTAAAAGATCAGGGTATAGGCATTCCGGCAGAATGCATGGGCAGAATATTTGAACGCTTTTACCGGGTAGATCAGGCCCGCAGCCGGGAAGCCGGCGGTACCGGCCTTGGTCTTGCCATAGTCCGCCACATAGCCATATTGCACCAGGGAAATGCCGAGGTAGAAAGCCATGCCGGGGAAGGGTCGGTGTTTAGGATACGGCTGCCAGCGAATTAAAATTTCCGATTAATAATTTCTCGCGCAGAGACGCGGAGAACGCAAGGAAGAAAAAGGAATGAGCAGTGAGGAAGAAGGAAGGAGGAGAGAGTCAACGAATTACAATTTTGGATGTGTAAAACAGGGTAGTCACACACCGGGATGTTCCCAATTAAGGCATCCAGTCTGTATAGTTAGAGTATTTCACTTATCCAATAAATATTTTTTTTCATTCGAAATCATCATCACTTCATTGCTTCTATATAAATATTCATTTTTTAAAAGGTCAGAAAATTTTTCGATTTCCTCAAATTTTATTTCACCAAATGTGTTGACTCTTGACATTTGTAATAATACTCCCGAAAATTTGTTTATGATTATTTGTAATTCATACAATTCTTCTCTAAAAGCTTTTTGATTTTCTTCGTTGACTGAGCCATTTTTAAATATTTTATGCCACTTAGATGTAAATGGTCTTAATATCATATTCAATAAACAGAGTGATAACATTGAAAATGTTTCAGCTTTTCTACCATATTGCTTAATTATTTCACGTGTTAAATCAAAAAGTTTAAAAATACTTTTCAAAGCAGATTCTTCATCCCCATGATCTTCAAGCAAAGGTTGTGTTGCTACACGAGTAGCCAATTCAATATAAAGTTGCCAAGAGGCAGCTTTATTATCTTCACTTTGTGATATTGTCACTTCAAAAAAAGGCATACAAATGGTAAAACTATCCATTTTAAATCCTATTTTCCCCAATATATCTTTCAGAAACATCTTATTCTCCTTTGTATCTTTCAAATTCTTCTGAAAACTTTGTAGGTTTTTCAATAAAACCATGCTCTTTTTGTTTTTGAATCCAACCTACAAATATTTTTATTAATATTATATCATCGATTTTTTTATGACCTTGACCAGATTTAATAATGCCTTTTAATTTATCAGGGATTTGAATGGCTTTTTCTCCAAAGTACCAATATGTTTTTGAAATAAGAACGAATTTACTTGAAAGATCCCTTATATAATTTTTCATATTTACTAAACCACCTTCCAAGCTATGATGAGAATTTTCCTGAATAAATTTTCCAGTGTTTGGATTTATATGGTATATATTGTCGCCATATAGTTGTTTTTGACTCCCGTTCATGACGGGTCTTTTACAAAAAAATCTGTTATCATTCCAATAGTCATCAAATGTCAATTTTTCCTCAATACGCATTGCATAAACAAGTCTATTTTTTAATTCACTATTTTTTGCTGCTGACCCTGTACCAATCACCCAGTCACCAATTTGAGCATTTTTTCGAATAATTGGTTTACATGCCGCCAATGTACAGTGTCTAAAGAATGGATTTGGCGCAAAACCAAAATCTCTGGCAATCACATAACTATATATTACCATAAAGATGCCTTAATCAACACGATTGCCGCTTAATATCGACATTTTGCCTAATATTACCTTGACTATTCATCCAAATAGGCTCTCCTTCAATAGCAGATATAATCTTGTCAGAATTCCAAGTAACGCAAGCATCCCCATATTCATTTAAAGCCTTTGGAATATCAGCATCTGTTGCTCCTTGTAAGAATACGCCAATAATGCTTTTATCGCCATTTTTTGCAGCATATTCTATTTCCCAGTTAACCCAATCGCGCTCATGAGTTTTCGGACCAATCATTACAAGAATTTTTCCTGCCCAGTCAATCTTTGGGCGGATTATACTTTTTATATATTCAGTATTCGTTGCATTATTAGGTTCACTCTCAACTATTGAACTGTCTCTAATTTCATAGTTGCCATTTTTGTCTATTAAATCTTTCAGTTTGTTAATGTATTTCTCATCACCTCCGTAATGGGGTATAAATATGTTAATTTTTTCTTTCATCTGTAACTCCTATACTTTTCCAATTAAATTAACTTTATATATTCATCACGTAATGTTCCAAAAGAGATTAGCTCGTTAGATAATAATCCGCATACGATCGATGTATACTCTGGTAATTGCCCCCGTTTGTACCATAATAGTTTACTGGCGAAGTATTTTTCAACTAAAGTACCTACGTCAATTCCCATTGCCTCATAACTGTAAGTCTTTTTTTCAGGGTTTGCGCATGATTGTTCTATTTTTCGTTTACAAGGTTTACAAAAACGGCAACTTCCTGTCGATATATACACCCCATATTTAAGTGCAATTTCCCTTAAGTATTTATCTGCCCTAGATTTTAAAATACTATTTGCTGCCTTAATTTTTAGGTAGTCATTTTTAATATACGTGAATTGATTCATTTTAATTTGTATAAGCCAAATATAAAGATACCTCCGCTTTGTCGCAAAGTCGATGTATGCTGGTGAAAATGGCGGGCATGACCATTTCCTTCCAAAATTGGGACACCCGGAATCGCACATTCTATCAAATTTATTTTTGTCCTCCAAATCAATTAACTCACCAGACATTATTTGAACAATACTTACATCATATTTTAGGCTTGCAGATGGTGTATTTGCCACACATTTAAACGAATCAATCATATCAATAAATAAGCGGGAAGCTGATGTTCCCTGTTTTCCAAGTTTTATGGTTATTTATATCTATATTGGGCTCGCTTTTAAGCTTCCAAATAACATTTTTTTTTGCTTCCGGATCATCATACAAATCTTTGAAGAATTCTTCGTTGAATTCATTATTGATGTCGCTGTTTGTTTCATATGTAATTTTTCCAGTGAAATTTGATTGTTTGCTATTATTTATATCAAGAACCAAATCCAATTTTATTGTCCCTTCGCTGCATTCATATGAAATATAGTAATTTTTTATAAATGTAAAATCTCTTTTGTCAGTATCTTGACCATCTCTGAACATCATAATGTATGAAAGGGCTTGTTTATGTAACCTTTGCAAAAGGTTTTTAACAGAAACGACCTCATGTTTTTCTTTCAGAGTGAATTTCTCACTTATTTCGCATTTATTTGATTTATTTTTTGAGATTGTCAAATCTATATTTTGAAGTTCGTACTCTTCTCCGGACTCAACATATAATTCTGATATGTATTTTCTGCCCCATTCTTGTGTATCGTCAGTTATAATTAATAAAAACGCAAAAGAACACATATAAAGATGATAAACATCCTTGCATGTGTGAGAAGCAATTGAACGTAATATTTCACGTCTAATGTAGAATTGTCGGCGATCTTCTTTTTCAAAAGTATAGTCTTCATTTATATTATAATCTGACTCTAAGAAATAAGTTAATAATTTATAAATAATAAGTGTACTTACAATACCATGCTCCATCTTTTCTAAAGATTTTTGAAATTTGAAGTAATATTTCGACTGTAATCTTGCGTAAAAAGACCCGTCTTTATTATTTTTTTCCATTTTTGAGCTCATAAGACGAATAATAAAGTCGTTCATGTAATTTTGGACACCATGAAACGACAGATCCATTGTAATGTTTGGGTTTGTTAAAAATGTTGACACCATATCATTTGTGGTATTAATGATTTCCTTTGATTTTTCTAGCGGGTACCCCAAATCATGTGTAAGCGAAATGATAGTCCAGATACTTATCTTTTCGAAAATATTGAGTTTAATTAATTCCTTACTTTTAATCTTTATATTTATTTTTTCAAGAAAATTATCCTTAAACAGACAGTTTAGGCCAGATAGCCATGTCCTGAAAACATGAACGATATGGTCACGATAATATTGGCTTGCACCATATAGAATATTTTCAAATTCTGTATTCTTCTTATAATACTTATATAGAATATCAATGCCATATGTATTTGGCTTTTTATCTTTATTAACTTTGAATCTTTGATTGTTTATTGATTTTTTATTTGTAAAAGGTTCTCGTGTATCGAACAAACGTAGGCACTTTATGGATTTATCAATTAAAGATTTCCAAAGGTTACTTAAGGCTTCTTTGTGCTTAAATATTTCGTAATCGCTGTCTTCATCTCTAATTAAATCAATAATTTTTGTAATTTCTGAGACAACATGTTTGTCTAATGGATGTTCAAAATTTTGTTTTTCATCCATAATAAACAACCCTGCGACTTCTTTTTTTACGCAGGCTTTCATTAATCTCTTGTCTTTGTTTATCATCTTAACTTCTCTTTTTTTCGTGATTTATTATATATTGACCAATGCAGGTTTCATTGTTTTTATTATAAACATACTGTTCCGACGCTTCTCTTACACATTTTAAGTATGAAGAATTGGTATATATATCGAGTAACGAGGCATTATATATATTGTCCGGTTGCAGCCCATTTGGTAAAAATGAGCCACTATCGTTCTTAAAAACTTCACAGGGAAAAACACATCCGTCGTATTTTATATTTATCTTGCCTTTAGCTGCCTCGCATTTATGGCAATTATTGTTTGACAACAAAGGCACCCCTATCCTTATAACAATGTCTGATTGTTTCTGTAATGATTCCAATTTGTTTTTCACTTGTGCGAGTTCTTCTGTAGATAGAGCTATTTCCTTTTCATTTATTTGTGCTCGTCCGTGTATCACAAGTCTTAAAAAACTAATTTTTGACAACCCTAGCTCTTTGCAAAATCCAGCCATAGACCCAATTTGTTCGGCGTTTATTTTCATTGGCACGAAATGCGCTTCTGTTACTATTGCTAAACTGTTTGCAGTTTTAACTGATTGTTGCATAAGCCGAAAGCAACCTAATGTTCCCATAATTTTATCATACATATCAGAATTAGAGCCTTCAATATTGAATATTAATTTACTAACCTTCCCTGCTATTGAAGTGAGTAATTCTCTGCTCAATGAAGAATAATTCATATCCTCATCAAATATAATACCACTTGTGTATATATTACTATTTATACCCTTTTTATGGAGATAGTTAATCATATCTATTATATCAGGGTGTAAAAACGGTTCTCCTCCCGATAGGCATATTGTCTTCACTCCTAATTTTTCTGCGTCATTTATAATTGAAGCAAAATCATCGTATTTGAATATTTCGGTGCTATCCTTATCCGACAGGGATGAACAATGCACACAATTATGAGGACATTTGCGAATTATTTCTATTGATAACTCATTAAGCATGACAGTCCCTTCTTTAATCAAAAAAACTTAGCTGACGATAACTTGTTGGATCAGCATTATCTGATATTACTCCATTAATATATTCACTAAAATATCCTTCGGATAGCGAGCACAAGCGCTCAACCTCTTTGATTGGAAGCCTAACTAAGTTGTTAAATTGTTCAAAACTATTTTTATCAATTAAATATTTTTTTACTTGATGTTGAAAATACTTCGGTATTTCAAATTCAAATTCATCGTCAAAGGGCTCAATTTTTCGCCATCCTTTTTTTGCCAATTGTTTCTGCAATGCGGTGTATTTGTTAGAGTCAATAATCCCGATAGATTTACAGTTATAAAGCAGTGCAGCTATAGAAACTTTCCATTCTTTTTTTAATTCTAGAAAATCCTCAAGCTTTATCGTTACAACAGAATTTTTAAAACTTTCTGTCGGCATAAGGAAACAGCTGGCAAAAAGTGAAGCCTCTTTTTCAATTCTTTCCGCATTTAATTCAAATTCTGTCGCAGTCAAATCCTTATGTAGCACTAGATGTCCCAATTCATGACATAAATTGAAACGCCATCGAACAGCAGTCCCCTTATATTCATTCAATATTATTATTGGAATACCATTAATTATCTTTGAATATGCGTCAGTATGTAATTCAGTAGAGTTAACGATAAAAACAAATATACCATTAGTTTCAAGTGCAGATATAACATTATTAATAGGCGTATTCCCGAGATTCCAAAAATGCCTTAAATAAGCTGCTTTTTCCGGAATGCTTAATCTATTATTAAAATTTGGTAAATTCACAGATGGAATATTCTCAAAAAAATTCATTCCTGATACAATTTCATAACACCATTTGCATATAATATTGGCAAAGCTACGTTCAGTTTCCGTTGTTGTACTAGCTGCTCTAAAAAAAAGAGAGGAACTAGTACCGCTTATATCAATAGAATTTTTTGTTAAGTAATTCCTGGATATACCTAGTACGTTTAGCATCTTGTTTATGATTTCAGAAGAAGGCATACTTTTTCCAAGTTCATATTTAGAAATGGCCTGCTTTGTTAATCCAAGTTTTGTGGCCAACTGGGGCAGATTCATTTTTCTAATAATTCTTATTTCTTTGAGTCGTTCCGGGTTAAATCCTGACATATAGCAAACCTCTTTAGGACTAACATTTGAGATAAATAGATAATACCAAAAATTATGATAAAAGTCAACTGAATTGTCAACAAAAAGGTAATTATATTATATTTTGTCAACTGTTAGTATTTTATAAAAATACCTAGAAAAGCTTCTTAAAAGCCCTAAAAAATCCCCTTTTTAGGACTTTTCCGATATTCGGATGTTTTTAGAATGTGGTTTTGCCAGATAGAACCACAGCCGAATAGAGCTGTTTACAAATTGTACAAAACCTTATATAGTTCTTTTTAGAACATTGTATAAAAAAAACAGGGAAGATATGGAAAGATTTATTGGTATAAATAACTGGCAGCATATACAAGATTCCCCGAATATTAATAAACACCTATTTACCCCCCCCCCCCCCCGCCCCCCTCCAACCCCCCCCAGCCCCCCCCCCCCCCCCCCTCCCCCCCAAACACCCCCCGCCCACGGGGAAAGATAAAAAAAAAAATAAATTTAAAAACCGCGCAGAGAAAAACGAAGAG
>Ga0099364_10009556_pt1 | contig 13443 bp, 14 predicted proteins | sample TergutTh196P3_FD_73070 | JGI IMG/M metagenome (GOLD analysis project Ga0099364, IMG submission 73070) | Microcerotermes parvus P3 segment gut microbial communities from Pointe-Noire, Republic of the Congo - Th196 P3 | ecosystem: Host-associated > Arthropoda: Insects > Digestive system > Gut ...
AAATACGATTATTCGGCGGAGCAATATACCAAATGTCTGTTGGGGACAAAATACGCATTGATTAGAACACCGTTTCTGCATTTGGCAAAACTGTCAAAAAAGTACAGTGCGGCAAATAGCGCTTTTGTATGTTTTGGCGGCAGTGATTATAAAAACATCACACAGCGCGTTGTAGAACGTTTACTCTCATTTGAATTTATCAAAAATATATTTATCGTAACGGGAGGCGCTTACGTACATAAGGACAAATTGCAAATTTTGCTTGAACAGTATTCCGACAGAATTTCATCTTATTCAAACATCGCTGCTGAACAAGTTGCGGATATTTTAACCAAGAGTGATTTTGCTGTTGTGCCGTGCAGCAGTATACTGTGGGAATGTATGGCGGCAAAATTGCCTGTCATTACAGGATATTACGTAGATAATCAAAAGCGCATTTCAGATTATTTTGTGGATAAAAATATAGGCTGTGTGGTTGGCGATTTCAACATTAACCTTTTTAGCGAACAGGATGTATTGGGATTGTCGCAGAACAATGCTGATGCTGTAGAAAATTACATTGACGGAAATTCGGGCTATCGATTGAAAAATGAATTTAAAGCGTTATATCATGTATAATTTGCGAAAGGCAACCATAGACGATGCACAACTGTTGTTTGACTGGACAAACGACTACGAGGTCAGAGCAACAGCCGTAATAAAGAAAAAGATTGAATGGGACGAACACGTCAATTGGCTGACCAACAAATTGCAAAACAATCAATCTCACATTTATATTTTGATCGATGATAATAACGAGAATATTGGCGTAATACGTTTCGATAAAAACAACGATGCCTTTGTAATAAGTTATTCTATTGATAAACTGCACAGAGGAAAAGGAATGGGATATTTGATATTACAGTTTGGAATCAAAAAAATATTGAAAAAAGAACCTCAATGTAAATTTGTGGCATCGGTTCAAACAAACAATATTGCCTCAATCAAAATTTTTGAAAAATTGGGTTTCAGATTGGAAAAAACAGAAGTCGTTAAAGAACATATTTTCAACATATATTGTAAAGATGGAAACGAATAAGCCATTCATCATAGCCGAAATGTCGGGCAATCACAACCAGTCGTTAGACAAAGCGCTTCAGATTGTAGATGCTGCCGCCCAAGCAGGAGTTAATGCCATAAAACTGCAAACCTATACGGCAGATACCTTGACCATAAAAGGGGCGTACACAATCAAAGATAAAAAATCATTGTGGTATGGACGCGATTTGTACGATTTGTATCAGGAAGCCCATACGCCTTGGGAATGGCACAAAGCATTATTCGACAGGGCAAAGGAAAAGGGAATTGTCTGTTTTTCTACGCCTTTTGATGAAACGGCAGTTGATTTTTTAGAAAGTTTGGATAATCCGATTTATAAAGTAGCGTCATTTGAAGTAAATCACATACCGTTGCTTAAATACATCGCTAAAACAGGCAAACTTGTGATTATGTCAACCGGCGCATCTACTTTGGCTGAAATAGAAGAAGCAGTAAATACATTGCGGGAAAATGGCTGCAAGGATTTTACCTTATTGAAATGCACCAGCACCTATCCCGCTACGCCCGAAAATTCCAATCTGCTTACCATTCCGCATTTGAAACAACTTTTTGATTGCAAAGTCGGTCTTTCCGACCACACATTGGGAATTGGCGTTGCCGTAGCATCGGTAGCCTTGGGCGCAACGGTTATCGAAAAGCATTTTTGCCTCAGTCGTGCCGAAGGCGGAGTTGACAGCACTTTTTCCATGGAGCCTCAAGAAATGAAAATGCTTGTGGAAGAAATAAATCGCGCATACTTGGCTTTGGGAAAGGTATCGTATGGAGTTTTGGAAGCGGAAAAAAACAGCAGGATATTTAAGCGTTCCATTTATGTGGCTAAAGATATAAAAGCGGGGGAAGTGTTTACGAAAGATAATATCAAAGTGATAAGACCAGGAGATGGGTTACATCCAAGGTATTATGAAGATATCTTAGATAAAGTTGCTACAATTTTTTTAAAAAGTAGTACGCCTTATAAATATAACATTATCGAAAAGAGCAAGATTTATTCTAATACTATCTTGGAAGCCCAAAACAGATGTTCCTGAAAAATAAACTTTGACATTCTATTGTCACTACAAATATGTAAAGAATCACTCGAAGTTTGAAACAAATAAAAATTAATATGTATGAGTAAGAAAATAGATATTTTAGATTTAGAGTATGCAAGTAAAGGCAGGGATGTTGACATTTCTGAGCCAATTTTGTCTTATTTAGAATTAAAATACGATTTAAACATTGTGCGAAAATGTAGTGTTCAAAATTGGCAATATTATCTTTTAAAGTACAGACCTCAAATGGTTTTTATTGCTAATGGGGTAGGTGCGTTACCGCATTTTCAAATAGTTAAGACAGCACATTATTTAGGGATTAAAGTAGTGACACATTTCTCTGAAGGTGATTTTACAGAAAATCCTGAAGCGGTTAGGACATTTTTTTGGGGATATAATAAGGATCGAAAATTATATGAAGATTTACATTTGGAATGGTCTCAACGAAACATACATCTAATCAATACTTATATTGGAAAATACGAAAATATAAAATTAAGTGGCGCTGTTGGTTTTGATAAGTACAAGCTATTGAAAGATCAATTCCTTACAAAAAATGTTCTATTAAAGAAGTATCATAAAACACAATTTAATAAAATTATCGGAATTGCCGGTTGGGGATTTGATGAATATATTGAAGACAATCAATTGCTGAAAGAATATACTGAAAACATCAGACAATCAAAGGATTTAGTAAAAAAAATTATAGAAGACGCCATTATTGCAAATCCGGATATTTTATTTATCTTAAAATACCATCCTTTGGTATTGGATAAATCAAGTTCGGAATTCCATAATATAGATAACTATTCGAATGTTCTTAAACTTCAAACAGAGGAAGCAATATTTGATGTCATAAATGTTTGTGATATATGGGGAGCTTATGAGAGTACAACTGCTATGGAGGCATGGTTAATTGGAGATAAACCGACATTTCTCATTCAACCGATTGAAAATGATTTTATTAGATCGCGAATATCAGACGGAAGTACAAAAATAAGAAATTCGGACAATCTTCAGGAATTTATTGATGAATTTTATAATACGGGGCGAGTGCGTTCATTTGATGATTTAGAACCGGTCAGAAAGAATATCATTGAAAGAATTATTCAATGGTCTGACGGGAAAAATCATCAAAGGGCGGCTGAATATATTTATGAATTATATAAAGCGCCTGCGAACAGAAAAATTAAAATAAATTCTTTTTTGATATATATTTATGGTCGGTTTATTTATAAAAAAATCACGCGACAAATTAGAAGATTACTAAGATTGCCACTTTACTTTGATGGTCGATTTAATGATACAGAAAGAGGAGAATGGCATCAAATATATAAACAGGCAGTTAGAAAATTCCATGATTTTAATTAAAAAAAACAATCTGATGAAAAAGTTTTATCTGAAATTACTGAGATACTACGAAAGAGAGAGTAATAAATCTGAAGACCGTATTGTTCTCAAATTTTTAACAAAAGAAAATGACCGAAATCAGCAAAAGAAATATATTGAAATAGGCTCTGGTTTAGGACGGTTTGTGAAAATTGTACACCATCTATTTAATTATAATATTCAGGCTGTAGAAATAAACAAAGATCTTGCGGAACAAACCAATAATTTGAAAATCCATACTTTAAACATAAATTTTCTGGAGAATCATTTTGACAGTAATCATTTTGATATTGTTCATTGTTCACATGTTATTGAGCATATTCCATATCCTGATGTTATAGCATTTTTAGATGAATTAATTCGAATAACCAAACCAAATGGATATATAATTATCAGAAGTCCATTAATGTCAATAGAGTTTTATACTTCTATAGACCATATTAGACCATATCCCCCTAAAGCAATTCTTGATTATTATTCTAATCCACAACAACAACGAGTTGGTAAATATACTGTTTTGCCTGTAAAAATTAAATTGAGAAGATCTCCTCTATTAGTTAGTGGATATTCTTATAATCCCATGATTAGAGCAATTAATATGTTCTTTAAATTATCATGGTGTCTTTTCCGATTCCCGTTTTCAAAACCGGATGGATATGTTATAATTTTAAGGAAACAAGTATAAAAATCAATTTAATGTCTGCCTTTATACGGATAAGTTTTAAAAAACAAATAACAGGAAAAATGGTGCATAGGCAGTTCAATTACAGGCTTCATTTTGTTGAAAAATATAAATTAGACAGTAAACTTAAATTGAATGTATAAAATAATTTGTATGGGTTTGGGCTATATTGGCCTGCCTACGGCTACGCTGATTGCAGGTCGAGGATTTGACGTCCTTGGTGTGGATATAAATGAGAAAGTGGTGGAAGTAATCAATCGGGGCGAAATTCATTTTATAGAACCAGGGTTAAAAGAATTGGTTCAACAATCGGTAGTGAAAGGAAACTTACGCGCTTCAACAAAACCGGAAGCAGGAGATGTTTATTTAATTGTTGTTCCTACTCCTTTTAAAGAAAATCATGAACCGGATATATCGTATGTTGAAAATGCAACTCGTACGGTTTTGCCTTTGCTGAAAAAAGGAGATTTATTCATTATTGAATCTACGTCCCCTGTTATGACAACGGAAAAAATGTCTGACATTATTTTTTCAGAAAGACCGGAACTGAAGGGTAATATTTTTGTTGCCTATTGTCCTGAGAGGGTATTACCCGGCAATGCCTTATATGAACTGGAATACAACGATCGGGTAATTGGTGGTATTGATGAGAACTCTACTTCAAAAGCATGTTCATTTTACAGTCAATTTGTAAAAGGAACGCTTCACAGAACAAATGCGAGGACTGCTGAAATGTGTAAATTAGTTGAAAATTCGTCCCGTGATGTGCAAATAGCATTTGCTAACGAGCTGTCTATCATCTGTGCACAAAATGGGATTAATGTATGGGAGCTTATTGAATTAGCGAACAGGCATCCGCGCGTTCATATTTTGCAGCCCGGATGTGGTGTTGGAGGGCATTGTATTGCCGTAGATCCTTGGTTTATTATTGCTCAAAATCCGCAACAAACTCATCTCATTAAGCAGGCGAGGGATGTCAATGACAATAAAGCTGAATGGTGTATTAATCAAATAATGGAATCTTATAATAAATTTATAGCAGACCACAATAGAGTCCCTACAATAGCATGTATGGGGATTGCTTTTAAGCCTGATATTGATGATTTGAGAGAATCTCCTGCAAAATATATTGCTTCTGAGGTTATTGCAAGAACAAAAGCAAAAGTTTTTATTGTGGAGCCAAATATAAAGGAACATAATAATTTCCCGATAATATCTTTGAAACAAGCAGATGAACAGGCAGATATTGTGGTTTGGTTAGTCCGGCATAAGGAATTTCTAAACAAAAGGCTGACATCAGGAAAGATAGAGTTGGATTTTTGTGGTATACTAAAAAAATGAAAAAGATACTTATCGTATTTGGAACCCGTCCGGAAGCAATTAAAATGGTTCCTCTAATCAAAGAATTTTCTAAATATCCCACACTCTTTGATGTTAAGGTGTGCGTTACCGCGCAACATCGTCAAATGCTTGATTCCGTTTTAGAAATTTTCGACATAAAACCTGATTATGATTTAAATATTATGCTCCCGGATCAAGGTTTGACAGACGTGACAGCCAAAATATTAACGCAAGTAGGATTTGTTTTACAGGATTATAATCCGGATATTCTATTGGTACATGGAGATACGACAACATCTATGGCATCAGCTTTGGCCGCCTTTTATCAAAAAATCAAAATAGGACATGTTGAAGCTGGATTAAGAACCTACAATCTTCATTCTCCATGGCCTGAAGAAATGAATCGACAGTTTACAGATAAAATCAGTGATCTATATTTTGCCCCAACTCAAAATGCAAAAGAAAATTTGATAAATGAAGGGGTTGATAACAGGAAAATTATTGTCACAGGCAATACAGTTATAGACACCTTATTTTTAGGACAAAAGATTATTGAAGAACGAAAATTAAAACCGTCTATTTTAGAACTAATTAAGGATAGTGGTTTTGATATGAATGAACATCACTTTATCAAAGGGCGTCCATATATTTTAGTTACAGGACACCGAAGAGAAAATTTCGGAGAAGGATTTTTAAATATTTGTAATGGGTTAAAAAAAATTGCTTTATTATATCCAATGATAGATATTGTTTATCCGGTACATCTCAATCCTAATGTCCAAAAACCTGTGTATGATGCATTACAGGGTTGTTCAAATATCTGTTTATTACCGCCATTAGATTATTTGCCATTTTTATTCTTGATGGAAAATTCTTATCTGATTTTGACCGATAGCGGTGGGATTCAAGAAGAGGCACCTTCGTTAGGAAAACCCGTACTGGTCATGCGCAATACAACTGAAAGACCTGAAGCGTTAGGGTTCGGTACTGTAATACTTGTAGGAACTGAATCTCAAAAGATAGTTGATTGTGTTAGTTCATTGATTTCAAAAAAAGAAGAATATTTAAAAATGCAAAAAGCCACGAATCCATATGGAGACGGAACTGCCTCTCGACAAATTATGAACTATTTATTAAACTTGTAAAAGAACTCAAACCGCATTATATAATGTGTCGTTTAATACAAAAACTATGAAAATTGCAATTATAAGTCCATGGTTTTCTGAAAATATGGGTTATGCTGACAATCTGCTTCCAAAAGCACTTGCTAAATTAGGTCATGATGTTTATTTAATTACATCAACTGCACAGATATATTATAATTCAACACAATACAAGAAAATCTATGAACCGTTTCTTGGCTCAAATATTTTGCCTCCAGGTGAAAAATATATAGATGGATATACATTATGTCGATTGCCGTTGCGTAAGGTTAATAAGTTGAAAGGAACAGGGCCGGGATTTATTGGATTGATGGATTATTTGAAAAAAATAACGCCAGATATTATCCAGGTTTTTGATCTTGGTCATATAGAGTCACAAACCGCCGCACTTTACTGTAAAAACAATGACTGTCTATTGTTTTCAGAAAGCCACTCACATGCTTCAGTTGTAAGAAAAAACAATAAACGGTCGTTTCGTGAATTGGTAATCAGTACAATTAATTTTTTCAATCCGAAAATAAGGTTAGTCAACCAACAATCTGAACTATGCTATGCAATTGCTGAGGATGTAAAAGAAATAGTAATATCATTATTTCATTTTCCCGAAAAAAAAATAAAAATTCAGCCATTAGGCGTAGATTGCGACATATTTAAGCCGGATAACAGTCAAATCGGTATAGAAGAAAGGACCCAGCTTAGACGTCAATTATGCATTGAAGAAAACGATATCCTTTGTATTTATACAGGAAGATTTACCAAAGATAAAGACCCTCATTGCCTGGCGTCAGCAATTGACTTGTTACACCAACAGGGCAATAAGAATTATAAGGCGATCTTTGTGGGCAAAGGAACACAGAATGACATTGATTTTATACAGTCACAAAAAGGCTGCATTGTACTGCCTTTTGTTCCAGTGAACGAATTACCAAAATATTACAGAGCTTCCGATATAGGTATATGGCCCAGAGAAGAATCTACCAGTCAAATAGATGCATTTGCATGTGGGCTTCCTGTAATTATCAGTAATAAGGTAAGCGTCGTAGAAAGAATTGAGGGGAATGGACTTTTATATGAAGAAGGAAACTGTATGGATTTGACAAAAAAAATATTGTCCTTAAATAATGAAATTAGATCAAAAATGTCTTTGACAGGAATTCAGAAGGCGCAAGAAAAATTTAGTTGGGATATATTGGCTATGGAACGAATTGTAGATTATCAAAAAAAAATGATGAAATGAATAATATGAAACAAACATTAATTCGATTATTACCCGATCGCTTGTTCCTTTTTCTCAAAGGATATGGCTGGTATGGCGATTTTTCCACTTGGGAAGAAGCAAAAAAAATGACCGATGGATATTGTTCGGAAAGTATTTTATTAAAAGTAAAAGAGTCATTGCTTAAGGTTAAAAATGGTGAGGCTGTTTATGAGCGTGATTCTGTCATTTTTGACCAAATAGACTATTCCTGGGAGCTACTCTCTGCATTGATGTGGGTGGCAGCACAGAATGGCGGGAGATTAAACCTCATTGATTTTGGAGGTTCTTTAGGCAGTACATATTTTCAAAACAAAAGATTTTTTGACAAAGTAAAAAAAGTTTCCTGGAATATTGTTGAACAACAAAATTATGTAAAAGTCGGGATTGAATCGTTTCAAAATGATAATCTGCACTTTTACTATTCAATCAGTGATTGTTGCTCCGAATTAGGTAATAAAATAGACGTTATATTATTTTCGGGAGTGCTTCAATACCTGGAAAATCCTTTTGAAATATTAAAAGAAGCCTTTGGTTTCGGTATTAAGTACATTATCGTTGACAGGACCGGTTTTACACTCAATAATAAGCAACGAATTACCGTTCAAAAAGTTCCCTCACGAATTTATGAAGCATCCTATCCATGCCGTTTTTTTAGCGAAAAAGATTTTCTGGCATGTTTCGAAGAAAACAATTATGAGTTAATCGCAGATTTCGATGTTTTAGATAATACCAATATACCCTCAAAATATAAAGGCTTTATTTTTCAACGAAAAGATTATGCTTAATTTCTGTACATTATTTGATTCTGTATATCTTTCCAGAGGACTGGTTATGTATGATTCATTAACCAGACACTGTTTGACTTTTCATTTGTATGTATTTGCATTCGATGATTATTGTTATAATATTTTGAAATCTTTAAATTTAGCTCAAATGACAGTCATTTCCTTAAAGGAATTTGAAGATGAAGAATTATTGGCGGTAAAATCCACCCGTAACAGAGGAGAATATTGCTGGACCTGTACTCCTTCAACAATACTTTTTATACTACATAACTATAATGTTGAGCATTGCATCTATTTAGATTCAGATTTATATTTCTTGTCCTCGCCTCAGATCGTAATAGATGAAATGGGTAAACATTCCGTATTAATAACTCCTCACAAATATACCTTACAATATGATCAAAGCCAAAAGACGGGCATATATTGTGTCCAGTTTGTCGTTTTTAAAAATGACGGGAGAGGTTTGACTGTGTTGAATTGGTGGCGGAAAGCCTGTCTGGAATGGTGTTATAATCGTTTTGAAGCAGGAAGATTTGGAGATCAAAAATATTTAGATGACTGGCCGGATAGATTTGAAGGCGTATATGTTTCTGAAAATGCAGGCGCCGGAGTAGCGCCATGGAATATGCAACAATATAGTTTTTCAAAAGAAGAGGATCGTATTGTCGGAACAGAAATCGCAACAGGAAAGCAATTTCGTGTGATATTCTTCCATTTTCATTCTTTCACATTTGTTTCTCCATCCTTTTTTTCACCTCGTCCTTATTATAAAAGAAACAGGAGTGTGATTAGCTTGCTGTTTAATCCATACAGGAAAGAAATCATTAAAATAAGAAATCAGGTTTCACAAATTAAAGAATCTGAGGTTTATCTTTCAGGATTCAATAAGATAAAATATATAGCAGAATTATTTTTACGCCGAGGATTGAAAGAAATATACAATATCAAACTATTACATAAACAAAATGGCTCATTTGATTGATTTAAAAACATTTACAGATAATCGGGGGAATTTAACGGTTATAGAAAAAGTAATTCCATTCGTTATTAAAAGGATTTTTTATATCTATGGTGTTGATGATTCGGTAAGAGGCGGACATCGGCACCATAAAACAATACAGGCTGCAATCTGCATACAGGGGAGTTGCATCATTTCAAACAACACCGGATCGGATAAACAGGAGTTTCTACTGAATGCCCCCTGCAAATGTTTGATTCTTGATCCGGAAGACTGGCATTCTATGCATCATTTCAGCAAAGATGCTATCCTGATGGTTTTAGCCTCCGAATATTTTGATCCGTCAGACTATATATATGAACCCTATGATTGAATATGAAAATTTAAGAAAGACCAATCAATCTTTCGAAGAGAAATTCAGAAAAAGTTTTGGTGATTTTTTGGATACCGGATGGTACATTTTAGGTAAAGAAGTTGAAAAATTTGAAAAAAATTTCGCTGATTTTTGCGGTGTCGAGTCTTGTATTGGAGTGGCTTCCGGTTTGGATGCGTTAATGCTGGCATTGAAACAGGCAAATTTTCCCCCTCAAAGTGAAGTAATCGTACCTTCCAATACATATATTGCCACAATTCTGTCTATCCTTCAATGCGGATTAAAACCGGTATTGGTAGAGCCGGACATCAGATCATACAATATTGATCCTCAAAAAATTGAAGAAAAAATTTCCTCGAAAACAAGAGCAGTTATGGTTGTCCATCTGTATGGAAAATCCTGTGATATGGATCCTGTTGTGATGTTGTGCAAAAAATACAATTTGTTGTTAGTTGAGGATTGCGCTCAATCACATGGGGCTCTGTATAAAAATAAAATGACAGGTTCGTTTGGTATTGGAGCTTTTTCATTTTATCCGACAAAAAACTTGGGTGCGTTAGCTGATGCCGGAGCTATTACCGTCAATAATAGCGATTTAGAAAAAAAACTTAGGGCGCTAAGAAATTATGGCTCCAAAATAAAATATCATAATGAATATGTCGGGTATAATTCAAGGCTGGACGAAATACAGGCTGGATTTTTATCTGTCAAATTAGAATCCTTAAATCAAATCAATCTACATAAGAGAAAATTAGCTGCATTGTATCTGGATAATCTGAAAAAAGATTTTGTGCTTCCATGGGTTGATTCGGATTATTACGAAGTATATCATATATTCAATATAAGACATCCGAAAAGAGATATATTAAAGGAGTTTTTACTCAAAAAAGGTATCAGAACGGAGATTCATTATCCTGTTCCGCCTCATAAACAAAAAGCCATGCAGGGGATTTTAGATAAAGGGGAATATCCTGTTTCTGAGGAAATACATGCAACCACATTGAGCCTTCCCATTTCGTTTGGACATACAGAATCCGATATATTGAAAGTCATCGATGTTATGAATAAATTTTGATAAAATCATGTTTGATTACCTTAACAAAAGATATGTAAACCAGCTTTTTTTTCCGATATTTATAAGTGTTTTTATAAATCCATTTTATTTTATCCGAAAAAGACTGGCTGAAGCGCTGAAATCACTGGCGCCTGAATTAACAGGAAACCTGTTAGACTTTGGATGTGGCGCAAAGCCATATCAGAACCTTTTCACTAATGTAGATAATTATATCGGTATTGACATAGAAAATGAAGGTCATGATCATAAGAATGAACACATAGATGTTTATTATGACGGCAAAACCATTCCTTTTGATAATGAAACTTTCGATTCTGTTCTGTCAAGTGAAGTTCTTGAACATGTTCCAAATGTTGATGAGTGTATAAAAGAAATTGGACGTGTATTAAAACCTGCCGGAAAAATGTTAATAACAGTACCTTTCGTTTGGCAAGAACATGAATTGCCTTTTGATTTTAGAAGATTTTCCTCTTCAGGAATAAAAAACCATTTGATTGAAAATGGTTATACTATTCTTTTTGAAGAAAAAACCGGACATTTCTTGGAAGTTCTGATGCAATTATGGATGACATATTTAAGGGGTTTATTGTTTACAAACAACAAGTATATCAATTTAGTAATTAATTTTGTATTTATTTCTCCTGTTTGCATTACAGGTCTTGTTTTATCATGGCTGCTTCCTAAAAAGAAAGATCTTTATTTTAGTACGATACTATTTGCCCAGAAAACTAAACCATGAAACAACTGATTGAACGTAAGTAATATATGCAAACACTCCGTGATTTGAGAGACTAGCATATTATCAAGGTCATCACAGGAGTTCGACGTTGCGGGAAATCGACGCTGTTGCAGATGTTTGCCGACGAACTTTTGCAAAAGGGAGTTACGCAGATGCAAATACAGTTTTATAATTTTGAAGATCCTGATATGTACACGATTGGAAACTGGAAAGAGATTTACGATTATATCAAGATTCGACTTATATCCGACAAAATGAATTACATTTTTTTGGATGAAGTTCAACATATTGATGTTTTTCAACGACTTGTCGATGGACTTTACATTAAGAAAAATGTTGATTTATATATTACCGGATCAAATGCGTATCTACTTTCAGGAGAGTTGGCAACCTTGCTTACGGGCAGGTATATTGAGACTTCTATTTTGCCATTGCAATTTGTTGAATATCACGAAAATATTGCCGCGAAATCGCCAAACTTGTCAAAAATGGAAAGTTTGGCGGAATTCGTCATGGAAGGCGGTGTACCAGAGTATTATACGCAAAAAAAAATCAGTCAAAAACAAGCAGATGATTTTATGAAAAGCGTATTACAAACCATTATCGAAAAAGATATTTTCGCAAGATTAAAAATAAAAAACAAACATGATTTTAACAAAATTATTGATTTCGTATTTGATTCGGTCGGCTCGTTTGTTTCACCACGCTCTATTTCCGACACATTACGAACCCATGGTACCGTGATAGATAAAGAGGCAGTTGCAAAATATCTGGATTCCCTTTGCGATGCCTTTTTGCTCTATAAAGCATCCCGTTACGAAATTAAAGGTAAAGGACTTTTACAAACACTCAATAAATACGATCTTGTTGACCCCTGTTTTCGAAAAGTGTGGCTGAGGCGGGATATGAGAAAGGATATAGATTTCAATCCGGTTTACAACGGGATTCGTAAACTGAATGTGGTGGATTGGTTACTGTCGAAACATTAAATGATAACACTTCGCTCTGTATAATTTTATATAATTTTGCGATTATAATCGCAAATTCTTATGTTTTTCTGCCAACATGCTATATAAATTCTCAATCATTACCGTTACCCGTAATGCCGCTCAGGTTTTGGAACAAACTATACTAAGCGTCATGAATCAAACTTATGTTAATATTGAGTTGATCATTATCGACGGGGCTTCGCAAGATGGGACGGTAAATATCATCAGACAATATGAATCGGGTATAACTTATTGGATCAGCGAAGCGGACAAAGGACTTTATGATGCGATGAACAAAGGATTGCGGGAAGCAGCGGGAGAGTATGTTTGGTTTCTAAATGCTGGCGATGTCTTAAAACACAGCGAAATAGTTGCCGAATTAGCTGAAATCGCAACGCAGAACAGACTGCCCGACATCCTGTATGGTGAAACTGATCTGATGGATAAGAAAGGGCATGTTTTTGCTGCACGCAGATTAAAAACGCCTGAAGCACTTACATGGAAAAGTTTCCGAATGGGCATGCTTGTTTGTCATCAGGCTTTTATCGTTAAGCGTTCGATT
>Ga0099364_10009557_pt1 | contig 13443 bp, 11 predicted proteins | sample TergutTh196P3_FD_73070 | JGI IMG/M metagenome (GOLD analysis project Ga0099364, IMG submission 73070) | Microcerotermes parvus P3 segment gut microbial communities from Pointe-Noire, Republic of the Congo - Th196 P3 | ecosystem: Host-associated > Arthropoda: Insects > Digestive system > Gut ...
GGGCTAAGCGCAAGCTCCTGATGTATAATGGCAAGCCCTTTTTTTTCGCTATCCTTTACACTATGATAATTTGTTTCTTGTTCTTTAAAAAATACTTTGCCTTCGTAAGTTCCCTTTGGATAAACACCAGATATACAGCTCATAAGCGTGGATTTTCCAGCTCCGTTTTCTCCGCATACCGCGTGTATTTCACCTTTTTTGATTTTTAAACTGACATTCTCAAGTGCTCTGACTCCAGGGAAATCCTTGGTCAGATTTTCTATTTCAAGAATGTATTCACTCATAAACCCCTCAAAAAAATAAAAAAATAGCAGTTGGCTGGTAAACCAGCCAACCACTTTACCTGATCTGGTGAAGATCAGGAGAAAAAAACATTACCTTAACTGGCTTGCTTCAGCTGCTGTATAGAACTCAGCATCAATCGGAGCATTAAAGTTGCTGTTTCTTGTTACAAGAATTGGATCAAGAAGATAGGTTGGTACATAACCTGTACCGGTCCATCCAATTTCTCTTAAGTCACCTGTTGCTTCAACTACACCTGGAACCCTGATAGTCTGGCCTCTGAGAATCTGATCAATAAGAATAGCTGCTGCTTCTGCGAGTTTGGCAGTATCTTTAAATACTGTGCTGTACTGTTCACCATTTCTGATGGACATCATAGAAGAAAACTCTGCATCCTGACCGGAAACCGCAGGCAGTCTGTCGCGGTATCTGGCATCAGCTCTAAGAGCTTCGATAATACTAAGTGCCAATGTGTCATTGGGAGAAAGTACTGCGTCAAGTGTAACACCAGCTGCATCGCCAATCAAAAGAGCTTCCATGCGAGCTTTGGCAATGGGTCCTGACCAGCCTTCTGTTGCAATACGCAAAAAGTTGGCTGTATCTGTATAATGCCTGGGGAAGGGACCTACGACTCTAAGTACACCCCTGTCAATATAGGGGAGAAGTACATCCATTGCGCCCTGGAAGAAGAAGTTGGCATTGGCATCTGTCGGTGAACCTGCAAACAGTGTGATGTACCTGGGATTGGCAGTAGTTGCTGCAGCCAGGTTCATACCTTGTACAAGGCTTTCACCCTGAAGTGTACCTACTTTGTAGTTATTAAATGTGATAAAAGCACTAAAGTTTGTTGAACCCTGGATAATGCGATCATAGGCAACTACAGGTATACCATCACGATGAGCTTCTCTGATTACAGAACCTATACCGTCATTGATACTGCCTACTATAAGCGCTCTTGCTCCCTGGGTAAAGAAGCTTTGGATCTGCTGGTTTTGAACAAGCTGATCTGCGCCTGCATTCTGATGCAATGCTGTATAACCCCGTTTCTCAACCTCTGCAACCAGTGAGGCACCATCTTTTATCCAGCGCAGAACATGAGATTCTGGCATTGCAATACCGATAATGCCGCCTGCACCTTGAGCACCGCCTCCTGCAAAGGCAAATGTGCCTGCAAGAAGTAAAACAACTAATAGAAGTGCGATTTTCTTCATAAGAAAATCCTCCTTAAAATAAAATGATTTTACCATTATATATGGATGCTTGTTTTATGTAAATAGAAATATTAATATACTGGTATGAAAAGAAAAAAATACGTACAGGTAGGGACAGGCGGCAGGGCTCAGTTGTTTTACGAGGCTATTTCTACCACATACAAAGACAGGGCAGAGCTGGCGGCATTTTGCGATCTATCTCCCAGCCGCATGAATTATGCCAATAAACTGCTTGAAGGATACGGCGCTCCACCTGCAAAAACCTATTATTATACAGATTTTGAAAAAATGCTGGATGAAAACAGACCGGATGCTGTAATTGTTACCAGTGTTGACCGAACTCATCACGATTATATAATCCGGTCAATGGAAAAAGGCTACGATGTAATTTCAGAAAAACCCATGACCATTGATGAAAAAAAAGCCCAGTTAATAATGGACTGTCAAAAAAGGACAGGTAAAAAATTAACAGTAACTTTTAATTACCGTTATGCTCCCCACAATACCAAAATACGTGAGCTGATAATGGACGGGGTATTGGGAGATATTTTTTCAGTTCATTTTGAATGGCTTTTAAATACGCAGCATGGGGCAGATTATTTTCGCCGCTGGCACAGGAACAAGATTAATTCCGGTGGTCTTTTGGTGCATAAATCAACCCATCACTTTGACCTTGTAAATTTTTGGCTTAATACAGTGCCAGAAACCGTATTTGCCATGGGAGATCTTAATTTTTACGGGATGAAGAATGCTGAACAGCGCGGAGTCAGCAATTTCTATTACCGTTGCCATGGCAGCGAAGCTGCAAAAGATGATCCCTTTGCAATTGATATGGAAAGCAACAAGGCTATGAAGGCAATGTACCTTGATGCAGAAGCAGACTCCGGTTATATACGTGACCGCAGTGTTTTTTCCGATGATATTTCCATAGAAGATACAATGGGGCTTGTTGTTCGTTACAGGAATAATGCCATTATGACATACTCGCTTAATGCATATATGCCCTGGGAAGGATATAATATTGTGATCAACGGCTCCAAAGGCCGCCTTGAAGTAAATGTTGTGGAGATGTCATATATAAACAGCGGTGGTGATAAAAAAGATGAAGGTGCGCTTATCGGGAAAAAAATCACCATGAACCCAATGTTTGATAAACCTTACGAAGTAAGCTGTAAAGAGGGAGAGGGCGGACACGGCGGCGGTGATATTGTTATGTTAAACGACATTTTCGGCGATCCTGAGCCTGACAGGTTTAAGCGGGCAGCCTCGCATATTGACGGAGCGTACTCAATTCTTACAGGCATTGCAGCAAACAGATCCATTGCATCCGGTCTTCCTGTTAAAATCAAAGACCTTTTGACATTTTAGGAAGCATGTATGGCTACACTTCATTTAATGGTTGGGCTTCCATGCAGCGGAAAAACTACCAAAGCAAAAAAACTTGAAAGTAAGTATAATGCCCTGTTACTTAACTCGGATGCACTGCACCAAAAATTATTCGGCAATAATGTAAGAATCAAGGATAATGAAAAGACCGATCATGAAAAAATTAAAAATGCAGTTGAATCAATAATGCGGGAGCATGCTACAAAAATATTAACTCTGGGCGTTGATGTAATACTGGATTTTGGATTTTTGTTAAAAGATGAAAGGGATCTTTACCGGCAAAAAGCAAAAGAACTGGGTGCGGATTTTAAAATTCACTATATGGATGTTCCTGTAAAGGAATTGTATAAACGTCTTGATAGAATAAACAGAAAATACCCTGCAAAAATAACAGATGGTTCTTTCCCGCTATCCAAAGAAGATCTGGATAAATGCATATCTACTTTCCAGCCTCCCACTCCGGAAGAGCTAAAGGAATAAAAGGACGCTGCCAGCCCTTGACTCGATACCATAAAATATGGTATCATAATACCATAAAACATGGGATGTTAATATGGCTATAGCTTATAAAAGCAGAATTTTAGAAAACCTCCTGGTAAAAACTGTACATACAAGACCTTTGGTCTATTTGAATGGGATGCGGCAGTGCGGAAAATCAACCCTTGTACAGAATATACCTGGCAGCAAAGATTTAAATTATATAACGTTTGATAATCCTGCAAGCTTGTCTTTTGCGAGAAATGACCCGGCAGGTTTTATTGAACAGCTGCCCAGGGGCATACTAAATATAATAGATGAAGTTCAGCTTGCACCTGAATTATTTCGATATTTCAAGATTGCCATAGATAAAAAACAACTTGCAGCAAAAGATCAGACCCAGTATGTGTTAACAGGTTCGGCAAATATTTTTGCCCTGCCTTCATTGGCAGATGCTCTTGTTGGAAGAATGGCAATACTGACTCTGCATCCCTTCTGTGCTTCGGAAATTAAGGGGACAGGTATAAATTTTATACAAAAACTTTGGGACAATGATCCAGGACAAGATAAATATCCCAATGTAAAAATTGTTGATATCATATACGGCTCGACCTTTCCCGAATTGGCTCTTGATAAAAAAAAGGATCGTAATCTATGGTTCAATGATTACATTACTGCCATATTGCAAAGAGATGTGCGTGCTCTTGCGGATATAAAAAATCCAGAGAAAATCTATCAGCTATTGGTTTCGTTTACTCAACGGGCGGGCAGTCTTTTAAACAATGCAAATATTATGAAAGAAACAGGACTTGATGCCAAAACCTACGAAAAATACAAGGCTCTTTGCAGCAATACTTTTCTTATATTTGAAATTCCATCCTGGACCAAACCAAATAAATTGAACAAAAAATTTGTAAAGCAGAAAAAACTTTATTTTTCTGACTCAAACCTGCTTTGCCATTTAATGCAGAGAGATATGAATGAAGTTTACAGTAATGACATGACAGCCATGGGGCATATATTCGAAAACTTTATTGCAACAGAAATTATTAAAGCAACAAAGTCCCTTGGATCATTCAGTGTGTCCCATTTTAATCCTGTGCAGTACCAGGGCAAAGAAGTGGACTTTATTATAGAAAACCACAAGGGTGAAGCCATTGGGATAGAGGTAAAGCTAAGTAATACCATTAACGAAAAAGATTGTATAAACATGGGTAATATGCAGGAAGTTATTGGAAGTAAATTTAAAAAAGGTATTATATTTTATACAGGAAACAGCATTATACAGATCAGAAGAAATATTTGGGCACTTCCTGTAAATTATTTATGGGAGAGATAACAGCTTAATTACCGCACAGTGTACTCATCGCGCGGTATACTTACCGCAGTCTTGCAGGTAGGCTGGATTTCCTTTATATTAAACAAATGGTATCAAACATCCTTGTTGGAGTAATAATGGGCAGCAACTCTGATTGGGAAACAATGCAGCATGCATGCCAAATTCTCGATGAATTGCAAATCCCCTATGAAAAAAAAGTAGTGTCCGCGCACCGTACACCTGACTATATGTTTTCCTATGCAGAAAAAGCTCTGGAAAGGGGCTTAAAGGTCATAATCGCAGGCGCAGGCGGGGCAGCTCATCTGCCTGGCATGGTTGCTTCAAAAACCAATCTACCTGTAATCGGAGTTCCCATACAATCAAAAGCACTTAACGGGCTTGACTCCCTGCTTTCCATCGTGCAGATGCCGGGCGGTGTCCCTGTGGCTACTGTTGCCATAGGAACAGCAGGGGCAGTGAATGCCGGATTGCTTGCAGCGCAGATCATCGGAACTTTTGACAAAGATGTCTATTCAAGACTGCAGCAGCGCAGGGCAAAAACAGAACAATCAGTTTTAGAACATGTATTATAGGAAAGAGCCCCAATAATGACAAAGGTAATTACGCCTTATAAAACAATAGGAATTATTGGAGGCGGTCAGCTTGGCAGAATGATGTGCCTGGCAGCAAAAGCCATGGGGTATTATGTTGTAGTTCTTGACCCCACGCCCAACTGCCCCTGCGGCCAGACAGCTGACATGGAAATAACAGCTGATTATGACGATATGGTAGCCATAAAAAGGCTGGCGGAAAAATGTGATGTAATTACTTACGAGTTTGAGAATATAGATTATGATGCGCTTGTATACCTTGAAAAAAACTCGTATCTGCCGCAGGGGAGCCATGTGTTAAAAATAACACAGCATCGTTACAAAGAGAAAACAGCAATTAAAGACATGGGGATTCCTGCAGCAGATTTTTTTCTTATTGATAATAATGAAGCATTACACAAGCATTTTTTTTACCCAAGTGTTTTAAAAACAACTACAAGCGGTTATGATGGAAAAGGCCAGCTTGTAGTAAAAGCAAAAGAACATTTTTTGGCAGCACAAAACATTGTTGAAAAACAAGAATGTATTCTTGAAAAATATATACCCTTTGACATGGAAATATCTGTAATTATCTGCCGCAGTACATTGGGAGAGACTTCTATATTTCCCATAGCAGAAAATATTCATGTAAACAATATCCTGCATCAAAGCATAGTACCGGCACGCATATCCGGCAGCCTGGAAAAAAAAGCCATAAGTTATGCGAAAAAAATAGCACAATCCATGAATGTGATTGGGGTATTGGCCATCGAGATGTTTGTGTCAGGCGAGGATATTTTTATCAACGAACTTGCTCCAAGACCACATAATTCCGGGCATTATACAATAGACGCATGTATAACAAGTCAGTTTGAACAACATATACGCGCGATCTGCGGGCTGCCTCTGGGAGATCCCAGCTTGCACAGCCCTGTTGTTATGGTTAATATACTGGGGGACCATGTGACCAGAGGTCACTTGACCAGTAAAGATATGTCAGACTGGGAGCCTTATCTGCCGCTTTTAGCCAATGGAAAACTGCATATTTACGGCAAGGCAGATGCAAGGGAAAAAAGGAAAATGGGGCATATAAATATGCTTGGAGATATTGAAGATTCATTAAAAATTATTCAAAATTCAAATATTTGGCAAAGGCCAGGTTGAAACAGTAGTTTCCCAATATTGCCTTTAATGAGGCAGTAAGTTAATCATTTAATAAAACTGCCTTATTTTTTTATTTCTATTTACATAAAACAAGCATCCATATATAATGGTATAATCATTTTATTTTAAGGAGGATTTTCTAATGAAGAAAATCGCACTTTTATTAGTAGTTTTACTTCTTGCAGGTACATTTGCCTTTGCAGGAGGCGGCGGACAGGCTAGCTCTGGTTTCAGGGCAGACGTGTTCTGGTATACATTTGCTGACACTTATTTGGCCAGCGTACGCAATGCAATGGATGAACAAGCCAGTGGTACTGCTGTAAATCTTACACACCACGATTGCCAGGAAAATCAAGCCTTGCAGACTCAAATGGTCCAGACAGCCATTACCCAGGGTACAAGGTTACTGATAGTCAACATCGTAACAACTGCTGCAGAAGATGCTGCAATGAACATCGCCAATATGGCCAGAACTGCCAATATCCCGATAATCTTCTTTAACCGTGAGGTTTCTGATGCAGTTATCAGATCCTATGCAAATGCAGCCTTTGTTGGTACAGATGCAAACGAAGCTGGATATTTACAGGGCGAAGCCATTGCTAACTTCCTCTTAAGACCCGCAAACTGGACAGGCAACAGGTCAAACTTTGACCTTAACGGCGATGGTATCATCCGCTATGTCATGCTCCGCGGCGAACATGGAAATGCAGAAGCCTTTGGACGCACACTCTATTCTGTGCAGGAAGCCAACGATCGCCTTAGCGGCAGACTTAGACTTCAGCCATCTGCTGCCAATGAAACCAGCACCCAGTACCCCAATGACGGCGTAAGCAACTTCTTCCTTATGGCAAACTGGTCAGCAGCAACAGCAGCTAACCTTATGCGCACAGCTCTTACAGCTCACTCCCTTACAAATGGAGCCATTGAGCTTATCATTGCCAATAATGACGATGCAGCCATTGGTGCAATCGAAGCATTGAGGGAAAGAGGATATAACACTGGATCAGGAAACTTTATCCCAACATTCGGTGTTGATGCAACAGCAGTTGCACAGGAAAACATCCGCGCAGGCAGGATGACCGCTACAGTCATGCAGGACGCTGTAGGAATGGCCAGAGTCGTTCTTGAACTGGCACAGAACATTGCTGGTGGCCGTGCTCTTATGGCCGGCACTGCTTCATACAACGTTGACGCAGGTGTCAACAAGATTCGCGTACCATACGCCATCTTTGAGTAGTAATTAATAATAACTCACATGGAGGCAGCTGCCTTTGTGTGAGTTATTAAACCAGGGTCAAGATGGAAAATTATCTATTACAAATAAACAATGTCAGTAAATCATTTCCAGGGGTAAAAGCTCTGGATAATGTAAGCCTTAATGTGCGGCCAGGAACCATACATTCCCTTATGGGAGAAAATGGTGCAGGCAAATCCACATTGATGAAATGCCTTTTTGGTATATACACTACAGATGCAGGCGAATACATACTGGACAATAAAAAAGTACTTTTTGCCAACCCAAAGCAAGCCATGGAAAACGGCGTATCCATGGTACACCAGGAACTTAACCAGGTACATACACGCAATGTAATGGAAAATATATGGCTTGGCCGCTTCCCGGGTCTTCCTCCCATATATGTAAGCCATAAAAAAATGCTAGAAAATACACAGGAAATATTTTCAAAGCTTGATATAAAGATAAACCCAAAAGCCATTATAAAAAGTCTATCTGTTTCCCAGCGCCAGATGGTAGAAATAGCAAAAGCAGTATCGCATCACAGTAAAATAATAGTATTTGACGAGCCAACTTCTTCCCTTACAGAAGTTGAGGTGGAACATCTTTTCCGTATAATAAGAAATTTAAAGGATCAGGGCTGCGGCATTATATATATATCACACCGCATGAACGAGATACTGCGTATATCTGATGATGTAACTGTTATGCGGGACGGAAAGTTAGTAGATACCCTGCCTGCATCCAAACTTACAACAGATAAAATTATAACCATGATGGTTGGCCGTGAACTTAGCAATGTATTCCCGCCAAAGGATAATGTGCCTGGAGAAGTGGTTTTTAAGGCTCAAGGATTAACAGCCCAGTACAAGGATAATCTTAAAGATGTTTCCTTTGAACTGCGCAAAGGTGAAATACTTGGTATAGCTGGACTTGTGGGTGCAGGACGCACAGAAATACTTGAAGGACTCTTTGGACTTGTTACCTTAAAATCAGGCAAGATATTTAAAAACAATGTTGAGATAAAAACAGGAAAACCCAGCCGATCCAAAAAACACGGCTTTGCAATGCTAACAGAAGAGCGTCGCTTAACAGGGATATTCAGCATACTCAATGTACGTGATAATATAACAGTAGCAAATATAAAAAATTATAAAAAAATGAATCTCTATATAAGCAGCAAAAAAATGGGCGTCGATGCTGATTGGGCCATTAAAACACTTAGGATAAAAACTCCAGGACAACGGACACTTATAAGATCATTATCAGGCGGCAATCAGCAAAAAGCCATATTCGGGCGCTGGATGCTTACAAACCCCGATATACTTCTGCTTGATGAACCCACGCGCGGAATAGATGTAGGCGCAAAATACGAGATATACCAGCTTATGATAAACCTTGCAAAAGAAGGGGACTCCATTATCATGGTGTCAAGCGAACTGGAAGAATTGCTTGGTGTATGCGACAGGATAATTGTTATGTCAGGCGGTTATTTGACCGGAATATTGGATGCAAAAGCCACAAACCAGGAAGAAATAATGGCTCTGGCGGCAAAATGTGTATAGTATAATAGGGGGAAGGTATGAGCGATAACAGCATACTCTCAGGTTTCATAGGTACATGGAAGCAGCGCTGGCAGAATTATAAAAACCTTAGCAGAAAGGAAAAGCTGTTATTATTGGGTGATTTTCTTGTAAGAAATGCCATTTATATTATTATCATTATTGTAGTTATCTATGTACAGAGATACAGCATACAACAGGGTTTTGCAAATAGATTTCTGTCTTTTAGATCCATCATAGATATTCTGACACGAGCAGCCTCAGCCCTGTTTCTGGCTCTGGGTGTGGGCGGTATTATAGTGCTTACAGGAACAGATCTTTCTGCAGGCAGGGTTATGGGATTAACTGCCTGTATCTGCGCATCGCTTTTGCAAATGCCCCTGGAACAGTACAGCGTAAAAATGTTCCCCAATATGACAGCCCCTCCCATCATTTTTGTGCTTCTTCTCTCAATGTCTGTTGGCGCAACATTCGGTATCTTCAATGGCTTTTGTACGGCAAAGTTTAAGCTGCACCCATTTATTGTAACTCTTGCAACCCAGTTAATGGTATACGGGCTTATATTGATGTATGTACAATTAGGCACAAACGGCGGAGGCCCCATATCCGGCCTTACCCCGGAGTATCAGAATGTGGTCAAGTACACAGTAGATTTTAGAGGGACTGCAATCCCCTTGTATGTATTCTATGCCATTATAGCTGCAATAGTAATGTGGTTTATATGGAATAAAACCACATTGGGAAAAAACATGTATGCTGTAGGCGCAAATCCAGAAGCAGCCAATGTTTCCGGCATATCTGTCATGAAGACAACCATCTATATTTTTATGATGGCAGGTATACTTTATGGTTTTTCCGGCTTTATAGAAGCTGCCCGCATTGGCTCCAACAGCCCCACAACAGGGGTTAATGCAGAACTTGATGCCATAGCTGCCTGTGTTATTGGCGGCGTAAGTTTTACCGGAGGCACAGGCAAGATCAGCGGTATAATAACCGGTGTTATACTTTTACAGATAATAAGTGTTGCCCTGCAATGGCTTGGCGTATCAGGAGACATGCAGTTTATCATCAAAGGTGCAATCATTCTTATTGCAGTTGCAATAGATATGCGCAAGTATCTGGCAAAGAAATAGACTGTTTTACACCTGATGTATAAACGGATTAGGTTGATTTAAACTTTTACACCTGGACTTTTATATCAAGGCCTCTGCGCTCTAAAACTCTCCCGTTGTAAAATGCACCGGTTTTTAATTCTTTATCGCTTAGAATTACTGCAAGGCTGTCAACTTCCGGAGCCTGGCAATAAAGGCGGCCAAGCCAAAAGCCCTCTTCTCCTTCAATCTTTTCTTCAACAAGCAGCTTAAGATTCTGTCCTTTAAAACAATTAATAAAACCATCCAGTTTTTGTTGTGTAATAAGTGTCTGGTTTTCTTCGAATATTTTTTTTCGCAAAAGCGCGGTTTTTTTGGAAACATGTTTTTTCATGGAAAAGGCCGGAGTATCTTCTTCGCGTGAATATGCAAAACATCCAGCCCAGTCAAGCTCTGCCTTTTTCTGGAAAGCTGTAAGGGCTTCAAAATCCTCGTCAGTTTCGCCCGGAAAGCCTGTTAAAAAAGTTGAGCGGATAATGCTTTCCGGTAAGCTGCTGCGTATGGTTTTTATTAGACCAAGGTATTGTTCTGCACTGCCTTTGCGGTTCATTAGCCGCAGAATTTTTTCAGAGCCATGCTGGAAGGGGAGATCAAAGTAAGGAAGAAAACGCTTGTCTTTTTTGATTATATCAAGTATTTCAATCGGAAAGTGATCCGGGTGTATGTATAAAAGGCGTACCCAGAAATCCCCCTTTAATTTTGACATCTCCTTAAGCAGGGCTGGCAGCCCTAGGACTGATTGTCCTTTGGCTGATAGCCTTTTGACTTCTGGTGAGTCTTTTTCAAAATCAATGCCATAAGAGGCAATGTCCTGAGCAATAATGCAAAGCTCTTTAACCCCCCGCTTTATAAGGGTTGTACATTCATTTATTATTTCGCTGATGCTGCGGCTTTTTACAGTGCCGCGTATAAGCGGGATTGCACAATAACTGCAATTATTATTACAGCCTTCGCTTATTTTGACATAAGCTGAGCCGGGAAAAGACAATAATGGCCTTTCTCCTGGCACATTATAAGCTGGCAGGGTGACTTTAACCTTTTTATTTTTAAATACTTTTGCAGCTGCAGCTGTTACGCTTTTAATGTCTGTAATTCCAAACAGGATATCAGCTTCCGGCAGATCCTGTTCTAGCTCTTTTTTATAACGCTGGCTAAGACAGCCTGCAAGCATGATTTTTTTTCCAGGGTATTGTTTGCGCCAGTTTAGAACCGCGTTTATGGATTCCTGTTTTGCGCTTTCTATAAACCCGCAGGAGTTTACAATAATAAGATCCGCTTCTTCATGTCCGGAATTTGTCCAGCCAGCCAAGTCAAGATGCGCCATGATATGTTCTGCATCAACCTGGTTTTTTGCACAGCCAAAAGGATCCATAAAGTATCGCAGGGATTTTTTACAGGGTTCTTGTGATTTTTTCAAAGTCTATTCAAGTCTTGACAGTACAAGGTGAAAACGGTTTTCTTCGTCCCTTAGCCAGCGAAGGTCTGCAACAACAATTTCTCCGGGACCGCCTGCATCCAGCGGATAAATTCTGCCTGCTGCTATGACCTGAAGCCTTACAGCCTGGGCATTGGATATTCCAAGACGTATTCCGTTTTGAGCCTGTACATTTAATTCATCAGTAGGCTGAAAGTACTGCTCATTTCTTCCGGCACGCGCAGGTTCAAACAGTATTTCCCAGCGGAAAAGGCAGTATCTTTGAAACACAGCCTGGAGTGTAAAAGGATATGGGTTTGGTGATGTTAAAATTACAACTGGTTCCTGGGTTCCAAGAACAATGGCTTCGTCTTCAGAGAATACTACTGCTTCTGCTACAGGAAAAGATTGCAACTCAAATCTTACAAGCGCACCTGATGCACTGTCATTTCTGACAAAATCAGAAACTGTTACAAGTATTTCTGCAAAGCCATTACCGCCCAGATCCACCAAAGCATCCTGGTTAAGGTCAAGCCTGACATTTTCTATTGGCGTAGAAAACATTACAGTTTCACTGATACTTGATACTTCAATTTTATAATTATTGTCTCCAAAAGGAACAAGGATGGTATCACCCTGGTAAAAACGGCGTTCAAGTACATTTGTACTCATGGTATATTCTACAGGGATGTGAAGAACAGATACATCCGCTGATGGTCTTGAAAAATTAGTAAGAAAAAAGTAAACACTGCCGCCTATAATTAAAAGGCCAGCAAGGATTATACCAAAGCCCGCTAAATATTTTGGAGCATTGGATGGTGATCTTAAAAGCTGTTCAACCGGTACAGGCTGTTCCTGTATTTTTAATGAACGATAAAGTGAAAGAAGTTCGTTAACATCCAGTTCAAGATAAGCACCGTAGTTTTTAAGGAAACCTAGTATATAAGGTTCACCGGGAAACTTTAAAAAATCTTCTTTTTCAAGAGCCTCAAGATAACGGCTGGATATATTTGTTTCCTGACTTATATAAGATATGGTTAAAGATTTTTCTTCACGAGCCTTTCTTAGTTTATCTCCAAGGGATTCCACGAATTATCTCCTATAAGCTTAATCGGCTCTTAATCATTATCCCTAAACAGAAAATTATTGACCATATTTGCTGTTGATGGAGGAACATATATAAACCTGGCTGGCGGGATTCCCAGGTTGGTTCTTATATTTGTAAAATCAAAAGTAACAAGAGCATCTGCAACAGTTCTTCCTTCCATACGCCGGATCAAGCGGGTTTCTGGATCAATGCTAAGTATTATTTCCCTAAAGTTTTCCGAAGCAGTGCGGCGGGTCAACCTTATTTTTACGACCATATCGCGGGTTCTTTCATCAAGGGGTACAGGAGCAGGTCCTGATACAAAAGAAGGTATATAATTACGCCTTAAAAGGTTTAAGCCCTGACTGGAAGCCAAGGAAGCACCGGCTACAGCTGAACCACGGGAGCTTACTTCCTGATTTAAAGTTACCCTGAATTCCGGAAGATAAACTGTTAATTGTTCACCATTAAAAGAGATAACCTGTTCCGCCGGGCGTGTAAAATCTATTCTCATAAAAGAAGGATCAAGAAAGCTCATGCTCCCGACCATATCTGTATTTCCCGATC
>Ga0099364_10009558_pt1 | contig 13442 bp, 9 predicted proteins | sample TergutTh196P3_FD_73070 | JGI IMG/M metagenome (GOLD analysis project Ga0099364, IMG submission 73070) | Microcerotermes parvus P3 segment gut microbial communities from Pointe-Noire, Republic of the Congo - Th196 P3 | ecosystem: Host-associated > Arthropoda: Insects > Digestive system > Gut ...
GTGACGAACAGATTGTCCGATACGGCGTCGTTTTCCGGGATGGTCACGAAGTAGGTCATGATAAGAGCCACGGCGGGAAAGATGATGAACATAATCAATACCATCGGGTTTTTGAACATGTCTTTTGCTTGCTTTGTGAAGATGGCTTTTATTATTTTCATTCTATTCACCTTTTCGCGTTTCGTAATCCCAGAAGAATGTTGGTTTTGTCAACATTCTTCCTACATGAAGTTTTAGATTTTCTTAGTCTTGGTCTTTTCAAGACTTAGAAAATCTCTTCATGTTCCTCCCCAGTTAGCTTAATGAAGACTGCTTCCAAGTCCGGCGTTGTTTTGTATGAATCGTGCCGCCGGCAAATCTCGGCGGGCGCGCCCTGTTCGACGATTTTGCCCTGATGTAACAGCGCGACATGATTGCATAACTTTACGGCCTCTTCCATGTTGTGGGTAGTCAGAAATACCGTCGAGCCACCCGCGCACAATCCCTGTATCAGCTGATGTATCCCCTTGGCCGTGGCGGGGTCCAGCCCGCTAGTCGGCTCGTCGAGAAACAGCACCTTCGGCTCGTGCAAAATCGCCCGCGCCAATGCCAAGCGCTGCCGCATCCCTTTGGACAGCGCATTGACCGACTTTTTCGCCGCCTCCGCCAACCCAACGTTTCTCAGCGCCTCCACCCCTTTCCGGCGTGGTATGCCGTAGATGTCGGCGAAAAGGCTAAGGTTATCCAGACAGCTCAAGCGGCCATACAGCCCGTCGGTGTCGAGCATCAGCCCCGTTTCAAACAGCGAAGCGCCGGTGTCGAAGCTGCCGTCGTCGGCGTCTAGCTGCCTAGTCAGGATGTTGATGATCGTCGTCTTGCCCGCGCCGGAGGGGCCGAGCAGGCCGAATATTTCCCTGTCGTTGGCCGTAAATGTCACGTCGGACAGCACGGTATTTGCGTCGAAGCGTTTGATGATGTGTTGCATTTTAATCATGGTTTTGCCCTCCTGCCAGCGGATTCACGCCCAGCTTCGTAAAATACGCCTCCATTGCCTTTTCCACATACCCTTCGGCGGCCGCCCATTTTTCCCGCAGGCTCGCCGATGCCCAACTGTCCTTCTCTGCGGCGAAGTTCATCATGTCCGGCAGCAGGCTCATGTCGCCGCCGGTGACACCCATGACCGTATCCCAAAACGCCTTTGCGAACGCCAGACCTTCCTCGCTATCCGGCTGGGTACCCTCTGCCTCCAACCGGGCCGCCCGGTCGAATATCCGCTCCATGGATTCAATAATTTCGTCGCCATTGCTGTTTTCAGAACGATTGCGGAATACGTCCATCGTCTTTTCGTCAAAATGCTTGACCACCCAATAGTGTTCATTGCCCAGTTGCATCAGCACGACGATGTCGGCATATTTCTTCCAGTCCACCGTTTGCATTTGCAAGGTTTCTGCCCGCAAGCCCTCGATGACTGTCAATGTCTCCGACAATTCGGCGATCTTTGCCCGCATGGCGTCGGCCTGTTCGGCCAAAGCGGCGGCGACATCTTCCGGCGTCTCCAGGCTCACGAGCCGGGTTTTGATGTCATGTAGCGAAAAGCCCAGATACTTCATCGACTGAATCTGATGCAGGCGAATCAGGTCCTTGTCGGTATAGAGCCGGCGCCCGCCCTCGCTGCTGGCCGACGGCGTAAGCAGCCCTTCCTTGTCGTAGTATTGCAATGTGCGGACGCTGGTGTTCATTTTTTTCGCCAGTTGCCCGACTGTCATGTAGCCTGGTGGTATGGCGCGGTATTTTTCCATGTGTATTTACCTCCTGCCCATAGTATAATATATTACCTTAGGTCATAAGCAAGACTTTTTTGAAAATTTTTTGATTTTAAGTCATAAGACCCCCACAACACCTTTTCATTTTCCACTGGCAATTCCAACAAACCCATGCTATACTATCTGTATTCCCAAGCGCTTTTATAACAGCGTAGCAAGTTATGTTTTATGCGCCTGCCGCCAGGCAGGATGCGCATTAACCAAAAGGAGGCTAACATGAACAGTCCTATCGGCACAAACAAATTAACCCAAGTAGCCCTGATTGTAAAAGACATCGAAAAAACCAAGGAGCGGCTGTCCGCCCTGTTTGGTGTCGATGTACCGCCCACCGTCGGCGCCGGGGATTTTAGCGTCACCCAGACCGAATACAAAGGCGCCCCCGCCCCGGACGCGAAATGCAAGATGGCCTTTTTCGACGTGTGCGACGGCGTTTCCATTGAGCTGATTGAGCCCAATGGCGTGGCCAGTGTTTGGCAGGACTTCCTCGATGAAAAGGGCGAAGGTATCCATCACATCGCCTTTAACGTAAAGGGCATGGAACAGGTCATACTCTCATGCCAGGACTTTGGCATGGAACTGGTTCAAAAAGGCAACTACGGTGATGGCGGCGGCTGTTATTCCTACCTAAACGGCGGGGATGGTCTGCCCTTCATCCTGGAGCTGTTGGAAAGCTTTTAACATAACATCATGGAGGATGACACAATGAGGAGTTGGGCAAAAAAGGCCTGGGCTTTTTTCGTGTTGTTTGCGTTGCTGGTCTCTGCCATACCGCCTTTGGGCGTGGCGGCCGCGGAACATACTTGGGATGGTACAGTGAATTTCACTGTTCAAAATGGTGATACCATTAACGTTGCCAACGGCGCAACTGGTACACTAAATGTTCCCGCCGATGCGAGCATCACCATAGACGGCGCAATCACCAATGCAACGGTCGGCTTAACCCTCAATATTAATTCCGGAGCAGAGGTCACATGGAACGCCGTCTTCACCGGCAATGTCACCAATAATACCCCCGCCAATAATTATCTGATCAACGTGACCGGTGGCGGTACGCTTGACATTGGCTCCACTGGCTCATCCGCCACCATCCAAAATGATGGCAAGGGCGGGGCAATACTGCTCAATTCTGCCGCCACACTAAATGTGTACGGCACGGTCGCCTCCGGCGGCACAGCTTCATCTAATGCCAACGTGACCGGTAATGCTGTCCGGATTGCTTCTGCAGGAGCAGCTGTCCATGTAAATGAAAACGGTCTGATCGAAAGCAGGGACGGTAATTCCAACACTGCCCTTTATATTGAAAACGATGTGCAAGGCGCTATTGTCCAGATAAATGGTGGAACAGTGCGTTCCGTCGGGGCCGGCTATGCCATCTGCGATGGCACACCCTTCACTGATGGTGTTACTTATGCCAATAATAATACCCAAATCACGCTAAAGAGCGGCGAAATCTCCGCCGGTTCTGCCTGCGCCATCCGCTCATCCGGCACGGGCTCGTCTGTGGAAGTAAAAGGCGGCAGTGTGTCCAACGCGGCGGGCAACAACGCCAACCCCGCCATTTATATGAGTGCCTCGTCAGGAGGCGGCGTCAGCAGCCCCGCCAACAATAACATAATAATAAGCGGCGGCAAGGTCGAATCCACCTCCCTGGCCGGTTATGCCATCCAGACGGCGGGCAGCGTGAGCGTCAGCGGCGGTGAGGTTTTGGCCGGTGGTGTCGGTGGCGGCAGCGGTCGGGCCATCAACCTGGTCGGTACTTATTCCCAAGCCACCGTCAGCGAAAGCGGCAAGGTACACACGAGCGGCACCGGCGCGGCCATATCCACCGCCACCACCAACCCCGAGACGGTGACCAATGCCTCCGTGGTCGTGAACGGCGGCGAGGTATCTTCCGTAGGCGGCAACGCCATCAATGTTACCGGAGCGAGTTCAACCGTCACAGTCAGTGGCGGCATTGTTTCTGCGACAGGCAGCAACCACACCATCAATGCCAGCGGCGCAAATACCGCAATAAACATCAACGGCGGCGAGGTATCGGCCACCACCGCCAATGCCATCAATACCATTACTGCTGCCAGCCATGCGACAATAAACGTCGGCGGCAGCAATCCCACCACCAAAGTCCACTCCGATACCGGCCGGGCCATCCAGACCCTGGGCTCAAACACCACTATCACGATAGATGGCGATTGTCAGGTTTATGTGTTTACGGAGGGTAATGCGATTCGTTCGGGTGGCGCAAGCGGAACGGTGACTTTGAAACGTGGCTTCGTTTTTGCTTATGGAAGAAGTAATGCAGATAATGTGATTAAGACTGCCGACAATGACGTTCTAATAGAAAACGACGACCCACAAGAAACCCTGGTCGTGGTTTGGAATCAGGCAGCCGGCAAAACAACATATAAAGAAAGGGCATATGGATATTATGCTGATTTAAACAATGCCTATAATGGCACACCAAAGGATTCTTATTGGACACAAGATGATAGTATTGCTGGGATTGGTTATGGAATAAGCACACTTAGCGGCTTTTTCCCGGTGGATGGCGTGCATATAATAGACGACTGCGGCTTAATTTTTACTGCCTCCGCATCAACACTTTTTATGGACATTGCTCCCGGAAATATAGAACCCTATGGCAAGCGGGTACCTGCCGATGCTGCCGATTGGAATTGGTCAACCTCCGGCTCTAACCTAAATCTATCCAACTTTTCATGGAATCCCGGCGTGGTAATGCCACTGGAAATCAGAGAAGATGCAACGATAACCCTGCACGATGGCTATACCAGCGCCTTTACTTCATGCTATCTCGGCACTGGCACATCCTATGGCGTATTCTCCGCTAATGACATCACCATAAATGGTAATGGCACGCTTTATGCCGCTGGTGGCATGGAATGGGATGACTGGGATCCTTATACAGACAATGCCTCCATCGGATTGAAAGCCGCAACTTTGACCATCGCTTCTGATACTGTTACACTTAATGCGGTGGGTGGTTCTGCTGATGACCATACCGTGGGGATAAAAGCAACGGCAGTCATCTTAGAAAAAGGTACTCTCATCGCTACCGGTGGCAATGCCTTTTATGATGGTGACAGCTACGGCATCGACACCCCATCTTTCACAATGGACGGCGGGACGCTGATAGCCAGCGGTGAGACGGGGGCTTTTAACTCTGAACCCACCACAACCCGGCTTCCTGATAACTATATCTATTGGCGTAACAGTGATCCCATCCACCCTACCGGTTCGGCGGGAATAATTGTCCTAAAAGACGATCCTGACTCAGGACCTCCGTATGAGTATCTCGCCAGCGACAAATACGTCAAAATCATCACCATAACCAACACTACGGAATACGCCTATGCCACCATCGGCAATGATCAAGTCCGTGGCACACAATTTGCCGCTTTGAACGATACCCCGGCACAAACAGCCATCATCACCCTCCACGGTGATACCACTATCGCCCAAACCGACATCCCTGCCAACACCTGGTTCCGTAGCGGCATCATCCCCCAAGGCGTGGCAGTCATCGCCAATACTACTTCCAGTAATACCATAACCCTCACCTTTTCCGATGTTCCCCTGGAGATGTCCACGGCCATCTTTGATATTGTAATCCCCGAATCGTTTATGCAAAATCGCTCCACCCCCCTCCTCGTGGAATATAACCCCAACGCCCGCTTCGACATCGGCGAGCCCCTGCTATATAATTTGGACGTGAATGTGTTACCAGCATCATCCGGCACGGTCGCGGGTACTGGTGCGGGAGCCTACCTGGTCGGCTCGCAGGTCATTTTGATCGCGGAACCTGCCACGGCATCCCCGCCCGGTTATCATTTCGATAGATGGACTTTTGACGGTATTACGGCAAATGATCTTTATATCGGTGATGAAAATAGCTCGGCCATCCTTTTCTTCATGCCGGCAAAAGCCGTCACCGTGACTGCCGTATTTGAGCCAAATCCACCCAGCACATACACCCTCAACGTCATCGCCGAAGCCGGCGGCGCTGTTTCAGGTGATGGCAACGATGCCTATACGGCCGGGAAGCCCATCCGCGTGACGGCCGAGCCGGAGGATGGCTTTCACTTCATCGGCTGGCAGATCGGTGTCGCAAACAGAACAGACGCCCCCCTGGACATAGATAATGTTGACACCACCAGCAGCATCATCTCCTTCACCATGCCCCCAAACGCCGTCACCCTGATTGCCATGTTTGAGGAAGACCCTCTCCCGCCCGACCCGGATCCGGATGATCCAGTACCGCCCCCGATATATTATCCCCTCACCGTCACCGCCAATGAGGGCGGCTGGGTACCCGGCATCCTGGAGCGCAGCTTTTATCTGCCTGGTGAAGCGATACGGCTCACAGCCGTACCGGATGATGCCTACCACTTCGATGGCTGGGAAACAGACGACTTGGAGCTTAGTGCCGAAGATAAGGCCAGCGCCCTGCTAGCTTTCGATATGCCGGCTAACCCTGTCACCATCACGGCGAAATTTGTCAAAAACCCCGACAACACCTACAGCCTGACCGTCATGGCCGGGGCCGGTGGCACGGTCTCCGGCAGCGCAAGCGGGCCATATAAGGCGGGGGCCGCCATCAGTGTGACGGCCGTGCCGGAGGATGGATTCTATTTTGCCGGCTGGGACATAAGCGAAGATATAGAAGAGTTCGAGCTGGATATGAGAGATAATCCGGCCCGTTTTGCCATGCCCCCCGCCAATGTGACCCTCACGGCCATTTTTGCCCCCACGCCGGCAGGTGTATATACCCTGACGGTCATCGCCGAAAAGGGCGGCAGCGTGGACGGCACACAAAGCGGGGTCTATGCCAAAGACTATCATGTATCAGTGGTGCCGATAGCCGCGCCGCGTTATCGTTTCAACCGCTGGCGGGTGGATACGGAGGCTTCAAGTATTTCTGTCGCAAACCGGGCCAATCCGGCGGAATTTGATATGCCCGATAGCGCCGTGACGCTGACGGCCCGCTTTAACCGTCCCGACTCAGACTCATCCAGCAGCGGGGCAGACGAGCCCATGGAGGACATGGATATTTTAGTTGCGGACCCTGGCCCGGCCGCAGCACCAAAAGATTCCGGCCCCATCCCCAAGACCAGTGATGCTGGCATGGGCCATTGGGGGCTGCTATTTGGCATATCACTGCTGGGCTTGTTTGCCTTGAAATTTTGGGGTATGATGAAAGAAAGGTAAAACACCCGTCACTGACCCCCGGTCGAAGTCCGGGATGAGCACTGACCACTGCAAAAGAGGAGGTACACACATGAACCAATCAGCCATTGTTACCGGAGCCGGGCGCGGCCTGGGCTTTTCCGTCGTGAAACAGCATATAGAGCGGGGTGACCGCGTCTATGCCTACGAGGTGGCCATCACCGATGAACTGGTCGCCTACGCCCGCGAGCATGAAAAGCTCCATATCTACCAATGCGATTTGTCCAGCACCGCCAGCGTGGAGACCGCCGTGGTCGATATGCTGGCCAAGGAAGAGCAAATAGACTACCTCTACAACATTGCCGGCATCTTCCATTTCAGCGCCCGCTGTGGCCTGGCCGAGACCGACATAGACGAGGGTCTGATCATGTATGAGGTCAATGCCGCCGGTCTACTCCGGATGTGCAAGGCTGCCCTGCCAAAATTATTAAAAGGCAGCATGGTCGTCAATGTCACCAGTGAATCAGGCAGCGTGGGTGATTGCTACCGCGACCACGAATATGTCTACGGCATGAGCAAATGTGCCGCCAACATCGCCTCGATGATTTTGCAAAATGAGGTGAAAGAACGCGGCGTGCGGGTGATTTGCTTCCATCCCGGCTGGCTACGGAGCGTGATGGGCGGCGAAGGCGCGGCCAACAGCCCTGATTCTGTTTCCACCGATGAGAGCGCCGGCAACATCGTCGGCTACGCCACCCGGCCCGAGACGATTCCCGAGGGGGTCTACTTCATGGAGCACACGGGTAAGCCTTTGCCGTGGTAGTCATGTACATCCGGTCGACCCAGATAACGGGCCTCCCAGATGTCCATGTGGAAGAACGCTTCGCGTTCTTCCGCGTTATTTTGTAGACTGCTTTACCCCCACAACACAAAAAAGCCGCTAGAACTATCCAGTGGCTTTTTCAAAATAACCCAAAATGCCGGCTCCTGTATTTTGACTCCTAGCTTCTGCTAGGTGGGCAATCCGCAGACATGTTTCTGCCTTCCACCTAAAACACATGAATGCATTTTTATGGCTTGACATCCGCCATGACGATGTAGGAATCCCGTATCACACAATGTAGGTTCAAAATAACAAGAGTTGTCGCACATCCCAGGTTAGTTTTATTTTACCTTAATCACAATTAAGATGCAAGTATAAATCCTATTCAGTATTCGCTGCTTCGTTGCTTCGGCTTCAAAGACAAGGCTAAATCCAGCGCATCAACATAACGTAGCAATGTAGGCAAGGTAACACTTCTGTCCTGATAACCCTTTTCCAGTCTACTGATAGCTTGTTGCTTTAGTCCGCTGCGCTCTGACACCTCTGTCTGCGATAGCTGCGCCTGTTTCCGTGCCGCGACCAACATGCTGCGAAACTCGTATTCTAAATCAAAATCCCGGATAGCCCTGCTACCTTCCGCAGTCTGCGCAAGCAGTTCCAGACTTTTCTTATTTTCGTCAATATCCAACTGCTTAAATGGCATCTTTCCATCTCCTTCTATATCAAACCTTCGCTCTTTGCTCTGTTAATCGCCTTTTCAATCTCATGTTTTTCCGCTTTGCCCTTTTGCTTTTTACAGGCGTGTATAAAATAAACACTGTCACTGCCAGCGATAACGTACATGATACGATTATTTGAAATCTTTATTTCCCATAACTTTCCTCTTATCTGTCTCGTATTCAATCGCTCAAACGCCGCATAACCATCTCTGTCAATCACTTCCCGTACTTTTCGATATTCAGTTTGCTCATATTGGCTCAGCCCGAAAAAATATTCTTCAATTAGATTTTTTCCGCCTGCTGAACACCACTCATATATGTTCATGCCCTTTTCCCATGTTAATTGTACAACAATTTGGTTGTGTAGTCAATGCTTCAATATTTACTCACATATTCGTCCTAACCACTTTCGGCTTATAACCCCCCTGCTCCAAAGCGGCGATAATCTCTTTTTTGTGCTCCGTGCCGTAGGCTTCCATCGTGATCCTCAGCTCCACGGCGGCGCTTCTGTTAATCGAGACGAATTGGTTATGCTCCAGCTTGATGACATTGCCATTTTTAGTAGCAATCACTTCCGAGACACGGGTCAGCTCACCGGGTTTATCCGGCAAGAGCACAGACACGCTAAAGATACGGTCGCGGATAATCAGGCCCTGCTGCACCACGGAGGACATCGTGATGACATCCATGTTGCCGCCCGACAAAATGGCGGCTATCCGCTTGCCTTTGGCCGCTATATGCTTGATGGCAGCCACGGCCAGCAACCCGGCATTCTCCACTATCATCTTATGGTTTTCCACCATGTCCAAAAATGCGGCCACCAACTCCCAATCTTCCACCGTGACCACATCATCCAAATATTTTTTCAGATAGGGGAATATCACCGCCCCGCTTTCGCGGACGGCGGCACCGTCGGCTATCGTGTTGGCGCTCTCTATCGCCACTACCTTGCCGGCCTTAATGGAGGCTTGCACACAGTTGGCCCCGGCCGGTTCCACACCGATAATGCGTATCTTGGGATTAAGCAGCTTGGCCAAAGCCGCCACCCCGCAAGCCAGGCCGCCGCCGCCAATGGGCACCAGCACATAGTCCACCAGCGGCAGCTCCTTGTATATTTCCATCATCAGCGTGCCTTGACCGGCCGCCACGTCCAGATCGTCAAAGGGATGGATGAAGGTATAGCCCTTATCGGCGGCCAGTTCCATTGCTTGCTTGCAAGATTCTTCATAGATGTCACCGGCCAGGATGACCTCGGCCCCCAGGCCCTTGGTGCGGTTTACTTTTATCAAAGGCGTGGTGGTGGGCATCACGATAATGCTTTTGGCCCCATACTGACCCGCCGCATAAGCCACACCCTGGGCGTGATTGCCCGCCGAAGCGCTGATCAGGCCCCGCTCCCTTTCCGCCTGAGTGAGGGTGCTAATCTTATAGTAGGCGCCGCGCAGCTTATAGGAGCCGGTAAATTGCATGTTTTCCGGCTTGAGATAGATTTTGCCGCCGCTGGCGCTGCTTAGGTACTCGCTGAATATCAGCTTGGTCTCTTTTGTGACTTTCGCGACAGTTTCCGTGGCGGCCTCGAAGACTTCCAGGTTAAGTTGATTGTCCATGTTGTTCCCTCCCCTATTCCGTCATTGCGAGGGGCATAGCCCCGAAGCAATCCAGTATTACCGCAAGCGAATCGCTGGCTCTGGATTGCTTCGGCTGGTAAAACAGCCTCGCAATGACGGCTCTCTTTTTTTCGTAATCCACTTTACACCCCTATTCCGCAAACAGCGCATCGACAAATGCTACGGCATCAAAGGCTTGCAAATCCTCTATCTGCTCACCGACCCCCACATAGCGCACGGGCATGGACAGTTCACTCTGGATGGCGACGACAATACCCCCCTTGGCGCTGCCGTCCAGCTTGGTCACCACCAGGCCCGTAATATGTGCCGCTGCCCCAAACTCACGCGCCTGATTCAAGGCATTTTGCCCGCAAGTAGCATCAATCACCAGCAGATTTTCGCGCTCGGCGGCCGGTAGTGCCTTAGTGATGGAGCGGTCTATTTTTTTCAGCTCCTCCATCAGGTTCTTTTTATTATGCAGGCGTCCGGCCGTGTCGCAGATAAGGACATCCGCTCCCTTTGCCTTTAACGCGCCCAAAGCATCGTATATCACGCTGGCCGGATCCGCGCCCACCTGCCCGCAAATAAGATTAGCGCCCGCCCTGTCTGCCCAAACCGTGAGCTGCTCGGTCGCGGCGGCGCGGAAGGTATCGGCGGCGGCTATCACGACTGTTTTTCCCTGCCCGGCATATAGCGCCGCCAGCTTCCCCACGGTCGTCGTCTTGCCAACCCCGTTCACCCCGATGACAAGGATGACCAGGGGGAGTATTCCTTTCTCCGTAGGGGGTGCCGCATTAGTAATCTGCGGCATGACGGTGGAGGCAGCGGTGCTCATCTGCTCCTTTATGCTGTCCATCAGCAGTTTTTTACATTCCGCCGGCTCCTTGACATGGTTTTTTCGGACCTGCTCCCGCAATTCATCCATGACCGCGCTGGCCGTGCGTACGCCCACATCCGCGACAATCAGCGTTTCCAGCAGTTCCTCATAAAAGTCCTCATCTATCTGGGAAAAGCCGGAAAAAACCGCATCCAGACCACCCAGCACCCCCTGTCTGGTTTTTGTGAGCCCCGCTTTTAGGCGGCTGAAGATACCCGCTTTTTCCATGTTGATTACCCCTGCGGCGGGGGCAAGCCCCCGCCCTACAAGCCCCTGCGGCGGGGGCAAGCCCCCGCCCTACAAACCCCTGCGGCGGGGGCAAGCCCCCGCCCTACAAGCCCCTATTCTAATTCGTTCTCTACCAATTTCACGCTCACCAGCGCCGACACCCCCTTTTCCTGCATCGTGATACCGTATAGGCGGTCGGATTTTTCCATCGTGCCCCGGCGGTGGGTGATGACGATAAACTGGGTGCCCTTCGCCAGTTTTTTCAGATACTTGGCAAAGCGCACGACATTATTTTCGTCCAGGGCCGACTCTATCTCGTCCAGCAGGCAAAAGGGCGAGGGTTTTAAGTTCTGGATGGCAAATATCAAGGCTATCGCCGTGAGGGCCCGCTCACCGCCGGAGAGCTGCATCATGTTTTGCAATTTCTTGCCGGGCGGCTGGGCGATAACACGGATGCCCGCCTCAAGGATGTCCTCATCCTCCAGCAACGATAAAGAGGCCTTGCCGCCGCCAAACAATTCCTTGAACACTATGTCAAATTCCCGGCCTATCTCGGCAAATTTTTCATTAAACTGCTTACGCATCGCCTCGTCCAGCTCGGCGATAATACCATACAAGGTTTCTTCGGCACCCGCCAGGTCGTCGTGCTGCGTTTTAAGGAAATTATAACGTTCCAAGATATTGCGCAAGTCCTCGATGGCATTCACATTAACGTCGCCCAGGGCGCGTATTTCTTCTTTCAAGCCGGAAATCTGCCGCTTCATGGCGGATAACTCGCTCTGGTTTTTGGCACCCGCGTATGTGTCGCTTTGGGCGGAGGCCGCGGACAGGGTCAACGCGTATTCCTCCCACATATAAGTCAGTTGGGCCGTCAGCGCCTCTTGCAGGCGCTCCTTTTGGCCACTCAGACGATATAGCTCCTTGTCCAGGGCGTTGTTCTGCTCGGCCATGCTCTCCCGTTTGTTGAAAAAATTCTTTTGCTGTTTTGTCAGGGCTTCTTTTTGCGACATGGCCGCATTCAACTGCTGCTCACTGTCGCCCTTTTGTGTATGCGAACTCAGTATCGTCTGTTCAATGGCGGCTATGTCGGCCTGTTTTTGTGTCAGTTGTTCATTGTTTTTTATAATGGCGGCGTCTATCTCTCTAAGCTCCGCACCCAGGCTCCCTATCTCTGCCGCCATGCGCTCGATGTTTTGCTGATGGAAACTCAGTTGCTGCAATAGTTTTTCTGCCTCCACGTCCTGCTCGTTGGCCGCCGCCTGGCTTATGACCTCCGCTTTGCGGGCCTCCTCCAAACGTTTTTGCATTGCAGTAATTTCCGCTTCTATACCCTGCTCCAACGCCTCGGAAGCCCTCAGTTCCTGCGCGCTCGCCGCCTTGTCCGCCTGTATCTTTTGCACTTGCTCCGCCATCTCTTTTTCCTCGGATACAAGGCTCAGGCCGCCCGCTTCGGCGGCTTCCTTTTTCTCCGTCGCCACGCTGACATTATGCCGCGCGGTATTTTGGGCGATGTAAGTGTTTTGCAACTCGTTCTTGAGCTCCTCCAGCTCCATGCGCAGGGCATTTCTCTGCGTTTTTGTATTCTCCATCCCCTGCATCAGTGCTTCCATTTCGCGCAGGTACTTATTCATTCTTTGCTGCGCTTCCGCGCTTTCGCGATGGCGGGACAGTAAATTCGACGTATTCTTATATGTGCCGCCGCTGATGGCCCCACCCGGGGTGAACAACTCGCCCTCCAGGGTGACAATACGGATGCCCTGCTTATATTTGCGGGCGATTTTTATCGCATCGTCCACACTGTGGGCCACCAAGGTTTTCGATAACAGGCTTTCCACCACAAGATTATACGCACTGTCGCACTGTACCAGACGATCCGCCGTATCTATCGCCCCCGCTTCCCGCAGCGCCTGGGGATGGTTGAATTTACCCGTGCCCTTCAAGGCACTAAGCGGTAAAAACGTCGCCCGTCCGGCTTTTTCTTTCTTTAACAGCGCTATCAGCCCTTTGGCGCTTTCCTCATCCTGGGTAACAATGTTTTGGATACTGGCACCCAGGGCCGTTTCTATCGCCGTTTCGTATTTTGCCTCGCAGCGGATTAAGTCCGCGACCACGCCCACTATGCCCGCCCGCTTATCTTTTTGCTCCATCCCCAGCCGTACCGCGCCGCCATAGCCCTCATAACGTTCACTCATGTTTTGCAAGGCC
>Ga0099364_10009559_pt1 | contig 13442 bp, 13 predicted proteins | sample TergutTh196P3_FD_73070 | JGI IMG/M metagenome (GOLD analysis project Ga0099364, IMG submission 73070) | Microcerotermes parvus P3 segment gut microbial communities from Pointe-Noire, Republic of the Congo - Th196 P3 | ecosystem: Host-associated > Arthropoda: Insects > Digestive system > Gut ...
AAGTAATCTCCAAGCGGTCGTCATACATATCAATATGAACCTCGGCGCCCATGATAATATAATCACGGTGAATCAAGGCGTTCACCAAAGCCTCCGCTATCGCCCGCTCCGCATAATCCGGTTTGTCAATACGCTCCATCCCGGCCTTTGCGAAACGTACCTTTGATGTACAGTGATAAAGAAGTAGTTTCTACTTCAATATCACGAACGCGGCCAATCCGCTTGCAGTAAAGGGTTTGCGCCATTTCGTGAGAGGCGGAGGTGGTGAGAATGTGTTTTATGCGGCGCGGTTGCGGGGCGTTGTAGCCGTCCCGTGACCCTGCCGTCGAAGTTGAACCCGAACACCATTACGACAAGCGGTAACCTGCCGCAGAAGGGAACATCCTATGGAACTGACCTATTCCCGCGTGGGAGATTACCTGCTTCCAAATCTCATCCTCAACGAACCGCCGCCTGAACTTGTCGAGCCGTTAGGTAAATACGGGCGTATGCGGCGGTCATTTCTCAAAGAGCATCGGCCCATCCTCTACAACACGCTCTTGCTGTCGGAACAGCTTTTTCCTCATCTGAGAAAGGTCGATGAAACGGCAAACCGGCGTCTTGATGCGCGTATGTCTGATATGTTGGTTTTTCAACCGCCTCCCGATAAAGCGGCAAACGGGTTGGCATGGGTGGCGCACATGAGCGCAATCAGAGAGGCTGCGGAAAAGAGGATGCTTGATGAACTGGTCTACGGGTAATAGCATATCACACGGCAGGGCGTCGATCAATCGGCGTCCTGTTTCTTTTTGTTCCTGCTCTTATACACATTGAACTGATTTTTACACTTCGCCCCACAGAACGCCGCGTTGGGATGTCCCACCACAAACGCCCTGCTGCAATGCTTGCAGGAGCGGAGCGGTCTGCTTCCGTCTGTCAGCATCAGACTGAAAATCATCTGAACCATCAGCAGCAGCGAATGGAAGTCCCAAACCAGCGTTGGTTTATCAAACAACTCAATATGGTATGTTGGCACATTGCCGTCAAAAACGCTGATCGCCTTACGGTGCAGTTCCGCCATCAACGGGTCGCTTTCTTCGTAATACATAAAGCTGGCGCAAAAGATAAAAGCCCAGTCCTTGAACTGGGTAAAAAGCCAGTCATACGGCTCCGCGTATCCTTTGCCATAACTCATCTCGATTGCCTTCGGCTTGTCCCTCGCGGCAAGAGATACCCTGATTGCACCGTCGTCGCCCATGTAATATTTCTTGGGGTTGGGATTCTTGTTCACTTCATCGTCAAAGGGAAAAAACATGGCGGCATATTCATCGGAGGGCATGGACTCCGCTTTGAGATAGCGGTTCTTTGGCAAGTATGCAACATCATAATTCAGAAACTCAGGCGTCGTCGGGAGCGCCGTCATAAATCCGAGCAAGCCATATTTCCCGGCAAAGGCGCGTATCTCGTCTTGGATTTTGGTTTGCATCTTTTTCGTAGTCGCGTTGCCGCTCATGCAGAGCAGACCGATGTTGAGAGCGTCGATCACCATTGCCTCTGCGTTTTGCAGCGGGTTATATACGGCAGATTGTGCGTTTTGAGCGGGCATGAGGTAGAGCGTACCGTCCCCGCCCTGCCTGTATTCATACTCGCTGTATCGCGCCCACTGTGCGCTTGCGCTTTGAAAGAGGTTGTTCATGTTGTACCCTCCGAACCGTAACCATAGCATCGTATGTATATATTACAACGTGTCTTTCCCGCTGTCAACTTTATCTTCCTCGTTGAGTTCCCAGTTCACGTCATCTTTCTGCTGGCCGTACTCAGTAACGCCTGCAATCACAAGGTCTTTTTCGGTCGTTGTGATGGGCAGGCGTTTTTTATAGCGCCAATACAGATAGTAGAACAGCTCATAGCGAACTTCGTCCATCATCTTGTTGTAGACCTTGCGGATGTTGCGGTCTGATTGGTCGCGTACATAGGCGATATACTGCGGAGTCCATAGAAGAATAGCCCGGTAATAGAATATCTCTTTCCGGTTGGCGTCCAAGTCGTCGGTAAGACCGCGAATAGCGTTGTTTGCGGTCATGTTGTGCATTAGATGGGGACAACTGAAGATTACGTCGAGGAAGTCGCCGCGCCACATCTGCCGCCACCAGATATGGGTAAACGGACGGGGGATTAACTTTCGTCCGTGTGTGATTGTCATCTTTTTCCTTACGGGAAACTCATCCTCCAACATTTCAGGCGATTCCCAATTCAACAATTCTTCCTCGCGGAGTATTTCATTATACCGTTCCCTGCGTTCTCTGTTTTCATCCAGCCTGTCCCAACGCTGGACAACATCCTTAAATTCCGCCTCTGTTCGGGCGGCGGCTTCAATACGGGTCAGGGCTTCACGGTCTATGTCCCGCTTCAGTCGTTTTTGAGCCTTGCTTTTTTCCATGATAACCGCCACATTTTCTATGTTTGCGATTAAATACCGCAACTTTATTTTTGCGAGTTCCGAAATGACCCCCGAATTTCTCCCGTATATAGAGGGAGGTGTATGCCGATGTAGCACGATACGAATTACAGAACGACAAGATGAAAGGGGTGAGAGCCAACACCAATTACATAGCGCAGAACCCGGAACACATTATATCAAAAAGAGAGGAGCCGGTCAAACATGAATAACGCGGCAACACATTCATCAACAACCCCGGAGCAGTTCGTCCTACGCAGACGTATCGGCTCCACAACCTACAGAGTAGGGATTCGGTTCAATCCGAACGCGAGGGAGACGCTGAACGATAAGGTTCGGCGTCTCCTTAAAAATGACTTGCAATCAGCGGCGGGTCATGCTACAATGAAGTCACTGCAAGCGGGTTGGCTGTCTGAAAGGAGTTCGGCATGAACAGACAGCCTATTTCTGCGCCCAAAATTACGGCGTTGTACAGCAGACTCAGCAAGGACGACGAACGCTCCGGTGAAAGCCCGAGCATCGAAAACCAACGGGCAATCCTTGAGGATTTCGCCAATAAGAACGGTTTCGCCAACATCGTCCACTATATCGACGACGGATATAGCGGGACTGACTTTTCGCGCCCCGACTGGACACGTATGGTTGCAGACATTGAAGCCGATAAGGTGGGCTGTGTGATAACCAAAGACCTCAGCCGTCTCGGACGAGACCACCTGCAAGTCGGATTCCATACGGATGTGGTATTCCGTCAGCATAATGTCCGCTTCATCGCCATCAGCAACAACATTGACAGCAATATTCAAGAAAGCACCGAGTTTGCGCCGTTCTTAAATATTTTCGCGGAATGGTTCGCAAGGGACACTTCCCGCAAAATTAAAGCGGTGCTTCACGCCAAAGGTAAGAGCGGAAAGCATATGACCAACGCTGCAATCTACGGCTACAAGAAATCGCCGGACGATAAGAATGTGTGGCTCATAGATGAAGAAGCGGCGAGGCATGTCCGCCGTATCTTCCAAATGACCATAGCCGGTAACGGTCCTTATCAAATTGCCCGTACACTGACCGACGCGAAAATTCTGCGTCCTACGGCGTACACCGCCCTCCGGGACGGTTACGACATACCAGACCCTGAGCGCAAGTATCACTGGAGCGGCGTATCGGTGAAAAACATCCTCGAGAAGCAGGAGTACATGGGGCATACGGTGAATTTCCGCACACGGAAGGAGTCCTTTAAGGACAAGAAAAGCACACGCCGCCCGCAGGATGAATGGGTTGTCTTCGAGAACACGCAACCTCATATCCGCAAGGTTTTGTCAAGGGGGTTTGAAGTAAAGCAAATGTTAATTTTTTATGAACAATCGACTGTGCGATGAAATCGGCACTGTAAAATCTTCGGCAACATGAGAATTTCTCTTGTAATCGGAGATTCTTTGTGTTATACTAATATTAGCTTGACTTTGAATATCAAGGGAAACGGCAGGGTGAAATGAAATGGTAATTAGTTATAAGAGATTATGGAAGATACTTATCGACAGAGATATGAAGAAACAAGACTTGCAAAAAGCCACAGGCATAAGTTGGGGAGTAATATCCAAATTGTCAAAAGGCGAAACTGTTAATATGGAATCTCTCATAAAAATATGCAAGTATTTGAATTGCACTATTGATGATGTAATGGAAATAATGTCGAATGATTAGACACTCTACGTGAGTAACACAAAATAAACGGACGGTGAAAAGATGAACGAAGCAGTTTCGAGCCAGCTTATCGAAAAGGTAAACTCCGTGCTGCAAAGCAAACGCGGCTGTACGGTTAACATTGTCAACGACAAGCTCACCTTGTCGGTATTTGCGTTGCTTCTCGAAAATCTGCGGAATGTCAAAGAGATTAACTTCATAATTCGTGACACCCGTTTTCTGCCCGATGCTGAGGAAGTTGTCCGCGAGTTTGAGATGGACGCGAATCCAAAGGATATGCTTTTTAACCACTACGATATTGTTGAGAAGAACAAGCTCACCCACTTTGCCACCGCCAAAGCGATGTATGATTTTATTAAGCAGCACGTCAATGTCCGTATCACCAGACCGCCGCACAACATACGCGGGAATTTATTAACCATAAACAATGATTTCATGTTACAAGGCTCGTCGTCACTTGAAATATCCAATAAAGCAAGCCGGAGCCGTGCTATTAACGTGGACTTCGATACCGTCCTCAACGATACAATGGATAAATCGCAAATTGAGGGCGCGAACGCCAAATTCGAGCAGTTATGGTACTCGAATGAATTAACCCGTGATTTCAAGGAAGAACTCTTGAAAACGCTGTCCTACGTCTACAAAGACCATAGCCCGGAGTTTCTGTATTATTTCACGCTCAACGATATTTTCGGCAGTCAGCTTGATTACGGCGTGGAGCGGTTTGAAAAGGATAACACCCAATTCAAAAAGACCGATATATGGAACGCGCTATTCGATTTCCAAAAGGACGCGGTTCTTTCTGCTATCCAAAAAATTAACAAGTACAACGGCTGCATTATCGCTGACAGCGTTGGTTTGGGTAAAACTTTTGAGGCTCTTGCCGTTATCAAATACTTTGAGCTTCGGCAGGACAACGTGCTTGTTCTGACACCCGTAAAGCTGTTTGATAACTGGAACTCGTTCCGCAATCCATATAAAGACAACATCATAAGCGATATTTTCAATTATAAAATCTTGTGCCATACCGACCTTTCGCGGCAGTACGGCGAATCGCGGAGCGGCATAGATTTATCAAGAATAGATTGGAGCAAGTTTGACCTCGTTGTTATCGACGAGAGCCACAACTTCCGCAACCGCACGGAACGCGATGACGGCTTTACCCGCTATCAGCGTCTGCTTGACGAATGTATCCGCAAAAATCAAAACACAAAAGTTCTTCTGTTGTCGGCAACACCTGTAAACAATTCGCTTACCGATTTGAAAAACCAAATCAGTTTGATAACGGGCGACCGCGACGACGCTTTTTCCGAACACGGAATTGAAAGCGTCGGAAGAACGCTTATCCATACTCAGTCGATGATTACATATTGGTACAAAAACCGTGACCGCGACAAACGCGGCTTGTTTGATACGCTTCCGTCGGGTTTTTTCCGTCTGCTCGAAATGATAACGATTGCGCGGAGTCGTAAACAGATTGTGGCGGGGTATAAAAGCGGCGAGTTTGGCACATTCCCCGAAAAGCACAAGCCGCTTACGTTCAACCCCGACATAGACAAGAGCGGCGAGCTGCTTATTTTCGGCGCGACAAACGAAATTCTCGAAAGCCTTAAAATGTCAGTCTACTCACCGATGAAATATATAAAGAGTGAGCATAAACAGTATTACAGCGAGAAGTTCCAAACCGTCTACGGCGGCAAAGTTATTTTCACACAGGAAAACCGCGAAATTATTACTACAACGCTGCACCGTTTCAATCTGTTCAAGCGGCTTGAAAGCTCCGTTTATTCTTTCGGCGAAACCATAGGGCGATTGATTGACCGAATCGGCAAAGCCATCGCACAGCTTGAAAGCGTTGATAAAAATAACATCCTTGAAGTGGACGAGCTTGATGCTGATGACGATTTCCTCGATTACAAATACGAGATTAACGTCAATCACTTAAACACAGCAGATTTCCTTGCCGACCTTTATTACGACAAGGAAATTCTTGACTTGCTTAACGCAGATATACGCCGCGTTCTCGATGAGAACCGTGACCGCAAGCTGGAAGTGTTGCGCGAGTTCTTGCGGGAAAAGATTACGACCACGCCGTATAACAAAGCCAACCGCAAAGTGTTAATTTTCTCGGCGTTCGCGGACACGGCGGAGTATCTGTTCTTCCAACTGGAGGACGAATTAAAAGCTCTCGGTGTCTATACCGCTTTTGTCAGCGGCTCAAAACCTGTGCGTTCTAACAACATGGTTCAGCAGGAATATTCGATGCTACTCCGCGCTTTTTCGCCAATCTCAAAAAAGATAGAAAACATAAAACCGGACTTAGAGATTGACGTACTTATCGGCACGGACTGCATCTCAGAGGGGCAGAACCTGCAAGACTGCGACTGTGTTATCAACTACGATATTCAATGGAATCCCGTCGCGCTTATTCAACGTTTCGGGCGTATTGACCGCATCGGGAGCCAAAACACGATTATCCAAATGGTCAACTTCTTCCCCAACGTGGAGCTAAACGAATACCTCAACCTTGAACAGCGCGTTAAAGGCAAAATGCTTGCCGTGAACCTTGCATCGACCGGGGACGAGGATATTTTGTCGCCGGAAATGAACGATATACGATTCCGCAAACGCCAGCTTGAAAAGCTGAAACAGGAAGTCATTGACATAGATGAGGCTAACGATAACATCTCCCTCACCGACCTCAACATGAACGATTATTTGTTCGAGCTTGTGCAGTACATCAAGAAAAATCCCGATGTGAAGATAGTGCCGAAAGGGATTTATGCCGTGACCGACGGGGAAAGAAAAGGCGCGTTGTTCTGTTTTAAGCACAGCAATATCGCCTTGAAACCAAACTCGGACAGCAGCCTGTATCCATACTACCTTATCTACATCGGCAATGACGGCGAGATTATCTACGGGAATCTACAAACGCGGGAAGCGTTAAAAGAGTTCCGTAAACTCTGTGTCGGCAAAAGTAAAGTAGATACGCTCCGTAATTTTGCGTTCCTCAGACGCACCGATGAAGCAAAGAACATGGGCGTTTACTCCAAACTGCTCACAAAAGCAGTCGCGAGCATACAAGGTGACGAGGGCAAAAAAGCGCAGGCATCTATATTCGACTTCTCCGGCTTTGATAACCCGTTTGCGGGTGAAACAACCGATGACTTCGAGCTTGTGTCCTTCCTCATAGCCGATTAACGGAGGTGAAGTAATGTTTGATATACCGTCGCGGTATGCCGCAGACAACCCGATTGAGCCAAAGACGTTCATCGCGAAAAATATGAAGAAGCCGGAAAAAGACCGCATACGCGAAAGCCTCTTGTCGGCACGGCTTGTTTGGCAAATCGCGGGCGAAGAAATACCGTCGCTCATCAACGCGGATTATAACTGCTCCGTAATCATGGGGTTTGAAATAAAGTTGAAAGCAATCAAGGATAGTGCGTTTTTCGCGGAATTGGTACAGCACATGGTTAAAGCACCGTGCGTTATTCGGTTTTACGACCACGCGGAGGAAGTCTACTCGTTCGCACATAAGAGGTTGAGCCATACGGATGCGACCCAAGTGGTGGTTGAAAACCGGGTAGAAACGCCAACCATGTCGCTTGCGTTCCCCGACAAAATCGCCGAGAAGCTGAAACGACACCTTGCGTTCGGCGCACTCTTGAACAGGAGCGACAAGTTGAGCCTGTACCTTGAAGCGACGGTTAAGGCGTTCATCATATCCAACTCGTATTTATACAGCGGCGTGGAAACATTGCTTGATGGAAAGGCATGGTATAACCGAGCGGATATAATGGCGTTGTTTGGGGCGTTGCTTGAACTGCAACGGTTGAATGTGGAGTTGAAATCAGAGAAGCTGCCGGGGGAACGGGCGAGGTTGAACGGGGAAATTAAGAGATTGATGGAGGGGTTGAAAAGATGAAAAAGTCTTGGTTGGTAATAGCTTGTTCCACTATTACCTTGATATTTGGATTTGTCATAGGTTTTTTCAATGGTGAAACGGTATATATTTGGGTTTTTAGACCATTCCATGAAGATATGTCTGTTGCGTGGACAGCTTTGGTGGGCGTTGGAACTTTGGCGTTAGCAGGAGTTTCTATTTGGCAAACAAACCGCGCGAATAAAATAAGCGAGAAACTAATGAATATTGATATAGAATCGAAGAAAACTAATTTTTCGTATCTGATAATAAAGAACGCTAAAATGTGTTTTGCTCAAAATCTCGTTATAAACAACGATAAAACATACAGAGCATCAAACGATATAGTATTAAGCGTTAATAATACTACCACTGTGGAGCAGAGTGCTGTTGACGAAAAATTGTTAGGGCGTGGTTTCAGCGTGGATTTATATGCAGATTCTGAGAGAGATTTCTTAATTTCAGAAGTAGAAATCCACGGCATTAGGGTTGATTTATTCCAAAAAGACCGTTCTTTTGAAACGGTATGGTTTAGTAATGACCACACAGCTAAACCGATAAAACTTAAAATATCTAATGCAACAGGAAACGAAGAAAACAGCAGTCATTATCTGCGTATAAATTTTGAGTTGAAAACGCCAATCAACTTGTATCCTGACGGCACCAATATGGATATACGAGGAATGAGAATTACTTTTACTAAAATCCGATATAGAAATGTTTTGGATATTGTTACTGAGTGTTTCCAAATTATTGAATTGTCTCGGAGGGAAGATAATAATGTAGATAATCACTGCCATCTTAATTACGGCGTACAGAAAACGTGCCGCATAGACAAAGTATCATATAATCCGATATTGGAGGGGTTAGAGTGAAGAACAAACAACTCAACGGGCGTACATGGTTAATTCTGTGTGCAGCACTCTTAATAATAACTCACGTTTTGTTCAAAACCCCTGCCCCTATTAGGTGGTTAGAATCTGTTTGGGGAGCGGGAGATTTGATAACTTTTGTTGGAACGATTGTGTTAGGTTATGTGGCTTATCGGCAGACAAACAAAGCAAACGAAACAAGCGACAGATTGTTAAGCATTGAAGAAATGCGGTATAAATTGGAGTTGCGCCCGTTTTTTATGATTACCGATTACAAAGCCTACGCCAAGAAGAAAATAGACTTAATTAAAAACCCTGATAAAGTTTATATCAGTATTGCAGGGGAAGATGTCGAAAACGATGTCCTTTGTATTGAGCTTGCATTAACGAACACAACCAATTCATTTATGACAGTAAAATATGACAGTGCGTATAGTGTGGACTACGAAAAACCAATCAAATGGCAACATTGCATGATAAACCAAAAGAGCGGTATAATCCCTATTCAGCCTGGCGAAACAGAGGGGATAGTTCTTTTTGCACCACCTACATTTTTCGATAATAATTTTACATGGAATAGGCTTTGTTTGCAATTTACAACGGAAAATCGTCTTGCACAAAGATACGCTGAATATGTAACCATATACCCAACATCCCTATCCAATAAAACAGTGGGTTGTTCCCCAGACGACAAATGGTTTCTGAGTATGTCTGTTGAGAAGTATTCAATAAAAAGACTTGAACGAAGCGGAATAAATAGTTTTATCGTGAAAGAGGAGGATAATGATTATGTCTGATAACAACAAACTCACCCCCGAAATCTTCAACGCCGAGCAGGACAACCTCTCCAAGCTCGCCGCGCTGTTCCCTACTGCCGTGAAGGACGGTCAACTCGACATTACCGCTCTGCGCGAGGAACTCGGCGACTTTGAGGAAGTCGGCGCGGAGCGTTACGAGCTGACATGGGCGGGCAAGCAAGCGGCGAAGAAGCTGTCGCAGACCGATGTTCCCGGTCGGACGCTTAAATTTGTACCGGAGGACAGCAAGGATGCCGACACCACACAGAACCTCTACATAGAGGGCGACAATCTCGAAGTGTTGAAGCTGTTGCGTCAGAACTACTACGGCGCGGTGAAGATGATATATATTGACCCGCCGTATAATACGGGGAATGACTTCGTTTACCGTGATGATTTTGCTGTGTCCAAAGCCGAAAGTGATGAGGATGAGGGGGAAACGGTTGACGGTGAGCGTATGGTGGTTAATCAGAAGTCGAGTAATCGCTACCATGCGAATTGGTTAAATATGATGTATCCGCGCCTAAAAATAGCAAAGGACTTGCTACAAGATGACGGAGTTATTTTTATCAGCATTGATGATAACGAAGTTGAGAATTGCAAAAAAGCATGTAACGAAGTATTTGGCGAGCAGAACTTTATAGCACAACTGATTTGGCAGCGTGCCTTTTCGCCAAAGAATGATGCTAAATATGTATCAAGTAGCCACGACTATATTTTGCTGTATGCAAAATTCATTGATGGGTTTGACATAGGGAGACTTGAACGAACAGACGAAGCGAATGCTCGCTATTCAAATCCTGATAATGACCCTCGTGGTGTTTGGAGTTCAAGCGATATTTCAGTAAAAACGTATTCCGCTGAAAATGATTATCCTATCACCGCCCCTTCGGGGCGAGTGATAGAGCCTCCAGCAGGTCGCTGCTGGAGGCTCTCGAAAAATTCATTTTTCGAGAGACTCCAAGATAACAGAATTTGGTTCGGTCCCGATGGGAATGGCACGCCGCGAATCAAACGTTTTTTAACGGAACTTCGCAAAGAAGGCATGACACCAACCTCTATTTTGCTTCATAAGGAAGTTGGACACAGCCAAGAAGGGGCGCAGGAGGTTGTTTCATTATTCAATGGGCAAGGATTGTTTGACGGTCCCAAACCCGTCCGTTTACTTCTACGGCTAATGACACTTGCTAATCTCGCCGAAGAGAGTGTTATCCTTGATTTCTTTTCTGGCAGTGCATCAACTGCGCATACAGTAATGAAATATAATGTTGAGAATAATACGTCACACAAATTTGTGTTGGTTCAATTCCCAGAACTTTGTGACGACAGCAGTAAAGCAGCCAAGGCAGGCTACGCGAACATCTGCGAAATCGGAAAAGAACGCATCCGCCGTGCCGGGGATAAAATCAAAACCGAAATCGAATCCGCCAACGAGCAAGTAAAACTCGGTGAAGAACCCAAGAAAGTACCCGACATCGGCTTCCTCGTGTTCCGCACCGCCGACACAAATATCCGCTGGACACACGAAGCAATTCTCGGACAAATGGAATATGACGTTAATATGCTCTCCGACAAGGACAGGCTCGACTTCATGCCGGGTTACACCGATATTGACGTGGTATATGAAGTCCTGCTCCGTCAGCGCGACATTCCACTTTCCGCAAAGGTAGAAAAACTCGGTATCGGAACACGGACGTATCTGTTCGCCGATGCTTATGTGGTCTGCCTTGACGACACGATAACCGCCTCACTTGTGGAAGCGTTGGCGGCGGTTGAGCCTACGCCGATTAAGTATGTGTTCCGTGACAGCGCGTTTGACGATAATATATCGCTCAAAGATGAAACGATACGCCGCCTTGAAGCCTATATCGCCCGTAACAGCGGGGAGCAGAAAAAGGCTTATACGGTGGAGTTTATATAGTCCGGCGGTAATATGTCAAGCCCCTAAATGAAAAATATTTGAAAAAATTCAGGGGCATCTGCCGTCGAAGGAGACAAACAAAGCGCACCCACCTAAGCCCTGCCTACTTGAAAAATTTTCAAGTAGAGAGCGTCCGTGTCGGCGCAGGTATTCTACGCCGGTTTATATAGCCGGTTGTCCTTCAGCAGACGGAAGACCAACCGAACCAGTTTTCTGGCAGTTAAGGCGAGTGCGCGTTTGTGCTGATACTTGTTGACCTCTTTATATTTGAGGTCGTAGAAGCGTTTGTACTCCGTGTCGCAACGCACAAGAGAATTGGCTGCTTCCACCAAGTAGTATTTAAGGAAGCGGTTTCCTGATTTGATGAGGCGGGTATTCTGAGCCTCGAATATGCCGGACTGGTGTTGTCTCCAAGCAAGCCCCGCGTATTTGGCAAGGCTGGCTTGTCCGTCAAAACGGTTGATGTCACCGATTTCGGCGATGATTCCGGCAGAGAGTACCGGGCCGATGCCCGGAACCGAGGTCAGGGTGTTAGGTATGTTCTCAAACTGGCGTTCAATTTCTTTGTTCAACGCTTTAATCTGGGTCTGCATGGCTCTCATGGAGGAGATGGAAATGGACAGTACTTGATTCACTGAGTCGTTCACGGTTTTGGGCAGTCGGTAGGAACCTCTGGCGGCGGATTGAACCGCCTTGGCAATCTCATCCGGGCGCGGAGAGCGGTTTTTCCCTTTCTCCGCAATAAAGGAAGCAAGCAACTCCACATCCATGTCGGCGATGTCGTCGGGAGTTTCGAACTCTTCAAAAACCGCCAAAGCCGCCGCGCCGAAATTGTCTGAGAACACTTTCTCTTGGGCGAGGCCGGAGCATTTCATGAAGAGATAGTTCATGAACCGCTGCTTCTCCCTCGTGAGGTTTTGTACGGCGTAGAAACGGGCGCGAGTAAGGTTTTGCAAGGCTTTATAACGGTAGTCATCCATGTAGACCGGGGAGCCAATCCGCCCGAAGCGGAGGCTGTCTGCGATGACAAAGCATCCACCGGGTCATTTTTAGGCAGGTCGGAGTATGACAGCTTGAATTTATTGACTTGTTTAGGATTCAGCACAAATAGCTTGCGTTCAAACCGCCCAAGAGAACCATCTTCCCGCAGAAAGCAGAGCAGATTTTCCCCATAAACCGAAGTGGCTTCCATGCCGATGGTAACAGCGGATAATTTCTTGCTTTCCATGGCGGACACAACTCTCTTTGAAATCTCTTGGGCCCCGCCGAGGTTGTTCTGCACCTCAAAGGAACTATGCTTGGAACCGTCCGGGAGCATGATGTATACCGCGTTGTCGCGGCTTCCCACATCAATGCCAACGAAAAGTGTATTCACAATTTCACCTTCTTTCGTGTTGGATTTTGAGTCAATCGGCTTGACAATACCCATGATAACCGGAGCATCGACACCCTTGCGTATTAGAATCCACCCGGGAACAGACTGTTGCGAACCCGTACTGCTAAACGGGCTGCCCGTGTCCCGGCAAACAGCCGGCGGTTTGAAGCTAACTTCCGGCTCAGGGGAACAGACTCCCTTTGAAGCGCCCTTGCGGACCAACAGGAGGAATAAGAACTTTTACCTGATTGACACAGCGTCAATTCTATCATGGGTATCGGCAAGCCGGTTGCTTGCCGCGTGTGCAGGGACACAAAAAAACACCCCTGCTAAACTTATTATACAAGGGGGAACAGTCGTGAAGGCAGTAAAAATCTTGTCTGACGGAACGGCGTCTACGGTTGAATTAGCGCCTCCTTT
>Ga0099364_10009560_pt1 | contig 13442 bp, 9 predicted proteins | sample TergutTh196P3_FD_73070 | JGI IMG/M metagenome (GOLD analysis project Ga0099364, IMG submission 73070) | Microcerotermes parvus P3 segment gut microbial communities from Pointe-Noire, Republic of the Congo - Th196 P3 | ecosystem: Host-associated > Arthropoda: Insects > Digestive system > Gut ...
CGTATTCTCAGAAACGATAACGTGTCCTCTTAGTTTAAGTGCCGTAGAAACAGATTCTATTTCTGAAATATTGAGCCTGCATCCTAATGATGAAATCTTTATTTTCAAGTGGTTTCCTTTGTTTTATCAACCAGTTCCCTAAGCTCAACTGAAGCCTGATAAATATTCTCGGCACATAAAATTGCCGATACTACAGAAATGCCATTAGCTCCTGCTGTAATGATTTCACTTATATTATCTAAATTGATTCCACCTATGGCTACTGTTTTGTGTTTAGAAAGAGAACTTATTCTTTTTATGCCTTCAATTCCAAATTCAATTTTAGTATTCTCTTTTGTGGGGGTAGAGAATACAGGAGATATTGCAATATAGTCTAAGTCAAACTCTTCGGCTTGTTGGGCTTCTTCAAAAGACTCAATCGATAATCCTATAATTTTATTTGGTCCTAATAGTTTTCTGGCATATATATATGGCATATCACTTTGACCTATATGTATGCCGTCGGCATCACAGGCGAGGGCAATATCTATTCTGTCGTTAATGATAAGAGGAACATTATACTTTGATAATAAAGATTTAAGCCTAAAAGCTTTTTTAAGAAAATCTCTAGTAGATGATTTCTTTTCTCTTAATTGTACAGCAGTAACTCCGCCTTTTAAGGCTTCTTCTATTACAAACTCAAAAGATTCATCTTTGATATAATTTTCATCGGTAATAAGATAAAGGCTTAAATCTAAATCTCTCATTGTTTTTATTGTCTAATAGCTTGTACTATATCGGCTTCCTGTAAATTGTAAAGCTCGTCCAAAAAGTTAAGCTGTAATGAACCGGGTCCTTGTGATTTTGCAGCGGCACGTTCACCTGCAATTCCCATAAAGCACATGGCATGTGTTGCTGCTTCAAAGTAGTTAGAGTTTACTGCACAAAATGCACCTACTATTGCTGTTGCACAACATCCCAAACCGGTTACCTTTGTCATCATTTGGTCGCCGTTTTTTACACATTCAACGAGATTATCTTTTACTATATAATCGGTTGCACCGCTTACAACAACTACTGCATTGGCTTGTGCAGAAAGGGTTTTTGCCGCTGTTAGTGCCGAATCTGATTCAAGTGTGCTGTCAACACCTTTGGTTTTATCAGAGCTGTATACTAAAGCCGATATTTCAGAAGCATTTCCGCGTATTACATTTGGTTTACAGCACTTTATTATTTTCATAGATGTTTTTATTCTATATGGAGTTGCACCTGCACCAACCGGGTCAAATACTATAGGTATTTTTAATTTTGAAGCCGATTTCCCTGCTTGTATTATAGACTTTACCCAAGATTTTTCAAGAGTTCCTATATTTATTACAAGCGAAGATGCTATATTGACCATATCTTTAACTTCATCAATAGAGTGAGCCATTACAGGTGATGCCCCTGCCGCTAAAAGAGCATTTGCCGAATTATTCATTACAACATAGTTTGTAATATTATGTACTAATGGATTTTTCTTTCTGATGGTGTTTATATCTTTAATTAGTGATTCTTTGTTTATCATTGGATTACTCCATTTTTATTATATATAACCATATACGATAATAAGCAGTTTTCTGTAAAGGATTTTTATCATGACTCAGTTCTATCTGAGATGTTCTGATTGCAATGTTGGGCTCGTATATATGTTTGCAAACTTTTTGATTTAAGATTTATAGATGATTTAACCGCTATTTGTATTTTTCTATAATGTATTGTATTGGTCATCATCTGGATATGACCTTTATTGTGTATGGGGTATAGATTTTTCTGATGGTTCACAATTGTTGATAGACCAAGATTAGCGAATTTGGGTTCGAGCTGTAAGGGCTTTTTAGGAAAAATTGTATAGGCAAGTAGAGGCAGATAACAATTCGTCTTTACTCAATTAATTTCACAAGAGTCAACTTCTTCCCATTACTGCTTATAATAACCTTATTAAAAGGTTTCATAATAATAGAAAAAGTTAAACTAAAAACAGCATCTTGGAAAGCTCCCAAGGGTTCGTTTAATTTAAGATTCCAATTGAAATTTCTGGCAATGGCAGCAATAGTATAAGTTATCTTCTTGGGTTCATAAACATAATTTATGGTAAGTTTTTTTGCAGATTTTTTTCCCGATAAATTATCAAAAAATTCACAAATTAAAATATTTAGTGCCAATTTCATTAAGGCTATATCAGATAGTATAACTTTTCCATAAAGACTGGAAACAAGTTTATCGGCAAAAAGATTTAAGTATTCTGTTTTGGTGTCTAAAGTAAAAGAATATTTTTCTGTTTTTAGTGAAGAGTAAACTAAAACATTGGGCTTAAAAACCTTACCTGTTATAAGAACTATTTCTGAAGAAACCGGATAAATTGTAATGGTGTATGGAATTATTTTATTTGCCTTATTTTTAAGAGGTAAATCCATATTTCCATAAATGCCCTGAAATGCAGCTTCAATAGAGCCTGCTATAAGATATTTAAGTTCTCTTGTGTTATCGTAAACTATTTTGTAAATTTCACTTATAATGGATTTCTTTACAATAGATCTTTTCTTTTTGTTTAATAATTTTGCAAACACCGAATTACAATTTTGTATATTGAGCTTTTTATTTATAATTACAGCAAATTCATCTGTAAATTTATCATAAAGCTCGATTAAGTCTTTTTCGGCACTTAATGTATCTAAAGTTTTCTTTAAATCTAAAAGGCTTTTAATTTTGCATAAAAGAAAATAAATTATGCCCAAAAATGCAAATATAATAGAAATTAAAACAGTATATAATATCATAATTCTCCATTTAGATTATAAATAACTACATTCAACTTTTTTTGGCAAGCAATTATTATTTAATAGTTAAAATCGTTTTCAAAAATAATATAATGGTATTGCTTGATTTGGATATTGCATGGAATTATGTGGTTCCGAACTCTAATTATCTTTACATTATTACAATATATGTCAATTATTTCGATTGATTCAATAAAATATTGCATAAAATGGATGACGTTTTATAATTTTTATTGTATATTTAGATCGAGTGGTTATATATATACGCAAAAATGACGATATAGACTATAGGGGGAATTTTTGTGTTTTTTGTTAAGCAAATAAATATGGAGTGATAGAAAATGAAGGTAAGACAAGTGTTTTTTAAACTAAAATTTATGGCAATAGCATTATTGGCAATGATGTTGTTTAATGCTTGTGGATCGGATGAGTATAAGGAAGTATTTCTTACATTGAATTTTAATCCTGATGTATGGACTGCAACAACGGGGGCAAGTCCAGCAAAGGCTAGACCCGTTTGGGATAGGCTTGTGATAGAGGTATATAATTATGATACATATGATAATGAAGAAGGGATTGAAACTAAACGTTTTGATAAGCATGAATTTAGAAGGGGGTCAATTTCAAGTCACAGTCCCGATTCAATGACAGTACGCATCGATGTTCCTATAAATAAGGGTTTATCTATAAGGGTTCAATGTTTTATTTTTGCCGATGTATTAGTAGGATATGGCAATACGAGAGATCAGTATGGTAAACTTGAAGTAAATGGAGACGATGCAATGGTTTCTGTTATGGTAGGTATGTCTGTTACAAAAGAAGTGAGATTAAATTTGGATGAGGGTGGATCTTTATTGCCAAGACCAAGGAGCTCGATAAATAATTCGATAAATAATATAAGTGATAATACAAGAAGTATATATGTAAAAACAGGAGAAACTCTTGGGGAGTATTTAGGAACAACTGAACCTATTAGTCCTATAGGTGTTTTTACTCAATGGGAGGTGGAGACACTAATAATAGGTGATAATTCTATTGCTGTTGGTGCAATATATCCGAATAATCTAGCTGTAAATAATGATATTGGTCTTAAGGCTATATTTGATACTAGACCGGCTTTAGACTATACTGGTGGAGATTTACCGGATGGGGAATTAGGCGAGCCTTATTTAGATACAGGCAGTACCCCTGTAAGTGTAGCAACTGCTACAACTTCTACCGGCAGTTCAGCAGGTATTAGATATGTTATAGCCGGTGGTAACAGCTCATTGCCTCCCGGATTAAGTGCTGAAACAAATTTTGAAACCAATGGGATAATTGAAGGAGAACCTACTACAACCGGTATTTTCACTTTTAGTGTAGTTGCAAGTCATCCGGATTATAGAAATACTCCTGCATCGTTTACTATTGAGGTAAGTGCCGGAAAGACATTAACACTTGATGATGTTTCAACGGCAAACTTAACTGCAATTATAGGAATGCCTTTTGAGCTATTTATAGGTGTTACTCAAACCGGTAGTGTCGACTTGACAGATCTTGAATTTATTGTGACCGGGTTACCTGCCTCACCTAATGATTGGTTGAGTGATACAAAAGAGGGTAATAGATTAAAAATTTCAGGAACTCCTCCTGTGGGCTCATCTGAAACAATTACAATTAATGTAACTGCAAGAGCAGAGAGTGGTGTCGTGATATCAAGTCCAAGAAATTATACTATTATGATAAATGATGCTGGCGGAGGACAACAAATTGAGATGAGTGACATCCCTGCGATTATTGCAGGAGTGGCTCCCGGAACATATACTAAAGCATTTGATGGTACAGACATTTTTACAGGAGCACCTTCAACTCCTTTTAGTGGGACTGTAACCCTCACAAATTTTTCGGGCTATGAACTTAATGTTGTAGTGTCAGGAATTCCTACACTTTCAAATCCTATGATTTTCGATGTAGGCAATAATTATGATATGACTTCTACTATTGCCAGCATATCTATTGAGTCTATCGGAGGAGGAACTGTAACTCTTGAGTTTGATGCCGGTGTAGAGGATGCACTAAAAGATGCACTTGCTGCTGTTGTTTATAAAGCGGTAATCAATCCACGCGAACTTACCGGAGCAGATGTTGCCGGTGCAAGTATTACTAAAAAAGGTGTCTTCGAAAAAGAGCATGACAGTAGTAATTCTACAGCAGGAATTATTCCTACTAATCCTGAGATCACTATTGCTGGCGGTATAGTCTTGACATTAAACTTTAATAATAACACACAGGGGCAGGCAATCATAGCAACCGCTATATTTAGCAGTAGTAGTGTTGATACTAATATTCCTATTACCGGTCTTAATTTTTATGCGATTATCACAGATCCAACTGATGAACCCGGAACGGTTGCAGAGCAAGTTGCGGCAATAGAAGCTATTCTTGGAAGCAACTTTACCGTAAGTGATGATACGACCGGACTTGAGATCGGTCAATCACAATTTCATGTTATTACGGACTGGATTATAGATCATCAAGATGATTTTTTCATAGGGACGATTATTGCTCCATAATAGAGGTAAGCAAGTAAATAAATCCCAAAGGGCTGATCATTCAAGTCAGTCCTTTGTTTTTCTTTAACCCCATCTGTGAAAATCATATAAATCTGCGTCATCTGTGTGCCAAAAACTACCCACTTTCTTCATGTTAACAAATAATAAAAATTAAGTTAACAAACAATAAAAAATTTTACTGATTGGAGTATTTTTGAAACAAAAACAGCAAATTGTAGGTCTAAATGTCGTTGAAATATTATTGTAATATAAAAACGATTGACTTACAGAAGCAAAGATTTTTTAAGATAAACATGAAATTAAAACTTTTTATTATAATATTAATTATACCTTTAGTTTGTTTTGCGTCTAATACTAAAAGAGAAAACCTTCTCAAAGAAGTAAGCGGAATAACTAATGAAGATATATCTAATGCAAAAAATAATCTGCAAGAGTTGTCTCTTTTTGATGCTTTTGCCCTTACAGTATATAATGCCGAAATTCTCAAAATGGGCAGTGAATCTTATATTCAGGCAATAGAGCGAAAAAGACAAGCTTTTGGCAATTATTTACCCTTTATTTCACTTCAAGGAAACTATGTTCTTCCTACATCTATAAAGGGTACTGCTCCTGTTACAAGTCAAGGTCTTTCAAGTGGTTTAAGTTTGTATGGCAGGCAAAGTATTCTAAATGGATTATCCGAATGGGGAGACCATTCTCTCGCCTCAAAAGATATGGAATTAAGCAAGATGCAGTTATCGGTAACGACAAATGCCTTATTGCTTGATGTAAGCATGGCATATTATTCGATTTTATTGTTACAAGATTTACATGCAAGCAATAATGAAATTTTAAGATTGTATAGACAAACCAGAGCCGAAATAGCACGAAGAACAGCTATAGGTCGAAGCCGTGCAAGCGATCTTTCAAGAATTGATACTCAAATATTTCAACTTGAAGCTCAAATTAAAGATATTGAAACTAATCTTAATTCGGCAAAATTGGCATTATCTATTTTAATTGGTATAGATTCTTATTTGCTTAAAGACACTTTTACATTTTTAGAAATACCCGATGTTATTGAAAATGCAGATGAACTTTTGACAGCACGTCCTGATGTGAAATTTGCCGATATAGTGCTTCAAAGGGCAAATGTATCTCATACAGTTGCAATAGGCGGGCATTTGCCAAATATTTATGCACAGGGAGCATACAGTCTTTATAGCAGGGGTCCTGGTAATGATTACTATATAGGGCTTGGTGCCGAACTTCCCATATTTCAGGGTGGAAGCACTCAAGCTAGAATAAGAGAAACCGATTCGCAAAAAAGGGCTGCCGAACTTAATCTTACAAAAGTTAAAAAAGATGCAAAACAAGATATAATAGATGCGGCTATGCTTGTTAATTTTTCTAAATCTCAACATGATGCTTATAGAAGAGCTTATGAATCTTCGCAAAGAACTTATCGGGCGGTAATGACCGATTATGCAAGAGATCGTGTAACGGTTTTAGATGTTTTAAGTTCTCTTACAAGTCTTCAAACAGCTAAAAACGATTTTGATAGAATAAATCTTACTCATAAATTAAATCGCATTAGATTAGGTATTGCGATATTTGAATATGCCGGTGAAAACATAAAATTAATAGAAGGTGTTCAACAATGACTCTTTCAGATTTTACAATAAAGAACTCGGTCTTTGCATGGGTAGTTATGTTTGGACTTTTGCTGTTTGGGTTTATAGGTTTTTCCCAAATGGGCATAAGCCAGCTTCCCGATGTAGATTTTCCGGTTGTTAATGTAACGGTAACTTGGACAGGTGCTTCTCCATTGACTATGGAAACCGCAGTTGCCGATATTATCGAAGATGCTCTTATGACTGTTGAAGGTATTCTTAATATACAATCTGTATCTTCAGAGGGAAGAACTTCTATTACAGTAGATTTTGGTTTTGATATAGATATCAATGTGGCCATGCAAGAAGTTCAAAGTAAAATATTGCAGGCACAAAGAAACCTTCCTAATGATATTGATCCGCCAATTATTAGCAAAACAAATCCCGAAGATCAACCTATAATGTTTTTAGCATTATATGGCTCAGAAGATAGACGTAGATTGGTATTGCATTTGCGTGACTATTTGCGGGATGCAATGTCTACTGTGGACGGCGTAGGAGATGTTCGTTTAGGTGGTGGATATGTTGAGCCCAATATGCGTATTTGGCTTGATCGTAACAGAATGAATAGGCTTGAGATTACGGTTGAAGATGTTATTGCGGCGGTAAGGGGGCAGCACTTGCTCACTCCATCGGGTTTTATGGAGGATGGACACAAAGAAACCAATGTTATGATTTTAAGCGAACTTGGAAGTGCTAAAGAATTTTCTGATCTTCAAATACCAAGCCGTAGAGGCGAAAATATTTTATTGCCTATTAGAATTAAAGATATAGCCTTTGTAGAAGAAGGGCTTGCCGATATAAGAAGAACTGCCCGATTTAACAGAGAACTTTCTGCAAATATAGGCATAATAAAACAAAGAGGTTCTAATGCTGTAGCTGTTTCAAAAGCCGTTAGACAAAGAATTGAAAGTATTAAAGATGTTATTCCAAGCGATATAAATTTGGGAGTAATTTGGGATATTACCGGATTTATTGAAAGTGCTATAAATAGATTATATATCAACTTGATCTTGTCGTTAGTGCTAACATCGCTTGTATGTTGGTTTTTTCTGGGTTCTTTTCGTAGTGCGATTAATGTTATAATAGCTATTCCGGTTGCTATTGTGGGGTCTTTTATATTTCTTAATGCTTTTGGCTTCACATTGAATAATTTTACTCTTTTGGCTTTATCTCTTTCGATAGGTCTTGTTGTAGATGATACTATCATGATGTTAGAGAACATTGTGCGTCATAATAAATCCGGAAGGAGTAGAATTGAGGCTGCCATTACCGGAGCTAAAGAAATTAGAACTCCTGCTATTGCTTCTACTTTGGTTATTCTCACAGTTTTTGCACCGGTGTTCTTTATAGAAGGCATTGTGGGCAAGTATTTCTTTCAGTTTGGGGTTGCATTATTTGTTGCGTTGGGATTGTCTTTGTTTGAAGCTCTTAATCTTGCTCCAATGCGTTGTTCTCGAATGCTTGACAATCCAAAAGAAAATAGAATGTCTGTTTTTGCAGATAAAATGATGGGGACATTAACTAAACTATATTTAAGAATACTTAAATTTTCGTTTGGGCATCGCAAGAAAATTTTAGCTATAGTTGCTATTTTATTTATAAGCTCACTTACACTTATTCCCGGATTAAGAAAGGAGATGGTTCCTCCACAGGATCAGAGTCGTTTTTTCGTTACGGTTCAACTTCCTATGGGCTCATCCCTTGAATATACCAATACTATTATGGAGCAAGTTGAAGATATACTTGAAGAACGCCCTGAAGTAGAGAGGTTTCTTGTATTTGTGGGTGGTTTTTCAGCCGGTGTAAGTACTGTTAATACGGGAACTGCCCAAATTATCATGAAAGATCCAAAAGATCGTGGAGTTAGTGAGCCTTTTAAAAAACGTCCCACACAGCAAGAATTTATGGCATTCCTTAGAAACGAGATTAGAGAAATACCCGGAGTTTTAAGGGTCTCGGTTATGGATTTATCTCTAACAGGTTTTTCGGCAAGAAGAGGTTTTCCTATTGAGTTTGTTGTTCAAGGCCGCAGTTGGGATGATTTAGAAAAATATTCAAGACAGATTATGGCTTCAATGGAAGAATCGGGATTGATGAGCGATATTGATACAGATTATAAACCGGGTATGCCGGAAATAAGAGTTAAGCCCGATCGTGTAAAAGCAGGAAATATGGGCGTTACAGTTGCTAATATTGCCGATACAATAAGTGCAACTGTAAGCAGTTTAAGAATAAGTAAATATACCGATGAAGCAGGAAAAAGAAACGATGTTAGAATAGCATTAATGGATAAACACAATAGAACAGAACAAGATATTAAACAAATAAGAGTAAGAAATAATTATGGAGAACTTGTTCCACTGTCTGATGTGGTTTCAACTGAATCGGGTCCGAGTATGTTTGCAATAACAAGATATAATAGACAAAGATCTATTTCAGTTTTTGCAAATGTTCTTGCCGGTAAATCACAAGCCGATGCCATTGAATATATTAAAAGTTCTGCTTCTGAAATTTTACCCGAGGGGTATCATATATCTTTTACGGGAAGTTCTCAAGCCTTTGCCGATTCATTTAACAGTCTATATATTGCTTTAATTTTGGGTATAATGGTTGTTTATATGGTTTTGGCAACGCAGTTTAACAGCTTTTTACATCCTATACTAATATTGTTGGCGTTGCCTTTTAGTATTACCGGAGCTATTTTTGCTTTGAAGTTCACCGGTATTTCTTTGAATATGTATAGCATGATAGGAATTCTTATGCTAATGGGTATTGTTACGAAGAATTCTATTTTGCTTGTAGAGTTTACTAACAGAACAAGGAATACCCTTAAACTAGGTGTCAATGATGCCTTGCTGTACGCTTGTCCTATTAGGCTTAAACCTATTATTATGACCTCGGTTTCTACTATTGCGGCAGCCATTCCTCCGGCTCTTGCTTTTGGAGCAGGAGGTGAAACTGTGCGTCCTATGGCAACAGTTGTAATAGGCGGGGTGTTTTTATCTACTCTTCTTACATTGGTTATTGTTCCATGTGCATATAGTTTAGTGAGTAGATTTGAAAGTGCAAAACATAGAAAAAACATTGAAGAAGTTGGGGCTGTACTAGAGAGTCTCGGAATTAGAAGTGAATCTGATGCCGTGGCTGTGAAAGTGAAAGGTAAACGCAGCGAGAAGTGAGTGTTGCATCTGAATTTATTGAAATTAGTAATAAAATTTCTTGACATTTTTTGTGGACTTATTACCTTTGTATTGTGAAGTGATTGTAGAACGCAATCACGTTAATCAAAAAAAAGTTCAATCGCTGAAGTGATTGTAGGGCGCAATCACGTTAATCAAAAAAAAGCCTAATTTTTTAATGCCCTATGCAGGGCGTTTTTTTTATAGGTTGTCTATGAAATTTCATCGTTTAAGTTCTATTTTTTATGCTAAATTTGGTCATTATGAGGAAATTCTCGCTAAAGCAGATCGTCCTTATTATGTGCTTCTTTTGGAACTTGATGGACTTACTTATGCTATTCCGCTTCGTTCACATATTACGCATCCTTATTGTTTTATTGCTGATAATTCTTCTAATAAAAATAACGGACTTGACTATTCAAAAGCTGTAGTAATTACTGATGTAGCTCAATATATCGATCCAACTCCGGTAACCATTCGGCAACATGAGTATAATGTTTATAAAAAACTAATCTTTAAAACTTTTTAGAACACGTATCTAATTCCAATGGTTCCATCTATCTTGTGGGCAAAAGCTTTTTCGCCTAACTGTTTTCTCATATCCCATGATAAATAGCAAAATCCAAAGTCGATATATGTTTTGTCAGTGATGTTTACTGCGACGCCGAAATGTATACCGAATGCTATTTTGATTTTTGAACTAATTTCAGTTCTACTACTGCCATAAGAGTAATGACTAATTCTAACGAAATCACCTCGGCCAAGTCCAAATCCAATATAGGGTCTTACCATATTATCGTTTGTTATGAAATCGAAATACAAGTTGCATAAAAATATTTTTGGTTTGTATTCATATCCAGTTTTTGTATAAGCGGAATATACATATTCAATTTCGGTACGCAGATTAGAGTTAACACCAATATTCTTTTGAATGCCTATTGCACCAATTCCGGAAAAACCAAATCCTCCCCCTCCATATCCTCTTCCTCCACTTGGACCGGTAGCAATCACTCCACCATATCCAAATTTAAGAGAAAAATAAGGGTGAGGTGGAACATTATTAGAAGTCTTAACCTCTTCTGCATTAGCCATTCCAATTGAACTTATTAAAATAATTAAAGTTAAAAGTTTTTTCATTTTATAACTCTTTCACTCCCTGTACGAGTTAATAATTTCTCTTTTATCGAGTTCTTTATCGTTTCTGTTTGTATTAGTATTTTTGTCGGTCTTAGTTTCTTTATCTGTATTAGGTTTTACATCGGTGTTCTTATTAGTATTGGTGTCTTTACCGGTATTATTATTTGGAGCCGTGAAATTGGCTTCATTGCTAAAAAGTGTCCTCATAGATTTCATTTTTGCATCAAAAACCAAAGAAAAATATATGTCTATAAGTTTGCAAGTTTTTTGAGCCGAATTGTGGGAATATTGGGTAAACAAAATATATTCTTCTAAATTAGAACGATCTTGAAGCACCAAAACAACAGTGAATTGTCTTCTATCAGAATGAAAAAATGTTTTTTTAAGTAAAATATTATTGTTTCTGCAATCGTTTAGAAAAATTCCAAATCTATCAAGTACCCTTGCCCCCGAGTTTCTGGCATTAAGAGTGTATTCAAACAGTTCAGATATTTGTTGAGAATATCCTGAATTGTCGGCTTTAATTTGCTTTAAAAATCTGGCATTGCTTGCCTTAATAACTTCCTCTGTGCCGCTTGCCATTGCCATAGTATGGAAAGCCATAATTAATATAGAAACGTTTAAAATTAATGAAATTTTCATTGCAATACCACCAAGTTATCCGATATTTGTATTATGTAGCATAGTACGAAAAATAATCAAGAATAATTGTCTTTTATAATGAAAATTTTTGTAAGAATAGTTTTTGTAATAAGTCTCTCTCTAACATTGTGGGTTCCCATTGTAATAATGGATGCATATTTCAATGTATTAGATGTTATTAATGCTGATTTAAGTTATAATCCGGGTTCGGGAACCAAAATATTTGATGTAAATGGAGTTTTAATATCAGAATTATATCTTGAAAGAAGAGAATTTTTGTATTTTGATGAAGTTTCACCTGTGCTTAAAAAAGCATTTCTAAGCGCAGAAGATATACATTTTTATTCGCATCGCGGATATAACCCTTTTTCAATATTAAGGGCAGCCTATATTAACGTAACCAAAAGAGGCCGAAAACAAGGCGGTTCTACAATAACACAACAGCTTAGCAAACAGCTATATGCCGGAAGTGAAAAAACTCTTTCGAGAAAAATAGGTGAATTATTCATCGCCATGAGACTTGAAAGCAGATTCGATAAAGACAAAATTTTTGAAATGTATTTAAACCACATATATTTTGGTCATGGAGTATATGGAGTAAAATCGGCATCAGATTTTTATTTTAAGAAAGATGCCTCTAAAATGGGAGTAGCCGAATCGGCAATATTGGCGACAATAGCACCTTCGCCAAATAATTATTCACCTCTTAGGAATCCTCGAACTGCTCATGCGAGAGCATCGGGCTTATTAAGAAGAATGCATAGACAAAATATTATTTCAGAAAGTGAACTTAACGATGCACTTAGTAGAGTTGAAAATATTATTTTTGTAGAATTTGCATTAAGGTCTCCGGGCGAAACTGTGAGAAGCAGCATAGTAGATAAAGCTCCTCATTTTACCGAGTACATAAGAAGAATTTTAGTACAAAATTTTAGCAGAGATATGATTTATCGCAGGGGATTAAATGTTCATACCACACTTGATTTGAGAGTTCAAGAAAAAGCCGAACTGCACATTAAAGAAAGATTAAAACTTCAAACAGAAAGAGCAAGACAAAGCAATAGAAATCAAAGGATTTCTATTGGAGATGGATTTGGGAATATGTATCTAAGGCATATAAAAAAAGAATCTGATCGCAGAGAGTCGGGAAGAAGAATGTATAGAATGCTTTCTGAACACAATATCGAAGAAATATTGATGATGTCTGAACTTTTGGGAATGGATAGAGATACGGCAGCCTTGTCGGGATTATTAGGCAGATATGAAAATGTAATTAAACAGGCTCAAGTAGAGGCTGCCTTTATATCTATAGATCCTTTTACAGGAGCTATAGTTGCCATGGTGGGAGGAAGCGATACAAGAGATGGCAATCAATTTAATAGAGCGGTTCAATCTTTAAGGCAGCCCGGGTCGGCATTTAAGATATTTGTATATGGAGCCGGGATTGAATCTAATGCTATTACGGCGGCAACTAAATTT
>Ga0099364_10009561_pt1 | contig 13442 bp, 6 predicted proteins | sample TergutTh196P3_FD_73070 | JGI IMG/M metagenome (GOLD analysis project Ga0099364, IMG submission 73070) | Microcerotermes parvus P3 segment gut microbial communities from Pointe-Noire, Republic of the Congo - Th196 P3 | ecosystem: Host-associated > Arthropoda: Insects > Digestive system > Gut ...
TTCATCATGGCACCTTGCTCTTCGCATCTGAACTTGCCGACCTTTCGGGCGCATTGAACGCTAATCCGGCAAAGTTCACCGATAAAGCCATAAAATCGGTACGCAGTCGCGTGACAAATATCAGTAGCCACCTGATAGAGCCGTTGGATATTGAAGAGTTCCGAGATTTGATATTGCACTACATGATAGACAATTATCTTGACTGCAAACCATACGGTTACACTGAAACCGATATAGCCGCTATCAACAGGCTGCGCGATGAAAAATACGCTACATGGAATTGGAACTTCGGGCAATCGCCCGGATATAACATGGTGAACGGAGTGAAAACCGCCGGCGGATTTATTGAAACGCACCTTGACGTTGCAAACGGTATCATAAAAAATGTACGTATTTTTGGAGATTTCTTCAATGTAGGAGAAGTTGCCGAATTAGAAAAACTCTTTGCCGACACCCCTCATAATGAAAATCAAATTCGCAAAAAGCTCGAACAGATAAATATTTCGGATTATCTTGTGAATGTGAGTATTGATGAATTGACGAGGGCGCTTACAAGTTGAGTAAAAAAATCAAATCATTCAAATCAAACTATCTTCAATCTTGCAAACTTTAAAATCAACTGTTTTTGTCCTGCGGCGCCGAAGTTGATAGTTGCCTTTGCGTTGTCGCCTTTGCCGTCGACAGCAAGCACTTTCCCCAAGCCTAAACGCCAATGTTCTACAATCATTCCGGGTCTTAATTCAAGTTTCAAGTTTGAGGTTTCAAGTTTCAAGTTTGAGGTTTCAGGTTTCAAGTTAGGGGTTTCGGGCTTCAAATTTGAGGTTAGAGGTTTCAAGTTTGAGGTCGGAGGTTTGAAGTTAGGGGTTTGAGGTTTGAAGTTTGAAGTTTGGGGTCGGAAGTTTGGAGTTTGAGTTTCAAATTTCGTACGGTCAAAACCTGAATCTTGAAACTTGGAACTTGGAACTTGAATCTTTGAACCTGAATCTTGAAACTTGAAACTTGAAACTTGAAACTCCAAATACCGCTGGTCTATTTCTTTTATGAATCGGCTTGGCGCCGCCGACGACATTGAACCCCAGCGGAAACGCAAGCCTGAATACGACAAAAACACATTTTTCCGCGCCCGCGTAAGCGCAACATAAAATAAACGCCTTTCTTCTTCTATCTCTAATTCAGACATTGACAACATCGACGGAAACAGATTTTCCTCCAATCCTACGATATAGACCACATCAAATTCAAGTCCTTTTGATGAATGAATGGTCATAACCGTTACCTTGTCGTTGTCTTCGGGCTTTTCGTTGTCGGTATTGGTAAGCAGAGCTACGTTTGCTAAATATTGGTCTAATGTAACGATATTCTCGCCGTCGTAGTTCTCCTTAACGAATGAGTGTACGCCGTTCAACAATTCGTCTATATTTTGCATTCTGCTTATATTTTCGGGCGTTTTTTCGGCTTGCAGCAATAATTTTATACCTGCGTCGGTAATCAATTCGGTTAATAATTCATATGCGTTGAGGCTTGTTTGTTTTTTGGCATATCCGTTCATAAAATCAATAAACCGGTTTAGTTTGCTTCGTGCCGCCGAAGCAATATCGGGCGCTAACTGCTCTGCGCGTGCAACGGTTTCCCAGAGCGATATACCCGCGTTATTTGCAGCCGTTTGCAGCCGTCCGATTGTAGTATCGCCTATTCCCCTTGCGGGAAAATTTATTATTCGACGGAAAGCCTCGTCGTCGTTAGGGTTCGCCAACAGACGCGCGTATGCCAAAACGTCCTTTATTTCCTTGCGCTCGTAGAACGACAAGCCGCCATATATTTTATATGGTATGTTCCGTTTTCGCAACGCCTCTTCAAAAATACGCGATTGTGCGTTGGTACGGTACAAAATGGCGAAATCTTTGCTGGCGAAGTTGTGGTTGTGCTTCATTTCGAGAATGGAAGCCGCTACTACATAGCCTTCCTCCTGATCGGTGGCGGTACCAAACAATCGTATGCGGTCGCCTTCGCCGTTTTTCGAAAAAATTTGTTTCTGTATGCGGTTTGTGTTTTTTTCTATCAGACTGTTTGCCGCATTCACAATAGTTTGCGTGGAACGGTAGTTTTGCTCCAACTTATACATCTGATAGTTGGGATAATCGTTTTTGAAGTTCAAAATATTTTCTATACGCGCCCCGCGAAAAGCGTAAATGCTCTGCGCATCGTCGCCCACAACACAAATGTTGCCGCGCTGTTGCGCCAACCTTTTTACGATTACGTACTGCGAATAGTTCGTATCTTGGTACTCGTCTACTAAAATATATCGATAAAAACGTTGATACTTTTCCACTATTTCAGGATATTTGCTGAAAAGGATATTTGTATTTAGCAAAATATCATCGAAATCCATTGCTCCGGCTTTTAAACACCTTTGCGCATATGTGCCGTATATTTCGGCAATTTGCGGTCGTCTGTACTTTGCGTCTTCTTTATACATTATAGTATTGGCATACATATTTGCCGTAATCATATCATTTTTAGCCGTTGAAATTCGTCCATACACGTCGCCGACTTTGTAAACATGCTCATCGAGCCCCATCTCTTTGATAATCTGTTTTATCAGATTTTTGGCATCTTGCGTGTCGTAAATCGAAAATGTAGGCGGATATCCGGTAGCGGCAGATTCCGACCTTAATATTCGTGCAAATACAGAGTGAAATGTACCCATCCACAGGCGTTTTGCTTCGTTTTCGCTCACTAATTGCGCGATTCGTTCTTTCATCTCTTTGGCTGCCTTATTGGTGAAGGTCAACGCCATGACGCTGCCCGGAGCGACGCCCTGCGTCAGCAGATACGCAATGCGATAGGTTAATACGCGGGTTTTCCCCGAACCTGCGCCGGCAATAATAAGCGACGGTCCGTTGTAATTTATTACGGCTTCGCGCTGAACTTCGTTTAAATCATTTATAAAATCTGTCATCATTTTTTAATTTCTATTGCTACCTCGCAATTTTTTTTGTGGAAGGCAATACCATATTTGTATATACGGTGGTATCCTTCGCGTTTCAAATTGTGGATATACGCTTTCTCTTCTATTTGTTTTATGCCTTTTTGGGCTTCTGCTGTTAATACTTCCTTTAAGTTATCGGCTGGCGCCTTCTTAACATGCTTAAATTTAACGACTACGGCGCTCTCGTTTTTATCTATTGGCTTGATAACACAATCAGACCGTCCTTTTCCTGCTTCGGGATTTGAATAGACCGTATAATTGCCTGAAACAGCACACAGTATGCCATAGATAAACATGTGGTAACTGTTTTCCATCTTAAAATCGTGCGCGCTTGGATTGTTAAGCAAGTCATCGTTAAGCGCTGCGCTCACGGCTTCTTTGTTGCCTTCCAATAAATACTCAACAAATTCCAATATTGTTTCTGAAACCGAAGGCTGTTGCTCGCCAAACCAATTTTTTGCATAGCGCGAAAACATGTTTTTGATTTCCATGTTTACCAATTCGGCGGCAAACTTTTGAGTTTTATCGATTTCTCCATGGCATGGCTTTATATATCCGGCATTTAGAAGCATAGTCCAAAAAATATCGGAATTAACATACTTTATCGGAAACGTTATCCCGTCTTCCAAATACATCCTCACAGGCGAACCGGTGAGCAAGGCTGCCAATTCATTTTTTAAACTGTTGTCGCCCTTGTAGAACACATCCCGAAGTATAGTCATTGAACCGGTATTTATCCAATAATCATCAATTTTTTGTTTTTTTAGATACTTAACGATACACCATGGATTATACATATCCTTTTCTCCAAACCTGTAGCCATCATACCATTTCTTGACTTCATCGTACCGGTCATATAATCCATACATCTGACAGGCATCTTTTACTTCTTCTTCCGTAAATCCAAAGCAAACGGCAAATTCATTGTCCATAATCCCGCAAATTTCAGGATTGTTGAAATCGCTAAACAGGCTTTCTTTTGCTATTCTCTGCACTCCGGTCAAAACCCCAAATTCGAGATAATCATTAGTTTTGAAAACGCTCCCCAGAAAGCCTCGCATAAATTTTATCATTTCTGAAAAATATCCTTCAGATAAGGCATTGTTTATGGGAGCATCGTATTCGTCTAACAAAACTACAACACGCTTTTTGTGATAGGCATAAAGGCAAGTTGTCAAAAACAGCAAGGAGTTTATTAGTTCTTCTTCTGATATTTCGTTTGAACAAAACTTTAAAAATTTTTTCCGTTGAAACTCATTTAGTTTACCATTTTCACAAATGTACATATGTTGTTGGTAAACGTTGGAAACCATATTTATTAATATGTCTAAAGCTTGTTGATATGTTGGCGCCTCTACATTTTTCAACGTAAGAAAAACAACCGGATATTTATTCAGATGCTTTTCTACGATATCCTTGTGTTCCATGATTTTTAGACCGTCAAATAAGGGTCTGCTATCCTTGCTTATGTCAAAAAAATGTTTTAACATACTCATATTAAGAGTTTTTCCAAAGCGACGCGGTCTGGTTATCAGGGTAACTTCACCCCTGTTTTCAAAAAATTCTTTGATAAACAAGGTTTTATCAATGTAAAAAAAATTGCCTTCAATAATCTTTTCAAAGGACTCTGCGCCTGTCAAAATATGTTTTTTCATGTCTACTATTTTTTGGCAAAGATACAAATTTTATTTTCATTTGAAAAAAAAATGCTATCTTTGCAGTTCAAGTGTAATTTTTCATTTTTTATTGCAAAACCAAAAGTAGTTATGTTTCAGTATTTTAAGACAAATGTAGCCGCTGCCGCCCAGAGTGCAGCTATGAAAGCAATAAACCATGTAGCAAGCACATTTGCGCAGGTACTGCAATTTAAGTCAAAACAGGAAATGAAAAGGATAGTGATTATTACAATATGTTTATTCCTCTCTGGTGTGAGCGCATTTTCTTATGGGCAGGAATTATAAAAAAAGCGTTTTATTCCTTTTCACTTGCATACCAACACTTCCCCCAACCTCATGTCCTCCACAGGTAATGTTTTAGAAATTACCGATTGACTTCCGTTGGCTTTGGTTTTCCATTGTTTCAAATAAGGCGAATGATACTAAATATTTTATGCTATTTGTCATCTTCTTAAAATTTTTGATTTTTAATTTTTGATTTTTGATTATTTCTCCGCGTTTCTCTGCGTGTTCTCTGCGTTTCTCCGCGTAATTTTTTAGGTTACACAGAGTTACGCAGAGAAGACGCAGAGTTACACAGAGTTTTTTAAATTTTAAATTTTAAATTTTCAATTAAATACTACCCGTACTACATTCACTCCCGAACGAATTATGTACACTCCTTCAGATTGAAGGTAGACGTCCATTTCTTCGTCGGTGGCTATGCTGTTGTACACTAATGCGCCGCTTACGCTGTATATGCTCAACGTTTCGCCGACGGTTAAACCTTCTATGTGCAGTAAACCGTTGCGTATCCATGCTTTTAGCGGGTTGGCAGATAACAGTTCGGGGCTGTTGGTGGTGCCTTTTGCTTTGAAGGTTGCGCTGATGGTTACATCGTTGGTCAATTCAATATTGCGGGTTGCATTTGTGTTGTCGTCCCACCATTTTTCAAAATCGTAACCATTGGCAGGCTCTGCTTTTAGGGTGAGCGTCGTGCCTTCGGGAAGTTTGTCGCCGGTGGTTACGGTTTCGGCGCCGTTCATTACGGTGATGGCGCCGTTGACGGGCGAGGTGATGGTTACGGTGTAGAGCGTGGGCTGCTGACCTGTTTCAAATATCGCTTTTACCGTTACATTGCTCGCTGGCATGGTGAAGGCGTTGTCTTCAATCGTTATGTCGCCGATTACTACTTCCCATTCTACGAATTTCCAGCCTTCGTCGGGCGTGGCGGTGAGCGTTATTGGCGTTCCTTCGGCGGCGAAGTTTGCGCTTGCTGTGGCTGTGCCGTTGCCTTCGATTTGGAGGGTTATCGTGTATTCGTCGGGAGACAAATCACGGTAGGTTGCCGTTATGGTTACTTCTTCGGGGGGCATGACGAAGGAGGTTGTCGGGCTTTCTGGGTCTTCCAATAGAGACGCCGCGTGCGACGTCTGTACAATCCATTTGTCAAAGACCATGCCTTCGGGGGCGGGGGTGGCGATGATTTGGACGGTGGCGCCTTCCTCAAATTCGTATTCTCCGGTGGCGGTGACGCCATTTACGATGGTTACGGGATAGGTGAGGACTGTGCCGAAGCCGGCATATTCAAAATACATCATACCGTTCAATTCAAAGTCTGCGATGCCGGTCTCTACCGTGAAATATACTTCGGCTATGCTATTGTCGGTAATTTTGAGAACGCCGTTCGAATAACTTATTTCATCGCCCCAGGAGAACGTTGGGTTGTTGAGGTTAATTGCGCGCTCGTATACGCCCGAACCTGTCGCCGTTTCCACAAGCGTAAGATTAACGGATTGAGACCAAGCGAAGCAACCCGTCAGTTGATGAAGACCTGTTAAATCTAATGCCGTCAAACGGTTTTGGCTACAATTCAAGTAGGAAAGATTAACCAAACCCGACAGGTTTATCGCCGTCAAACTGTTGCCGCTAATGCTTAACGTATTTAATTGCGTTAATCCCGCAAAGGAAGCCGAGCCTGTTAAACCTGTTTCAAACAAATCTAATGACGTAAGACTTTTATTAACATCGCCGTAAGTCCAGAAGGCAAAGTCCCACGTTTCAGGCGCGTCTTTTGTAGCCTGCAAACCGTTGTAGTCTATCAGGGCGTTTATCGCGGCTATATCAACGGGGTTGTATATGGGGGCAAAAATGGCTTCTATGACTACTTCTTCGGGGGGCATGGTGAAGGTGGTTTGTTCGAGGTAGGGGGTGGCTAATAGAGACGCCGCGTGCGACGTCTGTACAATCCATTCTACGAAATGATAGTCTTGGGGGACGGTGGCTGTTATGGTAACGGTTGCGCCGAAGGGGAAGTCGCCGGTTGTTGCGCCGTCGGGCAGGACGCCGCCTGCAATGGTTACAGGGAACGTGACGCCGGAGGCTATGTACTCAAAATTCATATATCCCATTAACTGATAGTCGGCAATGTCGCTCTCTATCGTGAAGAATACTTCGGCTACCGTATTATCGGTACTTTTGAGAACGCCGTCGGAATAACTTATGGCATCGTGGTAAAATGTTGGACTGTTAAGGACAATGTTGCGGGTGTATTCGCCCGGAGCGCTTTCGCCAAGCGACAGGGAAACGCGTTGTTCCCAGCCGGCAAAATTTAACAGATTATCAAGCCCCGTCAAATCTACCGCCGTTAAACTGTTACCATGTATATGCAATACTTCTATCCGGCTTAATCCCACAAATGAAGCCGAGCCTGTTAAGCCCCTGTACGATATGTCCATTGACAAAATGCTTTTATTGTAATTGTCAAAACTCCATGATATGAAATCCCACGTTTGTGGCGCGTCTTTTGTTGCCTGTAGTCCGTTGGCGTCTATCAGGGCGTTTATAACGGCTATATCAACAGGGTTGTATGTGGGGGCAAAAATGGCTTCTATAATTACTTCTTCGGGAGGCATGATGAAGGTGGTTTCTTCGAAGTAGGGGTAGGTCGGTAGAGACGCCGCATGCGACGTCTGTACATTCCATTCTACGAAAACGTAGCCTTCGGGGACGGTGGCTGTTACGCTTACTGTTTCGCCGAAGGAAAACTCGCCGGCTGTTTCATCGCTGCCCGTGAGAACGCCGCCTATAACGGTGACAGGGAACATGAAGCCGGCTTCTGCATACTCAACTGACATCCATCCAGTCAAAGTATAGTCGGGGTTGCCCGTCTCTACCGTAAAATATATATAAGTCGCCGTCGGGTCGGTACTTGTGAGAACGCCGTCGGAATAACTGATAGCGTTGCTCCAGTCATAAGGGAACGTCGGATTGTTAAGGTTTATGATGCGCGTGTATATTCCCGGTTCTGTTTCGCCCAGCGTAAGTGAAACATGACTGAAAGCGGATACATCTTCCAAATTATCTAAACCTGTTAAATCCAATGCTGTAAGACGGTTATTGCCGCTCCACAAAATATTCAGATTGACCGCGCCCGATACGTTCAATTCTGTCAAAAGATTGTTTTGGCAATTCAAAACTGTAAGATTTGTCAAACTCGATACGTCCAATTCTGTCAAAAGATTGTTCAGGCAGTCCAACGTTGTAAGATTTGTCAAACCCGATACGTTCAATGCCGTCAAATTGTTATCATTTACACTTAATAAATTTATTTGACTAAATCCTGCAAAGGAAGCCGAGCCGGAAAGTCCTTGAGAACTTAAATATAATTGAACAATGCTTTTGTTATAACTTACTTGCGTGTCCCACCAAGCGAAATTCCACGTTTCGGGCGCGTCTTTTGTAGCGTCCAATCCGTTGTTTTCTATCAGTTCGTTGATCATTGCTACTTCCTGCGGGTTGTGCACAAGCGCCATGTTTGCCGTAATGGTTACATCGTGGGCAGGCATGGTAAAATAGTAGTTTCCGCCGCCGCTTTCATAGATGGTTAATTCGGGGTGGTGGTGCGTCCATTCAATAAAATGATACCTTCCCCCGGCATTATCGGGGTTAAGCCACACTAATGCGCCTGCGGGGTAAGTTTCGTTTGCCGTGGTTCCGCCAACAACTGTTACCGTATATTCGATATATGGCGTTGCCACGATGTTTAGCGTCAGTTCGCTTATCGTTTGTCGGGCAACTCCTTTTGCGAGCAGCAGGTGAAATTTATAAACCCCGTCTATGCCTTCTATGTTTACGGGCGTTCCGGCAGTAGCGGCTTGGAAAGCGTCGTTTACGCTGCCGTTGTCTATTGCCGTCGCCGTTACTCCGTCAAGTTCCATTTGTGCGATGATGTTGGCAACAGCCTCGCGCGCCTGCGAAATGTTTGATGCCTGTATCTGCGGCGCCGAAAAGACTTTCCCGTCGAGAAGCGCCGTTGCAGCGATGAGAGCGTCATTGTCTGCCGCAGAAGGGTCAAAGAAATATAATTGAATATTGGCATAATTATTATTATTGCCCGGAAGGTAATTGCCGCCGCTGCTGGTCGGCAATACGCCATCGCCACGGTCTGCGCTGTCGTTCAAATAACGTGTTCTGGGGGTTCTATCGCCTTCGGTTATTTCGAAGTAGGCTTGGCCGCTTGTAGGATTATTTAGATTGTAGCGGCGGTGGGTCAAAACAGCCAAATGTCCGCCCATGTATTCGAAAGGCTCGATGAGGTTAAATACTATATCGTTTCGTCCTAACGGAAAATCTATCGTTCCGTCAAATACAAGCGTATAAGCGCCGGCGTTCAACCATTGGTTATTAGGCAGCGTTGTAACGTTTGCCATGTAAATTCTTACACTCTCGCCGGTATAAGCGGAGACTGAAAAATTGTTAGTGTAGGCTACGTGATGAATAAAGCCTTCTGACATGCCTATTTCATCGGCATAATAGATTGTTTGCATCCATCCGTTACGAAAATTTGTTGAGAACGGTAGTCGTGCGTCAAGCGTTGTTCCCGTGCCAATAGTAACGTAATCTTTCGGCTCGAGCGCAAAATCGGCTGTATTGTTTGCACCCGCTACTACGGTGATGGTCCTGTTTACCGTAACAAAGTCGGTGAGAATTGCCGTAACAGCGTTTTCGCCCCGGTATACAAACGGAAAACTGTATGCGCCGTCGCTGTCTGTCAGCGTATATAACTCTGTGCCTGTTATATGCACGGTAACGCCTTCCAAAGGCAAATCATCTTCTTTTGCGGTAATCACTCCCGACACGGAGCCAAACTCTTCCGCCGGTCTAACCGTTATCCGAAATGGCTGCGTGGTGAAGTTTGCTCTGAACTCTGTACCGACAATTTTAGCGCCGGCAACTACCGCTTCTACCTCGGCGTCGTCTATTGGCTGCGTGAAGACGAGCGAACGTTCGACGTAATCGGCGTATGGGTCGCCCGGACTTGCGTTAAAACTTGCGCCATCGGTAAAATCAAGAAGTTCTGAAAACTTGGCGTAAACCGTTTCCTGACCGTTGAAGGCAACAGTAACGGCGTCTATCTGGAAACTGTAATTATCGGCATCGGAGGGGAGTTTAGCCCGCTTTTCGGCGCCCACATAATAAAAACGGCTATTTGCATTTCCACCAACAGTTCCTGTTATTTCACCCGCTTCCCAGTACATGTCAATAGATGAACCTTGATTAACGGCGCCAATAATGATATTTCCTTTTATTTCGCCGCCGGTAACAGTCAGAATGTATTTATGATAGGTGGTTGAAATAACGGCAGAGGATCTTGTGTTTTCCAAAACGCCGTCGTGAATGTTTACAATGGTGGTACCATTCATAGAAATAGTACTTCCGCTACTTTTTAAATATCCGCCGTTTATGGTTATTTCCGAATTTGTGCCTTGTGTTCCGAATATCCCCGTCCCTGTGGTAAATATTTCGCCGTCGTTGACGGTAATTTTAGGAACGCCAACCTGCGTATCTACTATGTATACGGATGTTCCATTTGTGTTTTCTATTTTTCCGCCGTCGACGATTAGGTGCGTCGAGCCTGTAATTCGCACCGCGTAAGCACCGGCGCTCGTTATTTCGCCTTTCACATTAACAGTTATGGAGCCTAACGCCGATAAAACGTTACTGCCTGATGATGTAGTGGTTGCGATTAATCCTTCTTCGGCAATTTCAAACACGCCGCCGCCTGTGACGGTGAGCAATGTTTGCCCTGATTGAGAAAGCGCTGCCTGCATTTTTGCGTTCCACACTACCGTCATCCCTGCGGGTATGTTCAATGTAAGAGAAGAAGACGTAACGCCGCTGACGTCGCCTGTGATGGTGAAGACGCCGTCATCGTCGACGGTTGCCGCAAGGGTTTGAGTTACCGTTGTCGCCGCGCTGTTTATGGCATTGAGCGCAGCCGTAAATATAGCCGTGTTTGTAGTGCGAAACTGCGCCGAAATCCATACGCTTCTGGCAGGCATTGTAAAACTTGTGCCTGTAATACTTACGCCGTTCACGCGCAGCGAGCCGGGCACAAGTTCCATGTCTGTTTCGGGCGTAATGGTAAGGTATACGGTCTCTCCCTGTGCGATGTACGACGGGTTGCCCGGTATACTGACGGTACCGCCGGTGATGTTTGGGTCAATTTCTACGCGGTGTATCTGCGGAAGACCCTGAATAGGAATGCCAACGGGTATATAATCTACCATCTGATCGCCCTGAAACAAACCTATGTAAGCCAGGTTGTCGTAGTCTCTCCTCCACCTCGCCTCACTGTACGTAGTGCTTGTTAGTATGTTACCAATGCCGGTAGACCAATCCAGAGAACTTTGGGGTAATTGTCCCGACACATTGTAAGCAGCAACCGTTCCGCTCGTTCTGGTGGTAGGACCGGTAAGTGTAACATTTGCGGTATTGTATGACAAAGTACCGTTTGTAACTCTGAAAGCCCTTACATCGCCAACACCAGAAATATAATCACCACCTGTAAGCCTTCCGCCAATAATCATTGCTATGGCTTGTGAGTGGTCAAGTAAAAGCGCAGCGTTGTATGTTCCCGCTAATTCGCCGCCTGTCATCGAAAAAGTTGAATAATATTGAATAAGTACAGCCGTTCCGCCTCTAACTGTACCTCCGTTCATATTCATTATGCAGTTGAACCATAACTTGACCGCAGGCTGCAGCGCCGAGCCGTTTTCAATTGTTCCGCTGTTTACGGTAAGCGTCGCATTTTGATACACGTCTACTGCCGGGCTCCATTCGCCTGACTGTCCTGCTCTTCGGACAATTCTTCCGCCATCGAGTATTAACTCGCCATTGCGGATAGTCAACCCTGCACTTGAGAGTTCGGTTGTTCCCGAAGTGAAGTTTGCTCTCCAAATAACCCTTGTTGGATGCGGAATATTCAACGTGAGGTAATTTGTGGCGTCTACGGTACCTGATACAATAACGTCGTTACCGTCTTCGGCGACGGTTGCGGTGATCGAGCCTGTGGAGCCGGCGCCGGGGTTCCATGCGTTAATCTGTGCGGCAAGGGCAACGGAGGCGGGGTTTTGCGTTTGCGCCACAGCGGGCGTCAGCGCCAAAAGAAAAGCGATTGCAAAAGATGCAAACGACAGGCGCACACGCAGGTGCGATGGCGCATTAGGGCGCACACGCAGGTGCGCCCCTACAACGTCGCGCGTTGTCCTGCGGGGGACGGTGGGGACGTTGGGGACGGCTTGGAACTTGCCGTCGGAATGGGAATTTGTAATTCTACTACTCATGGTTAAAAAATATTTACATTAACATTAATTGGTTACAAAAAATAATTTTCAATTTTCAATTTTCAATTTTCAACTGAAAAAGAACGCAGGCGCAAAAGTATAGTAAAAAAAGGTGAATTTTCAAAGATTGTTCATGTTTTTTGGCGCAAATTGTACATTTTTTAGCGCAAAATGTACGGGCGAAGGTTTTTTAGATACACGGATTGAACTGATTGGACTGATTTTCACGGATTTTTTTTAGTAGGGACGCGGCACATGCCACGTCTGTACAATTAGCGCAAGGCTACCGAACTGATGACAAAATCAGTGAGTATCCGTCTAATCCGTTCAATCTGTGTATCTGCCAAATAGAAAAAGCGCGTAAACGGTTGGGGGTGTTTACACGCTGGTTTTAGTGGGTGGCTAATCGCTACCGACTACCGACTAACTGCTCTCTTGGTTTTTAAGAATAAAAATTTATCTTTACAAGTTCGTAATAATCAGACAAAATGACGTTTTTAAACGGATTGTTTTTTTCAACAAACAGTGTTGTTACAATTTCTATATCTTCTGTTTTACAAGATGCTTCGTATTTTTCGATTGAAAATCTTCTTGCTTGATAATACCATTTATCAAACAATCTTTTACGAGCCAAATGTTTACCATCAGAAGAGTCCATCACAACGACCACTGCATCGGTATTATTTTCAAAGAATAGCGAAAGAACGTATTCAATGGTTATCTGCATTCTTGCATCTGCCGTATTTTTTCCTTTTTTTACCTGTTCGATATTAAACATATACAGCACATACTCCGAACATTCGCTCAATGTTGGATATTTCAGGAAGGACAATTCATAGACAAATCCGAAGTCCGTCTCGAAACGGTATCCATACTCTATTCCTTCACATTGATATGGGCTTTGCAAATTCAAAATTTTCTGATTTATAGCCGTTCAATGTACCATATTTTTTAACGTACTCACTCATTAACCGCTTGTCTTCCAATACCATTTTGAAAAATTGCGATTTGGTTCGTATCGTCTCTTTTGAAGTATTCATCACTATCAACTTAAAAAATTCAACGGCGCAAAGATACGAATAGTTTTTGGAAATCAGGCAAAAGTTTCAGATTTTTTTTGCATGCAGATAACGCAGATGGGACAGATGACCGCAGATTTTTTTAGTAGAG
>Ga0099364_10009562_pt1 | contig 13440 bp, 15 predicted proteins | sample TergutTh196P3_FD_73070 | JGI IMG/M metagenome (GOLD analysis project Ga0099364, IMG submission 73070) | Microcerotermes parvus P3 segment gut microbial communities from Pointe-Noire, Republic of the Congo - Th196 P3 | ecosystem: Host-associated > Arthropoda: Insects > Digestive system > Gut ...
GCGCCCCAGCCCCGACGCGGCGCCCCCAACCAGCTCAACAACCCTGTCAACGCCTTCTTTCTCCTCGCCGCCTACATAGGCCGTTGTCCGCACGTTCTCGATACTGTTTGTGTATTCTTGCTCCAGTATGTTGTCAAACTCTTGAGAGAATATGCACGGCGGGTTGACAGACTGGCTAGCCGTCAAGTTTTTTCCGTCGTAAACGCTAAAATAATGCTTTTTCTCGTGTATGTCGGTGTATATCCGGAAACCCAATTTTGACGCAACAGCCGCATTCTCACAGGCTATAAGCGCGTTTTCAAACGGCTCCGACGCATATTCTATGTTGTCGCGCTGTATCCCCGATATGCTTGTATGGGCTATGTTGTTAATCTTGCGGTTACTGTCTGCCGGGTTGGTTACGTTCTCCGACACGATCCGGCCGATTATGTTCTGTGCGCTGTCGGTTGTAACTATGGGGTGCAACAAAACCCGTTTACCGATCCATCCAGTAATAAAACGCCCCTGTGCCTCGATCTCCTCCATGCCCTGCGAATTTTTTCTAATGTTTATATACCTGATTTCGCCCGCTTCATTGTCCCCGCGTTTCATTATTAGGCGGTTTTTTTGCAACAATGCGCTATGTCTCGCATTAAGCGGCGCAAGCAGTTTAAATTCCCCGCACGACCAATAGCGGTGCACCCACACAAGGGATGTTATCTCGTCAATGACGCCCAGATGCGTCAATTCTGTGTCGTATATATACAGCACCACGGCTTACACCCCCAAGTAATAATTATTGTGGTAAATAGATACCTCAAGGTTTCCCAGGTTGGTATCCGCGTCATACCTGAAAAGGTTGTCGCCAACTTCTAGCTGTAAATAATCGCTGTCCACGTCTATGTGTTTGAATGCGTCGGCGTCAACCCCGCCACGGGTGAGGGTTGCCCTTTTTTGCCCGTAAGCCGTTGACACTGTCAAAGCGTCGCCCGCTATAAGCGTCATGTTGAAACGGATAAACTCGCCCGTGTTAATATTGAGCAACGACGGGTTTTCAACAGCTCCCAGTGCCCTAAACTCTATCCGCATCCCCGCTCTAACGTCGCCATTGTTTGGGACGTTGACAATCAACGAGGGCTGGCGGTACCCCATCTCTATGCCTGTCACGGGTATTTCAAGCGGGAACTCAAACGCCCCTACCCACAGGGCTATGTCTTCGCGGGTTTCGGTTTCCTCGCGCCAAAACGGGTTCAGGCATACAAGCTGGATCGTGAAATGCACAAAGACCTCGTTCCGTGAAAACACCGGGGCGTTTTCAACCTTGCAGTCAATAACCCTCGTGTAATCGCCCCTCTTATATACTAATTTTGCGTCATAGTGCGGGTTCAAAATGCGGCTTATTTGCCTTTGCAAAAAATGTTTGCGCTCTTTCTCTATTGCTTTAATATGCCCTACGACCTCAATATCCCGGCTCTCTATCCTGTTTCCTACCAGTGTGTCCCCGTCTTGCCCCATGCTGTTTATGCTGTATACAATATTTCTTATGTCCGACAGCCCAGATACATTTTTAAAGTTTACATAAAACGGGGACGCAACAGAAAATGCCAAGCTTTCGCCGCGCTCGTTAGTATAAGTTAACTCCTCAATGGCACAGCTCATGCAAATGCCCCCCTTGCTAGTAGCTTGAGATTCTTAGCCGCTTCGCGTTGTTGCGCCGCGTAATTTGTTTCTTGCGTGTATATGTATTGATTCAAGGTTAAGCCGCCGCCTTCGCGCCCCCCAGCGCCGCTTTGCCCCTGCCTCGGCGTCGCCATGGCAACACCAAGTTGCATCCTGCCCTCAAGGTTGCTATTTGCGTCTGCAAATTTATTTTCCATGTCAAACGACGGCAATGCGCCTATAATGCTTTTTATTGCGAACCGCGATTTTGTAGCCAGCGTGTTCTTAGCAGTTTCGACAATGTTGCCAAAAAACCCGGATACTTTTTTTGTAAGCGTTTCGGCGTCGCTATCTATCCCGCTCCACACACCTTTTGTGGCAATTGCCCCAACCGCCTTCATAGTATCGCCAATCCTTTTAGCCGTTAACACCGCGCCCCTTATGAACCCCTCGCCAGTATTTTCGCCTATCTTCTTGAAAACAATTGACGGGGAGCTAATTTTTAGCGCATCCCTTGCCTTCTGGGCCGCATTGTTTGCTATTGATGTAATTGTAGAATACAACGCCGAAGCCTTGCTGTTTGCACCGTTTATTATCCCCTGAATCATGCCCTCGCCAATGCCGGGGAAGTTGCTAGCAGAAACTTTTTCATCTGCCGCACCCTTCGAACCGCTAATCAGGGCTTGTACTGCCGCATACAATGTAGCCGCTTTGCTGTTCGCGCCTTCGATTATTCTCTGTATGATATTGCCGCCCACGCCGGGGAAATCATTTGTTGCAACTGCTGTTTCCATTGTGGTTTTTGCTCTGTCTATCAATCCTTGGGATGAAGTGGTAAGCGAAGCGTTGTTGTTGACGCCCGCAGACATTTTGTCAACCATGTCCGACCCTGAATTTGTAACCTCGGGCAACCCCAGCTGTTTTAACAATGCGTCAGTTGCTACCTGTGAACCGTTTGCAAAAACCACGCTTAGCCGCTCTAATTCCGTGTCGCTAGCCCTAACAAGCGCGGCAACGGTTGCCGCCGACTCAGGGCCAGCAGATTTCAACTTGTCGAGCAACCCCGTGTCAATCTTGCCCTCAAGGGAAAGAATGTTGTCCCCCCAATCGTCAATTACTTTCTGGTTGTGTTCAAGGTTCTCCGTCATCTGTCCGACGCTAACCTTGCTTTCTGTCTCAATTTTATTAAACATATCAAGCGCAAGGTCGGTGTATTTTTTTAGCGTTTCCTCGCGCCTTTTGGATATTTCCGCTTCCTCTCTTTCGAGGTCTGCAAGCTTCTTTTTGTATTCGTCTAGCGTCAGCCCTTGTAAGTTGGCTTGCTTCGTTAACTCAAGCGTGTATTCTTCGTCAATCCTTTGTCGTTCCTTTGATATCTCCTCTTGCTTCATCCTAACGCCAATTGCGTGTTCAAGAGATGCGTCGATAATGCTCATATCTTCGAGCGCAGCCGCGCTAATAAACTTCATAAGCTCTTCTACCGTCATTTGGCGTTTATTAGCCTCCTGCGTCAAGTGGCGGGTATAGTTTTCTTCCATCCTCTCTTTCCGCTTTGTTATTGCTTCCTGTTCTATCGACGCGTCAATAGCCATGTTCAACGTTTGGTCGATTGTGCGCATCTCCTCAAGGGCCGCTTTGCTTAAGTGCGCTGTAAACTCGTCAATTGTCATTTTCCGCTTGTTCGCTTCCTCAGCGAGGTGGAGCGTGTAGGCTTCCTCTGCGGCTGTTCTTTCCTTCGCAAGTTTGCCCTGAATATCCATTGCCGTCTTTGTGCTTTCTGTGCCAGCCGCCGCCGCCGCCGCTTGTACTACCGCCGCATCCACCATAGCGCCCGTCACGGCGTCCAATGCGGCTTCGCGTTCCACTAATTGCGACGTAAGCTCAGCCTCTGCGGCTGTTAGTTCGTCCAGCTCTTTTTGGTACTTAAACTGTGCGTCGCTAAGCATCCGGGTGCCGCCCAGAACGCCCGCACTGCTCTTTGAGACATTGTCCAGCCCTGCGGCCTTGCGCTTTTCCAGGTCGATTCTCATTGTAGACACGCTGTTGAGCTGAGCTTCAATGTCCATCTGCTCTTTTGCAATTTCAACAGCCCTCTCCCTTGCGGCCTGGTGCTTTGCCTCCTCTTTCCTTGCGGCTATAAGCGTGTAAACCTCTACGGCGCACTTGTTTAGCGCGTCGGCTTCGGCGTCGTATTGCAGACAAAGCTCCGGCATGGATTCGTTGAGCTGGTCAACCATTGCCAGGAGCAATTGTTTGTCTTCAGCTGATTTGCTTTCTGCGGCGGCAAGCTCATAAACTTTACCCGCAAGCATTTCCGAAGCGGCAGAGGTTGCGAGTATGGATTTTGCATTGTCTTCATATGCGTTTTTATTGCCCTCAATGGTGTCCAATAGGCTTTTATTCGCGCTTGCAAGGCCTTCCGCGCTATCCTTTAGTGCCTTTTGCTCCTCGGTCTGCTTGTTTGTCCATTTGACAAGCGCAACAATTCCTGCGGTTAGCGCCGCAACTCCGACTAGCACTAGCCCTATCGGGTTTGCGGACATCGCCGCGTTCCAGAGAAGTTGCGCGGCAGTGGCAAGCGATATTTGTCCATTCAACACGCCGACAAGCACCGACTTTGCTGTTATCGCCCCCGCGCTTGCCGCAAGCGCTATTGTTTCCGCTTGCGTAGCGACTGTTCCGGCTTTGGTAATGATCTGGCCAGCTGTGTTTACCGCGATCCCCCGGGCAATTGCCGCCGTGCGGGCGGCTTCCGCTATTGTGTTTGACCCAAGCGCGAAAGTCATGCCCCCTGTTGCCGCAGTAGCCGCAACAACTGCGGCTTTGGCTAGCTCGATTGACTTTACCGCTTTTTGAATAGTGTTGCCTATAGTCCATGCCGCCGTAAACGCGCCCACCGCAATAGTGGCTGTTCCCACCACGCCTATGACGAGGTCAAGGTTGTCCGACAGCCACGCCAACGCGCCAGACGCAACTTCAGCGGCTTTTCTCAACGGCTCTTGCATCTTTTCGTAAAACGCTATCCCTAGCCCTTCTGCCAGGCTCTTGATAATCGTCATCGAACCCTTCAGATTGTTTTCCATCGTTGATGCCATTTTTTCAGCCGCGCCCGATGACTCGTCAATTTTTTTGCTTAACTCGTCCCATCTGGCCCCGCTGTCCTTCATTAAGGCGTTCGCGGCGGCTATCGTACGGGTGTCGAATATTTGGGCCATCGCGTCCATGCGGTCAACCTCCGTTAACCCGTCAAGCGCATGGCCTAGTTCCTGCAACACGTCCTGCAAATTGCGCTGTTCGCCCGTGGCTGTCGCCGTCTCGACCCCTAGTCCCCTCAATACGTCCTTTGCGGCGCTAGTCGGAGTGTAAAGGTTTTTCAACGTGTTGCGCAGGGCTGTGCCGCCCTCGCTTGCGGCTATCCCGTTGTCGCCAAGTATGCCAAGTGCAGTAAACGTGTCGGTAAGGCTCACGTTTGCAAGCTTTGCTTGTCCTCCGGCAACCAACAGGCCTTCGCCGAAATCAGAGACGCTGCCAAACGCGCTAGAAGCGGTTACCGCAAGCTTGTCCGACATCTCGCCTAAATACTCTACGCCGAGGCTCATGGATTTTAGCCCGTTAGCCGCCAGCCCCGCAGAGCGATCCAGGCCAAGCGTACCCGCCGACGCCAAATTTAGCACTTGCGGGAGCGCAACCATTATTTCTTCAACCCCGTATCCTGCCATTGCCAAGTTGTTTATTGCGTCTGCCGCTTGCGTTGCGCTGAATTTGGTATTGGCTCCCATTTCGCGCGCCAAGTTATACAGGGAGTTAAATGTGGCATCGCTTTTATCATTCACTATGCCCATGGTTGCCGCCACTTGTGCCATGCTGGACTCGAAACTGCTTCCCACATTTATGGCGAACCCGCCCACCGCCGTAAGCGCCGCGCCGACGACTGCGGAGAACTTAAGCATCTTTGACTGGATAGAGTCGGTGTCCCTTTGCATGGCGTCTGACATATTCGACAATTTGCCTTTCGCGTCGTCAATGCCCTTGTTGAATTCGTCCTGCTTTAAGCCAATCCTCGCAAATAAGCTAAATATCTCCACTGCCCCACCACCCAACTCCTTCTATTTTTGTGCCAGTTTGCCTTTGCCCCTGAACATGTCAACAACGTCCTGTTCCCCGTAATCGCAATCGCCCTTCTCATGCGTATTTTTTTCGCCATACGCGAATTCGTGCCACTTTGGATACTTCGCGTAGTAGCCTCCGTATGGCACGGTGAGCATAGCGCGCAGAGAGCCGAACAAATATGCGTCGCGCTTCGCTTGTTCGGCTCTCTTGCCTATTTCGTGTTCGTGCTTAATTTTTAGATAGGATATAAACGCCGTCAACGGCATTGGCCTGGTTTCTGCTATATACCTTATGGCGTCTTTCGCGCCAATCGCCGCAACTGTGGAAAAAAACGCATCAGCAACTCGTCAGTCAACGTCTCCTCAATCATGCCGACGACTTCCCCGACTTCTTTTTCTTCGAGCTTGTCGGGCTTGGTTTCGTACAACACGGCTAAAATTTTTATTATCCCGTCGTACCTCCGAACCAACAGCATGTCGATTGTTTCCTTGATTACCATTATTCCATTGTCTGCCGCTTCGGCTTCACTGAGTTCGCCTTCCTTGTCCCTCGCGCCGCTGATTTTCGCAATGTCCTCCAGTAACCCGGTAATCTCCGGCACTATCTCAAGCATATCTTCCCGAATCTTTTTCACTCGCTTTTTCGACAATAGCATTTTTTATTCTCCTCTCCGTTGCGCCCATTCTCTTTAATCCTCAAAGAAATATATGCGGCAGGGCGCGTTTTGCATATTTTCAATGTCTGCCTGGTGCGCCCGGAATTCTACCGCTATCGAGCCTTCGCCTTTGTCCACAAACGTTAGGGTCATGCCTACAATATTTAGAGCGTTCTGTAGCTCTATGTATATGAGCCGCCCGTCAAGCATCCGCCCTGCCCACCCTATCGAGGGTATGTAATGCTCGGGCATCAATGCGCTTGATATTACCAACGCCCCAGATGTCGTGTCTTCTTCCGCTGTTGCTAGGGCGCGTTTTAGGTTTTCTTTTGTGATTTCCTTAATGGTTGTTGTAAGCTTGACTTCCCAACTGTCAAATACCGTAGAGCCTATCACTGGATACGTCATGCCGTCCGCTGTGATTTGACGCACCTCTGGCACCGCAACAAACGTGCCGCCGCCAGCCGTCGCGCCAAGGCTTTTCCCAGCCACAAGGGCTAATTGCAGTATATCGGCAAATTGACTAGCCGTTGTAGCCGGGGTTACTGTCGTCATGTCGAGTTCCGCGAAAAATGCGCCCGCCCCGAGTTGCATTTCGTTGAAGCTGTTGGGTGTAAGCCCAATGGGTGTGTATGCCATATTTAAATACCTCCTATGCTTTCGTTATATCTTTCGCCCTATCGCGCTGAGGGCCTTTTCATATGCTTCTACCTTGCCCCGAAGCCATGCCAATTCATCCCCGTTGCTTTTCGCGCCGTGCGTGCCGTTTTTTGCCAAATCAATGCAGGAGAGCATTTTAGCGTCAATTTCTTTGTTTCCCGTAAATTCAAACAATTCATTTCTTAACCCTTCAAGGTTTTCGATTAGTTCATCCATATCATCCTCACAATACATAAGATTTTACGACAACACGCACTACCCCAGCTTTTTCCATGGCCCCTTCCTGCTCTGGCGGCAGATAATCTGCAAAAGGGGTTGAGCGTAAAAGCCATATAGCGCCGCCATTGCCTACCTTAAGCAATATGCCGCCCTCGGGTATCTTTTCGGCGGCTTGCGCTAGGACATCGTCAACCAGCCCCCATGAGCTTGAGCGTGTCCATATTCTGCCTGTAAGTATTGCAAAATCCGAAAACGGAGAACTCGCAATGCTATATGTTATGTACGGCAAGTCTGGCGGTTTTGGTCCTTGCGGCGCATACTCCGCAACATCCATCTCGTGATATGCTCTTATAGGCGTTGGCGGTAGCTGCCCCCGGTTTACAAACCCGCCCCAAAACCCCGCAAAAGCGGCGCGAATGTCATTCATATTGGCATCTCCGTTCTCTGTGCGTTCATTTTTTTCATTTTAGACACAGCGGGGCCGGGAGCGTTTATCGGGGTGCCAGTAATTCTGATAAGAAACCCGTCTTGCCCGCGCTTGACAATGTCCCCTTCCTTGACGTCGGCGCTAACCGGGGCCACAAATACGCCGCCGGACGATGTCCCAACAGCTTCAGCCCGCCGCTGGTCGCCCGAGCTATCTTGAATAAATAGGCCCTTTATTTCATCGCCGTCTGCCCATTTATGCTCCATGCCCCCAAACCCGTCGGGAAACCCGACCCATTCTTGTTTGTAAAATGCCATGTAATAGTCGTCTATCGGCACGCGCATCGCCCCCTATACGCTAATATTTGTAAACATCCTACGGAATGGCGCGATGTCGTTTTTGAATGCGTCTTGCCACACAAGCGGTACGCCGTCTTTCGTTGCAACGGTGTAAGAGTGTACGCCTATAACCGACTCGCTAACATACTTGGGCGGCCCCCCCGCCCCTTTTACGAATTCGGATACCTTTGCCGCCAACTCTAAAAACGCCAATGGCACTCTAAGCCCGTACACAACCCCCGTAAACGACTCGTCCGGGTATATGCCGTCAAGGGTAAATATATTCCCGTCCACCGCCGTTATTTTGCGCACAGGGCCATTTAAGACGCTTCCCGCAATTAGGATGTACTGGCCAACCAAGTATGCTCCGGATAGCTCGATTTTGCCGCCTACCAGCTCGAATTCGCCGATTTCTTCGGTTTTATTAAAAAAGTTTCTGCACTCCCTAAACATCATGAGCAGTGTTTCGCCCAACTTGCCACCCCCTTTTTACCCTGCCCGGCTTGTTTAGTTGGCCGCGCCGTCCTTGCCCTTCGCCTTGCCCTTCGCCTTGACCTTTTCCTTGTCGCCCTTTTCTTCGTCAGCACCCTGCATCGCGCCTTTCGAGCGTTTAGCCTGGCCCCCCTCCTGAACTTGCGCGGGCGGGTTATTAACCTCCCACCCACAGCCCAGAAAGGCGGCTATGTGGCACTGGTCGAACAGGTCGTATCGAACGCCGTTTTTCTCAACAATCATTGGTGTCCCACCTTTCTACGCGCTCTTGTGAACGTATATAGCATTGGCCTTGTTGCCTAACACAAACGTGTCGTAGTAAACGCGCCCCTCGCACAACCAGCCGCTAACGCCGGGCGGGTTGGAGTGCATCCTGTAGTCTGCCAGCTTGACCGGGCCAACAACCGCTATCCTGTTTGCGATAACGAACTCGACGCCCGCCGGGAAATAGCTCGTCGGCACATACACGAGGGGTATGTTTTCCACCTTGCCAACTTGCCCTGTTACAAGCATCTCCTGTGCCATGTCCGAAGCTTGTATAAACGAGTTGTCAAGCCTGATCCCCTTGTAGAAATTTGTGCTTATAAACGCAAATGTTCCTGCCAAAGGCACTTTCTTGTCAAGAAGGGTTGAGGTGCCTGTGAGAAACGCTTCATATGGCGCGGTTATTGGCGTAATAGGCGATACGTTGCCCGCCCCGGCTATTATTCGCGCTATCCTGTACATATCGACGGTAGGAATAATAACTTCGTCTGTTTGCCGCCTCAGTGCTTTGCCCGCTTCGGTCACCATCATTTGGTCTGTATAGTTTTTGCGGTCTATCGTAAACGTAAAGCTCTTGTCTTGCGTAAGCGTCATGGCTTGCGTGTCGGTACCCAATTCGTCTGCTGTGCCATAACGCGCCGTGCCTGTCATCTGGTAATCGTTAAGGGGCGCGGTTCCGACGCTGTATACATTTACCGTCTGAACGCCCTCCCAGTCGTAATCCTCATTGACTGCGGCTTGCGTCAGGCTTGCTAGCTTAAACCGCTCGTCAACCTTATCTGAATATTTTTCTGCATAATTTACCGCCATGGTTATTCAACCTCCTGTTTATTTTCTATCAAACCCGGCTAAAAACGGATCCGCCTCTTTCGGTGCGTTGCCCGGCGGCGTTCCAACCGCCGCGCCATGCTGTTCTTCTTTAGCAAAGAAGTCCCCCCATTCGCGCCCAAAGTGATTCAACACATCGTCGGCGTTTTCGACGGCGCCGTCCTTGCCGCGCTTTACAATGGAGCGGTCGTAGAGTTTGAGGGCCTTTGGTATTGCGGCTACGTTCATGCCGCCTATCTTGTCGTCCCCCCTCTTAAGGATTTCGGAAACAAGCTGGTCAACCTCGGCGGCTTCCTTTTCGGCTACAATGCCGTCTTTAGTCGCCTTATGTGCCGCTGTTTCGTCGTCAATGGCTTTTTTCATAGCCTTTTTCGTCTCCTCGTGTGCCGTTTGTTCCGCTTCGAATTTCGTTTTAAATGCATCCTCGTCTTTTGTTTTAGCGTCCGTGGCTTCCTTTAAGGCCTTCTTTGCCTCTGCCGCTTCGGCTTTTAGCGCCTTTGCTTCTTCGCGCAACGCTTCTGAGACGGCCTTCTCCCTCTCAAGGTCGGCCCCAGCCGCGTCAAGCACTTTGTCAATGGCGTCTGCTTCAAGCCCCAACCCTAGTAAAAATTTCCTTGTCATATTAATCATCCTCCTATGATTACGCTTTTTCGTACGCGGGTCGCGTCCGCTACCATTCGCCGCTTTACGCCCGGCGGGCATATAAAAAAGCGCTCAAATGAGCGCCTTGATATCGTTGACATTTTGCCTATTGTTATCCCTTTAGATTTTGTTCCCGTTAAGCTTGTTTACTTCGCCGTCGTTCCAAACCCTTCCCCCAATACGCTGGCAACTATTTCTTTGTAGTCGTCTTTGTAGTTTATAACGCTGTTCTCCATAAACGGCCTAGCTGGCATTCGCGATGTCCCGTAATTCACATACGGCGCGTACTCCACATTCGTGCCAGCAATAACCTGCCTGTTTGCTGTATCGACCTTGCTTGTCATGCTTCCCCTCAGGCGGCCCGTGTCGACCGCTCTCATGTCAGTAATCTCCTTGGTGACGACCTCCCGCCATTTTAGCCCTATCATAGTAAGCGCCTTGCCAATGTTTTTCTCAAGCTTCGCCTTTGCTTCGTCTGAATGGTCTATGAATTCAGCTGGCATACGCAATCACCTCCAACAAAACCATCCGTGGACAGATTTTGCTTACTCAGTCTTCAACAACAATGCACATATTTTTTTGAGCGTTTTCAACCATTTTTTTGTATTCGGCAAACGCAATTTGCTGTTTTTTGGTTGCGTTTTTTGGTAATTTCCTGCCGACTTCTGGATCTTGAACCCACTTAACTTTTTTCAGCACATCAAAATAATACTCTGGCGCGGCAATCAAAGACATTATTTAAACCCTCCTTTAGCGAGCTTTACTATTTCTTTTGACAATTCTTTTTGCGAAAAGTCGCTCATCGCCTCCGCAAAAGCTTCCTGAACACTATACTGTGCATATTTAGACAAAGCCATGCTCTGTTCCAATGAATTCAAATTGTCCCATTTCGAACTTCTTGCACCTATATTATCCAACGCCTGGCTAACTATTTTGTCTGCAACTTCATGCCGCCCATAGGCCTTGACCGTCAGTACTCGATCCATCATGCCTTTTACGTGGGTACTTGCGAAGTCAACGCCATATTCTGCAAAAGTCTGTTGGAACTCCAGTGCGTGTGCCATTTCATGGCGAACTATACCGCCAATTCCATTTTTCGGCGTCCAATGCCCCGATGACACATTGTCCTCTATCAGCTTTGTAATGCTAGCTGTATCTCCAACGTAATTTGTATTTAAAGTCATAGAGGTTTTTACTATTCCCTTTTCGCACAGAACGCTAAACTCTGCTGCAGCTGTGTTTTTTGCTGATGAAACTTTAAATTGTTGTATAACGCCTCTTAGCTGTGGGTACTCTGAATATATTGTCTCTAACTCATTACAAATACTATTTAATACCTCGGCCGATAAACCTTTTGTCTTAACCATATCAGTGCCAAGTAGGCTCTTTAAGCGTTCTTCCTCTTTATTCTTACTCGAAATCGGAACGCTGACTTTAATTATACTGCCATCCGGCGTATTTGCAACCCCCTTTTCCCCTACCCGCTCATTCAGATCCTTGTACGCCTGACCGCCATCAACGCCTTTCAACACCGACACTACTGTGCAACGGCAGTTGATTATTTCCTCCGGCGGCCCGTCAGCGTGCGGGTGCATTAGCCCGTTACTAAAAGGCTCGTCAAGTTCTGCCGTTTCCAGGTGAAGGCTATTGTGGCTATCGCGTGTACGGCTGTCCAGTGTAGATATCCATTGTTTAACCATTTCAATGCCGTACTCGTCCCGCGCTTGCTCAAGCCCCATCATATGCCCTTGATTTGCTACGCGCATACTCTCCGTCCGGGCAACGGTCACGGCTTGCCTCCTGCTCATTTCAGCAACACTTTTTATGCGTGTTGCGATTTTTTGAACGCCTTCGCCATTGATAACCGCCTGGGCAAGCTCGTTTTGTAGCCTTGCCACTATTGCCCTATCATCCCCAAGCTTGCCTAACGCCCGTTCGCGGATGTATTTTCGCTGGCTCCTGTCGTAGACCTCCCGCGCCCCAATTTTGCTAAACGGCTGTACTCCGCTGTCCAGTATAGCCTTAAGCTGATTTTTGTCGTATATCGACCAATTAACATCAAAACCGAGTTGCTTGCTTATACTGCTCAACGCGCCCTTGTACCCGGCTTCGTAGATATTTAACCTTTCGCCGCTAATCATCTTCGCCGCTATTTTCCCGCTATTTGCAATGTCACGCGCCAACCCCTCAGTAATTCCAGTCGTACGTTCAACCTGCGTCTTATACAGTAGCTGTGCCGTCCTTAGCTCTGTTGGCGTCATGTCAGAATGGTCAGCGGCATTAAACTCCGAAAGCTTCTTCATTGCCTTTTGATGGTTCTTTACAGCTGTTTTATGCGCTTCCTCATATATTTTCTTTAGCCGATTGTCAATTGCCCGCAAGCGGTCGTTTACAGCCTTGTCCATAATCCAGCCCCCGTTTTTGTGGCGCTATCGCCCCTGTGCGCGTGCTATTCTGAACGCGACGCAAAAAACTTGCGGGCGTCACCCGGCTTTGCCTGTTTGCGTTACGGGGGCGTCACCGCCGCCGCCTTCGCCGCCAAGTCTATTTACGCCCAGCGCGCCTGCATCTATCCTGTCCAATATTTTCTCCACCTTTTCCGGCGGCACAAGCGGATCAAGCTCCAGTATCGTCTGTCCGTCGAGATGCGGTGCAAGCATCGTCAAACGTTGAGTGATTTCCATGTCGTTTGATATAGTCTCATGCTTAAATACAATGCTCTCGTTCTCGACCCCGATTAGATTGAGCAAGCGGTCAATAAAGTCCGCGCCTTGCCATTCCATCTCCGACACTTTCATTTTTTCGCTAATTTGCGCTGTTTGTATTGCGACATTCGTAAGACTGCCGCCCATAATCTCTTTTGCGTTCATTGCACCAGCGTCGCGGTATATTTCGCTTTCCAGCCTATCAAGAAGATTAAGAACCGTTTCGTGTGGCATGTCTACTGTTTGCGGCACTGCCTCCGTGTCGTCAGAGGGCGCGATAATGCCGAGGGCTTCTATTGTTTTTCTGAGGCTTATAAGTGTTTCGGCGTCGCCCGAGTAGCCTTTCAATACCCAATACAAGAAACGCGTCCTTAGCACTTCGTCGCCGTACGAGGTAAGTATTGCGTCGTACAGGTCAATTTTTGCTTTGATTGGTTGCGTTAGCAAGCTCTTTCGTTTTAC
>Ga0099364_10009563_pt1 | contig 13439 bp, 8 predicted proteins | sample TergutTh196P3_FD_73070 | JGI IMG/M metagenome (GOLD analysis project Ga0099364, IMG submission 73070) | Microcerotermes parvus P3 segment gut microbial communities from Pointe-Noire, Republic of the Congo - Th196 P3 | ecosystem: Host-associated > Arthropoda: Insects > Digestive system > Gut ...
CATCCTGAACTTTAACGTATATACAATTTCATGCTGTGACAGCTAGTCATTGAACAGGACAGCTGATCTCATCCTGATCTTTAACATATATACAATAAAAACTTTATTTTTTAATAAGTTCCGGCGTGGTCTTTAAATTTAAAGTCACAAAAAAATATGTGCATTACTCTAGTTTTCAATTTAGGTGTTGCATATCCTGCCTTAGAATTCTTTCTCAGTCGAATTGCTGTAACGAAAATGGAAGGCTGACAATCAAATAACTGCAAGCAGCTTAGCCCTCTTGAGATTCCAGCAGATCCTGAGTTGGACAAGAATTTCCTCTAATTTTATGGACCCGAATATTTAGTGCCTTTTTTTAAAAAAAAGCCAGCTTTCTTTCTTTACACTGAAAATGACAAAATCCAGAACTTTCTCTTCCACCCTCTTACTGTCAAAGCGCTTTCATTTCTTCAGGTTTTGCCATTAAAATCACGCAAATTTTATGTCTAATATCACCTAGGCCTCATGTTCCGCACAACCTATTTTACAGAATTTGTCGTGGAGTACAAATTATAAGCTGCAATATTAAACATTCTCCACCCTTCTGATATTGCCTCCTTCCTAGGTACAAATGTTTTCGTCAGCTCCCTGCACTCCTCCATCCTCAGCATCCCATAAAACTCATTCCATCCGTTATTTCACTAAAAATTCGTATTGTGTTAAATAAAATATTTCTTGTTATTGCCTTCACAGTATACAAGTAGACTAAATCAAGTACAGCTGGGGGTATGACATTAAGAAATTAAACTGTAGTTTGTATATTGAAAGTTGGACATTTGGGTAGGACTTTGAATAGGTAATAGGACTGAGTAAGATTAATTATATCTTCATTGTATTTTGCTTGCAGTATGATAAATTAAGAACTCGTACAACACCAAGATATGAAATTCTACAAATTATCCCTACAATCTTTTATATACAAGCTTTTATATCGCAGCTACTACACGTTTCAGCACTATTACCTCGCAATCGTCAGTTAGCTAAAATCAAAGATTCTTTGAAACATACGACAATAAAATAGGTCATAATTAACATACATTTGTTGTAGCATTAACAGTGCAGAAATAGTGGACATTCTGTACTTTGATACCAAAAAGTTATGTTTTTGTGTATTACATTTATTGTGATCTAATTTATTGTCGTATGAGTTAAAGAAATTTTGATGTCAACTCCCCGAAGATGGCGCGATAGCAGCGCCGAAGGATGATGGAAATATGTAAAAGATTTTACGCGTAAATTTAGAATATTTTATACGAGGGAATTACCAGGCGTTTAAGACTACTTATAATGTAGAATTGCGTGAAATAATTATTGCACTATGTTGACAGGTCTGCCAAGGCTTCAGAACGGGACTGCTGTGTCCACGAAAAAGAAGACACCAAACTACGTGTAACAACACTGAGGTGCGATTTTGCAACCATTGTTGCAGTAGATAAACAATAATTATTACATATTGTGAGTGAGTGAGTGAGAGAGTGTGTGTTTGTGTGTGTGTGTGTGTATGTGAGTGTCAGCGTGTGCGTGTGTGTGTGTGTGTGTAGCGTTAATTATCCAGCATGCAATGCGCATGCTCCACATTGTCATCTGTGGCCTGCCTCACTCTACAATATTCCTCCACATTATCTCATGAACGGTACGGTTTTCGAAAAAGAGTTATTGAGCACAAAATGTGCTTTTTTATTACCTTTACGACTTTTGTCTGAAACTTTTCATATGCTAAGAAGAAATGAGTAAGATATGATCAAAAATGTCTAGTGGTTTACATATAAGGTACCTGTTATTCTTGTCATGTTTTAATGAAAATTGAGTTTTCTCAACAGTTTTTCGAAAAATACACAAATATAAAAATGAATGGAAATCCTTCTGTGGCAGCTGAGTTGTTCCATACGGAAAGAAGGACTGTCGAGCTGAACGGACAGACAGACGGACAGATTTTTACGTAATAATGATGTACGCTCTTGTGACCATGGTTGTATTTGAAAAGCAATAAGTATTACATAGTGTGATTGTTTGTTTGTAACTTTATGTATCCAACATGCAATGCTATGTATATTTGTTTGCAAGCAAAGTACCCGCTATTTTTTTGGATTTTAACGAAATTTAAATTTTCTTGACAAATTTTCGAAAAGCAAACACTATTTAATTTCATGGAAACCTGTTCCTTGGAAGCCGAGTTTTTCAATACGGACGGATAGACGGACAGACAGACATGACAAATGTAGTATTCGCTTTCCACAATTCTGTGAACGCGCCTAAATATGGGTCACAGATTTTTTTTTATCTCTGATTTTCTTGTTTGTAATCCATAAATTAAAATTTTCGATAGAAGTATTTGGGAAAGACGCTTTAAATTCAAATCCAGTTCTTCCTTGAGATTACGAACTGTTTACCTTACAAAAGGCAACTGAAAAATTTAAATAAACACAGCTGAACGTTGTAAAAGCGCTGCGACAAATTTACGACTGGCAAAGCGAAGTTCTTCTTTGCTGTAAATAAATTGATATAAAAACTATAGTTTGTCAGTATTTTCATAATAAACTAACGTAGCGGAGCGCAACATAACAACGTAACCTAATACAAACTGTTTTTCCTTCAAGTCGGTCTAGCGAGAAGATACCTCTTTGGGAATCTGATTGTTACTTACCTGGCTAAAATCCCCTGAAAGTTCATGAAACCCAAAAGTTCATAATAGTGTTGAAAGCATTTTGTCTCTTATTTTAAATTTGTCCTTTGCTTTCATTTTTTAGATAAAAATTCTCAATTTATTGTACCAGCTAAATGTACGGTATTAAACCCACATGATAATTAAGTGGGTGATCATCCTTTTAATTCACGATACATTAAAAATTTTGTGCCAAGAATGAAAGGAAAAAGAATCAGTACAAAAAGTCCCCAAGACGTGTCAAAAAACTACTCGGTATACATGTAAAACAGTTTTTAATTAGCAATGTAACAGAGGTGCATAGAAATCAGTTTACCTTATATTTCTCACTGATACTCTTTATAACATAATAATGGAAAGCCGTTAAAATATATATGAATCTGCAAGAACTCTATTTCATCTCTAACACAATTCACCTACTAATGAATTTACATTATAATTTTATAAAACAACAATAAACTGGGGCCAAACTTAAATAGCAGGTGGCGGGTACCACACGAGCCTAATGTTATGTTGTTAATATAGTTGTTAATAATTAATACAGTTGAAGTAAGACGAATTTAGTTTTTGCAATTTCTTAGAATTTGGATTTTAAATATCTATTTTATAAATCTTCAGTATCAAAATACTCGTAGTTATTTTAAAAAGTCTTGGGGACTTTTTAATTTTTTTATTATTTTTTACCTTGCATTATTGACACATGTTTTTAAAACATCTTTATGTAAAAACGGAGATTCCCAGCTTAATGATTTTAATTTTTATATGTATTCATTTTCATGTATTATTATGGCCTGATGATGGGCCAAGATTGTGGCCGAAACTAGTAGCTGCTTAATAAGCATATTTATAGAAGTGTGTTGGTGGTGACGGGAGATTTTTTAGATCTTTTTGAATTCATAATCACGCCTTCTTATTATAGATAGATAGATAAATGATAGATAGATAGATAGATCGTAATTAAGTCCGTCGTGTTGAAAGTAACGCATTTTTAGAAATATTTTGATGGACGGAATCTGTCGGAGATAATACGTCAGTGAATTATGTGGAATTTCGGGATTTGTGTAATTTATAATTTCCAGCACTTTCAATCACTATATACAGGAGGCTACATCATGGGATTCCAATCAATCACTTTTCAATATTCCAAATTGAAAAATATTTTTCTTTCCCTAAAGGCTCCAGACGCGCTGTATTGCTTAACTAGCATCCTATTGAGTGGCAGACGTAGCGTCTTTCCCGGAGATTAAGAGGCCAAAGCGTAAAACTTTTTTTTTTTTGCCTGGAAAGATTATTGGCACAAACGGGTGAGGGGGGGTGGATGGCACACTGCAAAAGGATAACTGTTCAGGAATTTCAGTGGGGAATAATTCTGTTTGTCCTGTTCCGAACCGACCATTATCGCCTAGGGACACTTGTTGCATAGAGAGTCGGCGACAATTTGTTCTCATTGGAGTTGACCTTTTACATTTTCCGAAATGCTGATCCAACGCCAATGTTATACAGAACAGCGTCATGCTTACCATTTTTGCAAGTGGTCACTGCAGCATTTAGGGTATTCGTCACAACTGTTTGTTATGCGATTCTTATTTTAACATTTTAGCTGATTTTAGTGCTTAAAATTTCACTCGGGAGAAATATGCGAGTATTCAATTTTCTTACTATTTTACCTGGATCGCATTATAAGGCACATAGGGCTTGTTTTCTATTATTTTCCTTCATACTTGACTGCGTAACATTAGAAAGCAGCATTCCTTATTCTAGTGCCCTCCATAACAACAAGTATAACAATGTTTCCGATACCTCATGTAGCGGACAGGGGGCACTTTTGAACAGCAGGTATTTTTGAAAATTTAAATCATACAGATATCTTGAAAAATCTCGGACTACCACCACTATTGAGATGCGGGAGAATCACACGCCTTTCTTGTCACACAGAGTGCAGTTCAGTTGCACCATTTGTCTTGGTGCGATGCTGTTGTTCTTTGTTTTGAAATATAAATAGTAATTTTGTTGCTGTCACGCTTAAGCCCGCAGTATTACCTCGAAGTACTCTGCGAAAACTTTCCACGAATTATTGAAGAGGTGAGTTTCTAAGTTATCATTTACATACTCAGGGAAGATGATAATCATCAACAGTGAAGTGTAATGTTATGTAATAGACCCATTATCTCGCGAGGTGTGGAGCACGTTTGAAAAAAGAAAGGAGTGTTCCTTTGAACGGCACTAATGTTAGACTTCTTTAATTAATCGTTATAATTTGTGGATATATGATCTGTAACGAAGGAAACAGTTTGAAAACAGGGAAATCTATTTGGAACTTTATCACAAAGCAAAATACCGAATATATTAATTTCGAAACTGCTATAAGTAATGAAAATTTTAAATTTTTTCAATGAAATGATAGGCTATAGTTAAGTGACATACATGAATTTTGTGGGCTTTTCCTTCATTTTAGCAAAATATTACGCGGTACATTTTCGCAGCACTGGACACATCACCTACAGTCTCTTGGTTTTACTGTCATGAAGTACCTTACGACAAAAGTACTCTGTTACACAAAATGACTGAATGATTGCCAGTACTGAAAAAATGAGTATCCTTGATCTCACAAGTAGAACCACCACTGAACACCGAGTTTCATTTATCATGAAGATTATTTCGGCTGGATTTAAAAATGGGTTCTGCATTTAAAATGATCAGGCTTTGGGAGTTCGCACACTACTTAGGAATGAGAGGAAATATCATAGTGTATGTTGCATGTTGTTGTTATCATTTTTTCCTTTAATATTTTTAGAATATAAGGATTTCAGAAAGTGTCGAAAATTGACAGTCTCTCCCCCACTATTAAAGTATCTTCTTTAGTTATAAAATGGGTCAATTAACCTTCTTGGAATAGTAGAATTTTGGGTGATATGGTGGACTGGTTATTATGTTAGGATCGAGTTACATGAAAGGATACGTAATTAAATAACTATTGAAAACAGTCAAGTAAAAGTTAAATTTTTAAGTTGTCATAAACAACATGGAGTCTTATAGCTGTAAATTTACTGTAGGACTGTTGAGAGATCCTTTTTGACTTTGTGAAGTAGATGGAAATTTTATTTAATAAATTATGCGTATCAGTAACGTAGCTCATAACACGTCCGTGTTAATCAACAATGAAGTGCACTTAAACAACTTAGACGTATAAAACCACATACACATGCATGTTATTCAGTGCCTGCATTTGTCTTAAGGATGAAATATAAATTCCGTAATTAGATTTAATAAATAAAATTATAGTTTTTTCCCCACTAAACTCGGTTAAACTTTTTCTTGTTTGAGCTAGCGTGAATTTCCCAATGATTGCCTCTTATAGCTGTCTTATAGTAAAGATATTAACAAACTAAGTGTTGTCTGTGAAATCCGGCTTACTTTGGTATTATTTAATATTATTTTAATTTACGTTAAATTAGAGTGACAATGGAAAATTATTTGGGGGTTTCTGATCAATTGAACTGAACTATCTGTAGCGTTGAAACAATATAACTTGAAACTTAATTTAACAATATTTTAATTATATTTGAAATATTTGTTAGTGTCAAATGTTTTTAAGCCTTCGTCTTTCACAGATGTTATGCAGTGTTTTATAGTCAGGACTTCAGCCCACAAAACAACCTGTTTCCCGACAATTGGTTATTCAGTTCTATTTTTTGTCACTGCAGCAAATACAGTCTTTACATAATGACGTTCAATATGACATTGGGAAAGCAATTTGGCCCAATAATTAATCTAGACTAAAGTAAAAACAATAATGCATTAATTATAATAGAGTTATGGAAGGAACATTAGAGTGTTTCCTGTACAAGACAGTGCATTTATTCTGACTTTAACTTAATGCAGTTGATTTCATGGTTTTATCGCATGTTATCTTAAGAAGCCCGAAAACAATGCAGCCGAAACCAACCTAAAGCCTTAGAATAAGCATTTCTTTATCATAAGAAAAAGCAGTACCGTAAAAGCATCCAGTTACGTAGTTTTCAGACAATTCCGTCTGTATCTTCAAAACCAGTAGATACAGTAACATTCACAGTATTAAGGGCTCAGTTCAGAAGCATTTATTTTCCATGTAACTATAAGCTTAGTCGTCTAAATTGTGTTCATAATCGTAAGTGTGTTTTCTACTGCTCGTATTACTTGTCATATCCAACTCATTTTCGTGGTCCAATCGCAATAAGAATATAAAGGAAAGGTTATGAACCGTGAAGCTTTTCATAGTGTAATTTTTTCAACATTTTTATTCCTTTTCCTCAGTAGCTCCCAATTCCCAAGCATTTTAAAGATATAGACAACATATTATGATATCAATTTTCGAAAGTCTTGTAATTTAGAAAAGAATTCACGCATGTTACTTAAGTCTTTGTATTTAGATTCATGTTATTCTTTACAGTGTAAAATATGAACGTCATGCTTGAGAAAGGAAACACTGTCATTACTATGGAGGGTAAGTAAACTCCGGACTTGATGAACTGTATTTAAACTTTCTGTGTCTCTTCTTTTCGACAATATAGGGCAATGTGAGAAAGAGAGGCGAACGAAGAGCTAGCCCATGAATTCAAGTGTCTAATGAAGATGGAAGAGTCTGATGTAGAGGAAACAGAGTTGCAACACGTAACAACCGCATATAGCTCAGATGGGAGCCTCACTGGTACGGAAGGTAACGCAGCTGTAAACCAGTCTCTCCTGTCAGTCTGTCAGGAAACTGACACACATGCCTTATCTAACAGAGACAATGTTGTGTCAATGGGGCGGCAGGAGACAAAATTAAACCTTACTGTGGGGGAAACTTCATTACAGACGTATCCAGATTTACAGCCACTTCTGTCGGCACCTCTAGTTGTGAGCCTGGATTCACCTGATCGAGACATAAAACTACTTGCTGCACTTGTGCAAGATAAATATGACATTTTTATTGAAAATCTCGATTCAGAAAACCATAACCCTGCGTACGATGAACTTAACTCTTCCACTCTACTAGAAATTGCTTGCCAGATGAAGAATCGCAAACGGTTTGTAGAACTTCTTCTTACGAATGGTGCAGATCCGAACATCAAGAATCGTGATACCGGTATGCCTTTGCTACATGCGACAGCTAAGAGTGGAAATTTTGAGGTTCTGGAGGCATTACTGAAAAGGGAACATGTAGATTTAGGTCTGAGAGATAATACAGAGCGAACAATTCTTCATTGCTGGGCCTGGGTAAGTGAAAGAAACCAAGGTGATAAAGAGAGCTTAGAGAACTGCTTCAAGATTCTCCTGCAATGGGACTTCGGGCAGAAAGTAGGTATAGACTGTAAGGACAAATGGGGGAAGACTCCTCTCTGCATTGCTCTTGAATGCGATAACCGGGACGGGGTACTACTGTTGTTGGGTAACGGTGCTGATGTCATGGCATGTGAACCTACCCGTCAGTTACTGGAGTCCTGCAGTACGTTAGTGCTGAAGGACATACTCGACTACTGCTTGGACAGTAACAACGAACCGGTGAATAGTGAAGAGTTGGAGGTGAAGTTGAGATATGGCACCATTAAGGAAATGTTGTTTTTGGCTGAAGTGCCACATCACAAGGACATAGTGAGACATCCAGCATTTTCAGTTTTCTTGAGTTTAGCATGGAAGAAAGCAGTAAGAAAATATATATTCGGAGTAGTTTTGTACTACGTTATGTTACTGATTTTTTTGACAGTGTACATTCTATATTCTGAATATACTGATATTCCAAGTCACGAAAGTGTTGCCAACAACACTAATGGCCAGTTCAGTGTTAATGACAGCCGTATGACGTCTGACATGAACAATAAAAAGTGGAACAATACTACGCCGACCTGGGTCTTGCGGGGTATCCTTATGTTCCTGTTGCTATTGTCATTTTGGATTTGGTTGGGTGGGATAACTTTGTATCGTAGGAGATACATAAAGTATATAGAGAACTTGCCAAAATTAGTATTGTTCATTGTTATTTTCACATCATGTTCAGGTATAGTGAAAAACAGCGAGGTAAACAGACACTTGTTTGCCATCGCCATCCTGCTGGGGTGGATAGAACTTTTACTACTTTTAGGGCAAACGCCACTGCTCTCGGTTCAAATAGAGATGTTCAAAAAAGTCAGTTGGACATTCTTGAAATATATGGTGCGATATATCGTCTTGATATTGGCATTCGCTTTTAGTTTCTACATTCTTTTCAAAGAAGATGTAAATGGGAAAGGTGTTGTCCTGTTCACCAATCCTTTCATCACAATATTGAAAACAATTGTCATGTTCACAGGTGAATTTTATTCTCCCGATCTGCCTTTTGATAGGCTGCCAGGTACAAGCCATGTAATATTCTCGTTGTTTGTTTTCCTTATAGCGATTGTTTTATTGAACTTGTTGAACGGTCTGGCTGTGGGCGATACAGAAAAAATAAGGAAAAAAGCAGTGACTGTCAGTCTTGTGGCAAGAGCAAGAATGACATCAAAACTTTTACGTGAGTTCCATGAGAAGCCTTCGTGGTACAAACGTATTTTACCTAGATATGAGCTGGCAGAGAATTTTTTTGTCTTATATCCAAACAAGCCGAATGAAATTGTGTCCTCTGATCTTGTATCTTTGCGAAAAATTATCACTAAGAAAAGAGAAATGAGTAAAAAATTGCAATCGGTGGAAAATGTAGAAAATAGGAGCTCGTTGGAAAAAGAACTGTCCGAGTTGCGATTACAATTTGAAAAAATGCAGGAGATCCTTATAGAGATTTTAAACAAATAGGCCATTTGTTTAACAAATAAGAGTGTTTATTATCGTTACAGATAATGTAATTAAACCCGGAACGAACACGACAAACTGCACAAAAATTTCAATAATCACACTCAACAGATAATTCTGTACTCATACATTGAGCACTTCGGGCTCATAATTCTGACACCAGTCTCGAACACAGTACTTCACAGATTCAATTCCCTCGCTCCACACATACAATTTCTCCTCTGAATTCCCTTTATTCTCCGTCTTCACTCTCCTTGCTCTGCTGTAAGCAACACATTCTGAGTCGCTGTGACAATGCTGACCAATTCTTGCCGTTCGCTGGCCTTATATAGCACTTATCGCATTTCTCGAGTCTCCTACACTTTGGCACGCAGCGCTGGATAACCCTAGAATGTTTTATCTACTTCTCGCACGGGAGGGTTCTGGGAGCCTTGACGTCAGAGTATTCGCGGGTCGTAACACTACTAGGCGCTGTTGTCCTTTGTTACAATATTGACGTATTTAGGTGTTCAGGAACATTCAGGAAGTTGTGTCGAGATTTGAAACATCCATACTACATGTCACGATTGCTGTCCATAATGTCAAAATTTTCTTGTGAGTGCAATGTGCTGTGTGTAAATCTCCTCTATACCTACGACTATTATTCTAATTTCGTGACTGTTAAGGAACTAAGTCACACTCTTTACGCCCAGTGTGTTAAATTTATCGCAGCTACAATTCTTCGAATAAATAGTGTTCGATCTCCTGAAATTTTTCAAGTTTCCCGCTGCACATCATAAGTGACAGTAAACACTCCCAGTAAAAAAAAAGTTCTATAAGTCCAACAAACTACAGTAAGTACAGAGATCACCGAAACAACTAGATCTTCACACCAACGATATATTTGACTGCTGTGAAAACTTCTGTTACACATTTTTTCCAAAACTAAAATTTATTCACAAAAATAATTTACTTGTGGTTGTCTCCACCCTAACAAAAGATTACCAACGTCTTATTCTGAATCCAGATCCTTTCAATAAATAAAGGAAAATGTATCCTTGCAGAAAGTGAAAAATCTGTTTTTAAGATAGTTTTGGAAATTTTTAAACATGTAAAAGTTTAATGCAATATGGTTTGTTAATTTGAGCATAATATTTCAAAATTTTCATTGACTTTAGGCACGGATTTACAGTGGAAAACCAAATATCTCGAAAAATATAGTCATCAGTTCGCTGTCTCCAGAAACAGGAGTTTCGTGTTATTGTATCTTCGAATCTAAACAACACAATAGAATTATTTAAGCTAACATGTTAACTGCACCACTGCGATAGATGAATCCGCGCGCAAACAAGAAGTTGAAAGCAATTCTGCAGACCGATTTTTATCGACAACTACTCAGAGACAATGCAGCTAGCTTTCGGAGAAAGTGCATAAACTACTTGCAAAACAAGTGTCTGTTATTTCTACTCAGCTTAAGTACAAGCTGACTCATAACCATAAGAGACCTGCACAACTACATTTTATGGTCTTCGGAACAAGCACAAGTCAACCTTAAGCCAATATCCATAGTGAGGTTTAGCAAGACATCTTGCTATGACTTGGCTGGAATTCTGCATAAAAGACTCAGTTTAGTAATCAGTGCAGCATCGTAAGTTTAGCAATTCGTAACAGTTCTTTCCCTTGCAAAAGAGGTAAAAATTTTAAATTCTAAAAACTCGGGGTTTTTACACTTAACAAACCAATAAATGCCTTCGATGTGTTTTATCCTATATTAGTATTCATCGTCATGTATCGGTCGGTTCTGTGACCGTCATCACGGTGTCATAAAATAATAAAAACCATATATGATCAATTGCAGAAAATGTGTATTTAAAACCATCCAATTGTGGAATTAATATTTTAAGCGCTCATTATGTTCATAAAATGTCAAATTACATCATCGTTAAAGACAGATTACCATAATTAGTGCTTAGAATATTAACTGTAACACTGGGCGATTTTAGTTGTTCATATATTGTTTGTATTACTGTATGACACCTTGAATATGTTCGCAGAAGCTACCGAAACAAGTCAATGTATAGTAATATGTGATAAAACATATTTATCGATGAGCATGTGTTGGTTTGTGTAACCGTCGGGCTCCTTGTCTAACTCACTCGGTATGCATGAAACCTAATTTTCAGTGTCTACCGTGGGTGAGTTTGGTGGGCTTGATGAAGATGAATTATTACTGCGATTTTTGATGATTTTTGATCTGGAGAATTTTTGTAATTTTTATTTCCTTGCCTCTGTGAGCTAATTTTGTACAGATTTTATTATAAGCGATAAACGTAGCACAGATCACTCCCTCTTGTAGCATCTTCACTGCACATTACCATTTAAGTCATAATAAAATTATACTGACCGAAACTTGGTACATTACCGTTAAGTCAAATTTACTGTTGTTCTTATCAACTCTTTACCCCTGTAAAACACTTGTAAATTTCAAATTATGTAATTTAGTCTGTGACTGTGGCTTAAACTTGGAGCAATGCACCAAGTACGTCCGGCTCCTACGACAATCGAAACACTTTTTTTTCCTCTCACTACAATATGCGAAGTTAAGCTTCCCTGTTTCCAATTTTTCCCCTACTATAATTTGCCAAACTAATCTGATCGGTTCCCCCCCGTGAATTTAGCCATCTCGTAATAGGCTGAAAACTTTAAAATTTTGTATTCTTTCTCCCCATTGGCTCCTAAGACTGACGTGATCTCATTTTAGCTTAACATATGTGAACCCTGTATAAACGCGTCCTACCGGTCATTTTTAATGTGATACCGTGACTAAAGCGGAATCCGCCCACTCGTGATTTACATCTCGAAAAGTGTCAAACCCCCGAATTTTGGCTGTTCTAGCAGATTTCAAAATCCCATTAAACTTGATGTTGACAAATACATAACAAGTAGAATTCTCTTTTGTAAATGCGTACCGCACCTTCTATCCTTTACTAAGCCCTACTTGTCCCTGTCTTCAGTCAGCTGTCTATCTTACTTCATACATGGCCCTCTCTCACTCTCTGCCCTGTAACAGTCCTTCTCTTGGCTACCCCGCTGACCTTTTGTATCTTTTACCAGATGCTTCTGACCTCCCTCATTTGGAAACATATGTATCCCTACATTTCAGAAAATAATTTTGAATCCTCTAACCAAATAATCGTTCTCACCCCTTTGCACATAAAGCTGGGCCTCATGAAAAACACTGTGAAAGGTATGGATAAAACCGGCCGTGGATTCAAATATGTGAGGAATAAGTTCCCAAATGTGATGCAAAAAATCAAGGAGGGTATATTTATAGGACCCCAGATCAGGGAAGTGATGCAAGACAAACAGTTCGATGAAGACCTGAATGAGACTGAAAGAAATGCATGGTTGTCTTTTCAGAGGATTTGCAGGACTTCTTAGGAAATCACAAAGCAGCGAACTTTCAGGATGTTGTGCAGGACCTGTTACACTTCGTACAAGGCTATGGGATTCAATATGAGTCTGAAAATCCACTTTCTGGAGCCACACTTGGATTTTCTCCCAGAAAATCTCGGTGTAGTCTGTGACGAATACGGTGAAAGATTTCACCAGCAAGACACTGGCTATGGAAAAGCGGTACCAAGGCAAGTGGACCTCAAATACATTGGCAGACTACTGCTGGACACTGAAGAGGGATGTACCTGACGCCAAACAACAGCGAAAGTCATATGCCTCAACATTTTAGAGGAAAGTTTCTGCTTGTTTCATGGGCACACAAAGTATTATTTTGCACATTTAAATTCCCCTGTATCTTTTAAACCCTGCCTGATAGAAAAATTCTGTATTCATATCGAAATTCAGCATAAAAAGTACTGCTAAGTTCACCTATTGAAGTTTGTTGGGGGGGAGTGTGTGTGTGTGTGTTAAATTTTGTTGATCAGTGTAATGTGTTGTTCCTTCACGCACTTTCTGTTGC
>Ga0099364_10009564_pt1 | contig 13438 bp, 10 predicted proteins | sample TergutTh196P3_FD_73070 | JGI IMG/M metagenome (GOLD analysis project Ga0099364, IMG submission 73070) | Microcerotermes parvus P3 segment gut microbial communities from Pointe-Noire, Republic of the Congo - Th196 P3 | ecosystem: Host-associated > Arthropoda: Insects > Digestive system > Gut ...
TACCCTCCTACAATCCGGGAACTTGCGGACAATTTTTCCATTTCTGTTAAAGGTGCCCAGGATCATATAGCGGCTTTAAAAAAGAAGGGGATTTTAGAGCAGGGAGATAAAAAATCCAGGGCAATTAAACTGATAAAAAAAGCAGAAGATGATAAAGAATTTTTAGAAATTCCTATCCTGGGAACTGTAGCTGCCGGACGTCCCATTCTTGCGGAAGAAAACCGGGATGGTTATATTCATCTTTCAAAAACTATATTAAAGAAAAGCCGTGATTATTTTGCCCTGCGGGTCAAGGGAGATTCAATGGCAGGGGTAGGCATTATTGAAGGTGATATTGCAATAATAGAACAGCAGGAAACAGTGCAAAACGGTGAAATTGCCGTGATCATGCTGGACGATTCTGCAACCTTAAAGACTTATTATCGGGAAAAAACCCGCATAAGGCTGCAGCCGGAAAATCCAAAGTATACGCCTACATTTTACAGTGATGATGTCCGGGTTCTGGGACGTCTTGCCCATATAATCCGCTCTTATAATAATCTATGAATTCCAGCTGGCTTTTTTTGGGGCCGGAGATTGGCGAAAAAGAAGAAGCAATAAATGAACTCCGGAACAAACTTACTACTGTTTCAAAGACTCCTCCGGAGGAGCTTCATTTTTATGCAGGAGAGACTCCAGCAGGAGAAATACTGGCTTCCCTGTTAAATGCCTCCCTCTTTGCAGACTCCCGTTTATTCCTGGTAAAAAATGCAGAGAATATTAAAAAAAAGGAAGAAATAGAACTTTTTGTATCATACATGGCTGCTCCCCATGAGAATACAGTCCTGATACTAACTTCAGAAGAAAACAGTATTGCCAAGCCTCTGGAACAAGCAGGAAAACGACAGGTTTTTTATGAACTTTTGGACAATAAAAAAATCGAATGGATTAAAAACTTTTTTAAAAATCAGGGTTTTACACTTAATAACGATGGTATACAAACCATTCTTGAACTGGTAGAGAATAATACCCAAGCCTTGCAGCAGGAATGTTCCAGACTAATGTTTTTTTTAAACAAAGATGAAGTGATAGGGCCGGAAGAAATAGAAAAGTGCCTCTCCCATAACCGCCAGGAATCGGCTTTTAGCCTATTTACAAGGATCGCCGCGGGAGACTTTATGCGGAGCCTTGAATCCCTTAGGGTATTATTATCCGCAAAAGAAAGCCCTCAATCTATTCTGGGCGGACTCCTTTGGTGTTTCAGAAAGCTTAAGGATTATCTAAGCCTAGAAGAAGAAGGGATAAGAGATGAAGGTGAATACAGAAGAATCGGTATTATAGGTCCCCATGCACGCCGCGATTATGCAGAAGCAGCCCGTCGTTATAATTCCGCTATGGTAGAAAACTGCATCGCCTTAACCGCAGAATACGATTTAAAAACCCGCTCCGCCAACACATTCCCTGATTATATTCTTTTGGATGAGTACCTGTATAAAGTTCATTTCAATGCTGCTCGTTCCTAGAATTTTGCAATAACTTTACTACTTCATCCGGAGATTGAGCATTGATAATGTCTTGGCGGAGTACATCGTCTCTTAGAACACCGGTAATAGTAGCGATAAATTGAATATGAGGGCCGCTGGTTTTACGGGGAGAAAGAACCAGAATAAAAAGTTTTGATTTTTTACCATCAGAAGATTCAAAATCCATCCCTTCTTTTTTAATACCCACTGCTACACAAAGCTCGTTGACGCCGTCAGACTTGGCATGGGGCAAAGCAATACCTCCGGACATTCCGGTACTCATTGTATTCTCCCTATCAAGTACATCCTTAAGCGCCAGGTTACGGTCTGTCAAACGGCCTTTTTTTTCAAGTATATCGACAAGTTCAGCAATGATCTCTTCTTTTTTCCCGCCTTTAAGATCCATGGAAATATAATCCGGAGTTATGATCGATAATAACTTAGCATTATCTGAATTTTCATTCTTTAAAAAATCCTTTTTTTCATTTTCCGGATCAGAATATTCTCTTAATTTTTTAATAGATTCGTGGAGTTCAACAATTAGATCATGTACTAATTTTTTTGCAAAAGGCATGTCAGTTTTTCCGGTCCCGATAATAATACAATCCTCTGCTACCGTTAAAGTCAGGGCTATATCATCCTTCCGGGCCTGGGAAATCCTATCGTCTATACTCAGTTTTTGAACATAAAAACCCTGATTTTTTAAATTTTGAAGCAGGGTGCTTCCTGCAAGAAGGGCCATTTCTCTGGATAGAAATTTCCATGAAGCAGAAGCTGAATCATCACCTTTAACAGGTCTTTTAGTTCCGCTCCCTTTTATTTTAAAGGCAATATTTATAAAGGGATTTGCCAGTAATGACGTAAGCAGGCTCATAAAAACAGCCATTCCAAAAAGTGTTTGATCCAGGATTCCAGAAGTAAGGCCAACAGCCGCAAGAATCAAAGCCACTTCCGAACGGGGAATCATTCCAAATCCTATCCTTAAAGAGCCCCGGACATTGAAGCCTAAAAGGAATGCAGAGCCGCCGCAGCCGATTATTTTAGCAAGAATAGCCGCTAAAGTATAAACTACACACAGTATAAAAAACTGAGGAGAAAATATTTCCCGGATATTCACCATCATTCCCATAACAACAAAAAAAACAGGAATAAAAAATTTATACAATCCAAAAAGGCGTTCTTCAATGACCATAGCAATATCCGTCTTGGATAATGATAATCCGGTTATATATGCACCGATAACCATGGTAAGACCTTGTCTTTCAAAAAAACCTGCAAGGAGCATGGCAGCTCCCAGAGCAAAGATGGAAAAATCATAACTATTGCGGAATTTTTTTAAGAAACCGGCAATTCTCCGGGAATAAACAATTCCCAAAGTGGTAAAGCCCAGCCAAATACCAAAAGTTTTTAAAACAATGGCCAGAATAGCAGCTAAACCAGGTCTTGCATCTCCGCCTATCATCAATGCAGTAAGAGCTAAAATAATAATCAGGGCAATTACTCCCATTATATCATCAAAAACTGCTGCGGTTAAAATACTTACCCCTTCAGAAGTTTCCATTTTTTTATGAGAAGAGAGCAATCGGCTTGTAATACTCACCGATGTAGCAATACACATAATACCTAAAAACATGCATTGAGGAGAGTAAAAACTTAAATTAAAGAAAAATACTCCAACTAAGCATCCAAAAAAAAACGATATTATAAGGCCCCCAAACCCGATGATCCCCCCGGCTATGGAAAATTTAAGAAAAAGACTTATATCAGTTTGAAGTCCAAAAATAAAAAGCAGAATAATTAAGGCAATGGAAGCAAAGACATATAATTGGCTGCTGACTACGAAATTTTCTAAAGGAAAAATACCGCCTCGAAAACCCGGTAGGGGAACAGAACCTAATGCATAAGGTCCAATTATTATACCTGCCAGGACATCTCCCAATACTGAAGGAATATTAAGTTTTCCAGCCAGACGTCCGCAAAGACGAACTATTAAAAGGATGAGCCCAAGTTGTAAGATCAAGTTCGCTATTACTATATTCATTGTAGATCCGTCAAATAATTATCCCGGAGCTTTACGGCGTATCACAAAGCCTTCGTTTTTTGAATCCAAAGGTTCCCCGCTTATGGAACGCTTTTCAGCCTGATTTAAAAAATACTTCTGTGCCTGGAAAGGTTCCCCTTCAGCTGCTACCCGGGACCAGGAACCATGGGAGTTCAGCGACCAAGCATGACTATTATCTAAAAAATACGCCTTTAATATTTCCATTACAAGTTGTTTTGTATCATCTTGCAGAACTGGAAACATTAATTCAACACGGTGTTCCAAATTCCTGGGCATCCAGTCTGCACTGGAAAGGTAAAGCTCCTCATCCCCGCCATTGGCAAAATAATATATTCTGGAATGCTCAAGGTAATGATCGATAATACCTATCACTTTAATATTATCTGATATTCCCGGGGTGCCTGGTACCAATAGGCAGATTCCGCGGACATTAAGAAGGACCTCTACTCCGGCCTGAGATGCCTTATAAAGGGCGTTTATAATATCTCTGTCAGAGAGGGCATTCATTTTTGCCATAATACGGCCAGGGGATTCCGCACTTGAATGGCTGATCTCCCGTTCAATCAGATAAAGCAGCCGTCCCTTTAGATTCCTGGGTGCCATCACCAGGCGGCGCATAGACTGGCTCTCCGAATATCCTGTGATCATATTAAAAAGGATGCCTGTCTCGTAGGTTATTTCATCTCTGGCGGTAAAAATAGATATATCCTCATAAAATTTGGCGGTAATATCGTTATAATTTCCAGTGGAAAGATGGACATAACGCCGCAGCCTATCCATTTCACGGCGTATAACCATACATACCTTGGCATGAACTTTAAGCCGGGCCAAGCCGTAAACTACGATAACACCGGCCTTTTCCAGTCGTTTTACCCAGGAAATATTTTGCTTTTCATCAAAACGGGCTTTAAGTTCAACAACTGCAGTAACATGTTTTCCCGTCATACTTGCCAATTCCAGGGCCCGGATTATAGGTGAATTTTCACTGGTACGGTAAAGGGTAGTCTTGATAGAAAGCACCTGGGGATCAGATGCAGCCTCCCGGAAAAAACGTACTATAGGATCAAAACTTTGATACGGCAGATGAAGTATCACATCTTTTTCCCGTATAGGATCCCAAACAGAGCAATCTTCAGAAAAAGCAGGATGAGAATGGATCTTCCAGGTTTTTGTCCGTAATTGATCAAAACCTCTAAGCAGGACCAGATCATAAAGGTTCCCAAGGTTAAGTGGGCCGTTAAATTCGTAAAGGTCCCTTTCCCTAAGGTTAAGGCGAAAGGCAATATAGTCCCGGAGCCGTCGGCTGCCCGGAGTATAAGACATCCTTACCACCATGGATTTTTCCCTGTCTTCCAGAACTTCTTCCATAGCTTCGATAAAATCTACATCAGCATTTTCATCAACAGTGAAAGCGGCATCCCGATTTAAAGTAAATATAAAGCGTTCCCGGACATTATAACCAGGATATAAATGATCTCCCCAATGCAAAACCAGGTCTTCCAAAAGAACCCAAGTATACTTTTCCCCTTCCCTGCCCGGATCATCCTGAGGAAACCTGACAATCCTGTTTAAAACTTCCGGAATCCGTACTATGGAAATTTTATTTTTATCATCTTCCTGTTCCAATAGAAAAGCGGCATAAATACATAAATTTTCCATGGAAGGCAGCTCTTCTTCCACCCGTAAAGGTGTAAGAAGGGGAAGTATTTCCCGGAGAAAATATGATGACAGATAGTCTTTTTGTGATGGATTCCAGTCATCAGGCCGTAAAAGGCTTAAGCCCCCCTGGGCAAGACCCGGGAAGACCTCTTCCCTTAGGGCCATGTATTGGCGGTTATGGATTGAACGTATCTTCCGGGTAATAGTTTCTAGTTCTTCGTCAAGGGAAAGCTCATGTGCATCATTTTCCAGTGCACGTTTTAAAGCCGCTACCCTAACCATAAAAAATTCATCAAAGTTAGATGATACTATGGATAGGTATTTATACCTGTCCAAAGGCAAAAGATCCCGGCGCAGACCTTCTTCCAGAACCCTTTCGTTAAAATCTACCCAGGAGATATTTTGATCCAGGTACTGGGGAACTAGAGGAGTATTCAATCTAAAACCACCTTATAACCAAACACATCCTGAAACATATTTGCTTTCTCATCAATCCCAATGAGCTCCAAGGAAAGATCACGGTTTGCTCCACTATGGAGTACCAAGGCTTCATTTCTCCGCTCCGGAACTATAGCTTTAATCTGCTGGGAATGTCCCCGATCCAATGCATCGGCGACCCGTAGTATTGCGGCCATTTTCAACACTAATATCCTATCTTCCCTTTGGAGAGATATATAACCGATATCTACCTGGCTTGGGAGTTCCTTACGGTGGTAACGGATCACTGCAGCAATTATATCCAGCTCTTCCTTGTGGAGGCCAAAAATTTCAGAATTGGATACAATATATTGACCATGTTCCTGATGATGGGAAGCACGGATAAAAGTACCAATATCGTGAAGCATTGCAGCAACTTCCAGCATCATCCGCTGCCGCCTGTTCATTCCGTGTTCACGGACAAGGAAGTCAAAAAGAACCAGGCAATGCTTTGCTACATGCCGGTGATGAGCCTCATCGTAATGATATCTTCGGCCAAGATTTGCTGCAGATGCAATTACCTGAGTAATAAAGTCTTCCTGCAAGGTCGAATCTATCCCCAGTGCAAGATCAATAAGCAGGCCTTCACGAATTGATACATGGGGGACTACTACCTGGGCAGCTCCGGTTTTTTCAAGGAGAAAACGGTATACTAAAAGCCCAGGTATCAGAAACTTAGCATCTGCAAAAGTAATTTCCAGCTTCTGCATACATTCTTCTACACTATAGTATTGAACCTGCTCAGCAAAAGCTATGAATTTATCCCTTGGAATTATCGAGCAATGCTCGTTAAGCACCGATCCCACCTGGAGAGCACTAATCCTGGCATCAGAACCTGATACTACCAAAGTTCTGACATGGGCCAGATCCATTTGGGTACTTAGAAGCTCGGAAGTATTTCTAAGTGTCTCTTTTAAATATCTATCTTCCATCCAAGGAGAAGCAAATTGGAAAGCCTTATCTAGTAATATGGTTCCCAGCCTTAAACTATGGGCAGCAACCATTTGGCCCCGGCGTAAGAGCATGATTTCTGTGGAACCGCCTCCCATTTCAATGATCATTGAATTAGCCCGCCAGAACAAGGGGAGATCATTTTTCAATGCAAAACGTACCGCTAAATACATTAAGCGGTTTTCTTCGATACCTTCAACAATAGATATAATAAAACCGGTTTCCTGCCGTACCCGGTCTACAAACATATCCCGGTTTCGGGCTGCTCTAAGCGCAGAAGTGGCAATTACATGGACATCATTATCCTCAATGCCCCATCCCCCAAGGAATTCGCGGTAATTTTTTAGCACTAAAAGGCATTCCATTAATGATTCCCGCGAGACCTGACCAGAATTAAAAACATCCCGCCCCAAGGCCACGGGCTTGCCTGCCCTGTCCAGCACCTGCCATTCGCCCAGGCTAGAGATCTCTGCAACTATAAGTCGAATTCCGGTAGACCCAATTTCCAGTACTGCTACAGGACGAGACTTTGATTCCATATTGGTATTATACATCAGTTCTTTTGAAAAAACTAATACTAAATTTTCAAAAAGAACCGTCAAAGAGCGGTAAGCTGGCATTGCCAAAAAAACTTGTAGAATTCGCCTATGGAGCCAGCCATCCGCTTCGCGGAAGGCAGTCTCCTCCGGCGATGAATTCCAAAAATTTTTGGCAATACCACTTCCCGCTCTTTGACGGCTACGTTTAGAATATTATATTTAATCACAGAACTAATGTCTAATTTGATAAAAGTCTAAGGCGGACGATGCGGCTGCCTCCTAGGTCGGTGTAGGCGCGGTAGCGTTCGCCGTCGTTGGAGAAGGGACTTGGTCTTTCTCCGGGGAAGGGTGAGTAACGTCTTTGAGTCCAGCGAAGGGAGGGATCGTTCAGTTTGGTTTGAGGTTTGCTAGGGTCAAAAAAGATAAATGATTCATGGGCGCCCCTTTCTGCCTGGGGAGCTTCGTCGGTATTTTGCAAATAACGAATGACCCCATTAGAAAAATCCACAGATTGAATTATTGCCGCATGGGCCATATTACCGTCTCTGCCCCGGAAAAGCATAATATCAAGGGGTCTTAGGTTTGCAATTTCGTCGCTAACAGAAATTATTTGGGTACTTTCAGAATTAAAAAAAACAGTACCTGCAAACCAGGCGGGATTATCTCTGGGCCCTATCCTAAAGTCTCTTCGTAAGGCCTCTCCCAGGTTGATACCCCTCTGTGCGGCCACATAGGAGAGAATATGCCAAACAAAGCCTGAACAGTCCATTCCCACAAGACCTACACAGTAAAGGTAATTGTATACATCAGTCTCTTCCAGGCCCTGTCCAGAAACCAATACATGGGGCCTATGGGGAAGGCCCTGATAGGAATCAGATTTCATACGGGCCATAAGAAAAAGATCCCTGGAAACTGTCCAGCTCTGACCAGGAAGGTCAAAAATAATAACTTTTTCCCGGCCATCGGAAAGAACCTGGGTATAATTAGCAAAATCGGGGCTCCCCAGGATTTCGTCAATCCGTTCCCAAAGAAAGAGAGGTTCACCTTTGCCCCCTTCAAAAAAACTCCATTCTGTTACAGTAAGTATGTCCCTCTCATTATTCTGGGCAAAGGGCATACGAAGGTTCATCACCTTGCCGCCTAAAATTTTGGTCCGGAAATTAAGACGATAGGCTTCTTCGATCAACCTTTCAACTCCATCTCCCCAAACATGAGCAGGATCAGAATAAAAAGCAATCATGGCCTCATCGGTTTGTAGAGCGTTAAGCAGGACAGATGAAAAAAATAAGAAATGAAATCCAAGTATCATCGCACAAAGGCACGAAGGCACAAAGAGCGAGCCGCTCTTTGAAAGTTTTACGTACTGCACTTTATTTTCCTTCCCTAGAGATTTTCACCTTCTATGTCCAGGAAATAGCGTACTGTGCCGGCTTTGAGTTCTTCTGTGGCTTCTTCGTCGCAGACTATTATTGCTTTGGGGTGCATTTGGAGGCAGGAGAGGGGGCACCAGTGGCTAATTCCCCCTTCTACGGCAGCTTGGAGGGCTCTGGCTTTACTGCGGCCAGAAACAAGGATCAAGACCTCCCGGGCATCCATTATAGTACCTACCCCTACGGTAAGGGCTGTTGCAGGGACTTTATTCATGTCGTTATCAAAGAAACGTGAGTTTGCCAGGCGGGTATCCATGTTCAGGGTTTTAATTCTGGTGCGGGAGGTCAGGGAGGAACCAGGTTCGTTAAAGGCGATATGGCCGTTACTGCCTATGCCGCCAAGGAACAGTTCAATACCGCCATGGGTTTTAATACGTTCTTCGTAATCCTGACATTCTTTTTCAAGATTCTTTGCCATACCGTTTGGGATATTGGTATTTTCAGGTTTAATGTCAATAGAAGTAAAAAGTTTTTCCTTCATAAAAAAAGCATAGCTTTGGGGATGATCAGAGGCTAAACCTACATATTCATCCATATTGAAACTAACCACCTGGGCAAAAGAAAAGGCTTCTTCTCTGTGAAGACGAATAAATTCTTTATAAACTCCCAGGGGAGTTGAACCTGTGGGTAATCCCAGAACAAAAGGCCTGCCTTCTTTAGGGGCAAATTCTTTGATCCGTTTAATAATATAGGCAGCAGCCCATTGGCTCATCTTGGTATAATTTTCATGAATAAGAAGACGCATTTTAATCAACTCCTAAGAAATTTTATCCCGCATTATTTTACCGCCGACTAATACCATTAAAATATTGTAATCCTTATCAAAAACACATAGATCCGCTTCATGGCCAGGAACTATAGCCCCTTTTCGGGAGTAACGCATCACTTGAGCAGGATTAAAAGAGGCAGTTTTAACAGCATCTTCCAGACTAAAACCAAAATTAACAAGGTTCTTTATCCCACGGATCATGGTCAAAGAGGAGCCGGCAATTACATTGTCAATTTTACGGCGAAAAACTCCGCCTTGGAAAACCATTTCTTCACAATTGGCAAGAAAAGGACCTTCTTTTTGCTCAGTAACTTTTAAAGAGTCGGTAACCATAACAATTTTATTCAATGGCTTATTTCTAAGCAGGAGTTTATATAAATCCGGGTGAACATGGAAGCCATCGGGGATAATTTCGCAGGACATTTCAGTATGAATAAGGATAGCCCCAACAGCATTGGGGTTACGATGGTCCATTCGCTTCATAGCATTAAACAAATGGGTACAGTGGAGTATGCCAGCTTGCATACCTTCTACCATATTTTCATACTCAGCATCTGTATGACCAGCCTGAAGGATGATTCCTTTTTTTATACAGAAAAGGGCCAGTTCCCTCATACCCTTTAACTCAGGGGCTACAGTCATATTAACAATTCTTCCACTGGAAGCTTCCCAAAGTTGTTCCATAAAGGATATATCCACTGACATGACCGTGTCCCCTTTCTGTACTCCTAGGCGGCTAGGGGAAAGAAAGGGGCCTTCCAGGTGAAGCCCCATGATTCGGGCGCCTTCTTCTTTACCCATGGCTTCACATATAGCCTTTACAGACCTTAGCATAAGGCCTTTTTCAGTTGGGTAAAGGGTGGGATTAAAAGAACCAAGGCCATATTGAGCTAAACTCCTGGACATTTCCAGAACGGCATCATGGCCCTTTTCCGGTGATTCGAAAGCATCCTCTGTTCCGAAACCCGCAAAACCATGGATATGGGTGTCAATAAATCCCGGGCTGATATATGATCCCCCAACATCAATGATTTTTACCTGGGGGCCAAATTTTTTTTGCTCAAAACGTTTTTGGGAGAATACATCCGCTACAAAACCGTCTTCCACCAAAACGGCACAGCGTTCCATGGAAGCAAAACCGGTTAATACCGTTCCGTTATATAAACAGATGGAATTCATAATTATTTACCTTAAGGATTGTTTTTTACTATCCTGGCTAGTTCCCGGCCTCGTTCCTTTAAGAGCTTTAAATCCCCTTCGTCGGGATAGCCTGCCCATTCTACAGATTCAATACTAGTCCACTTTAAATCTGTTATGGCGGCTTCATAATCCTTCTTGGCGCCTCCAATCCAACCCCAGGAGCCAATACGTAAAACCTTTTTATTATAGATATGTTTGCGCTTAAAAATATCCAGAACATAAGACATGGGAGGAAACATGGCGTATTCGTAAGTGGGCATGGCTAATACCAAGGCGCTGCATTTATAAGCATCTGTAAGCACCCAGGAAATATTCTCATTAGGGACACGACGGATAGTATAAGGGACAGCTTCTTCTTCTATACCCTGTATAACTGCATCAAGGCCTTTTTTGGTATTTCCATACATGGAACCCCAAATAACGGCAATCTCCGGTTCCGCCGGGCCTTTTGCATACCCTGCATAACGCAGATAACGATCAATGATTATTCTGGGGTTTTTTCGCCAAATAATTCCATGACTGGGCGCTATGCATTGAATATTAAGTCCCTCAAGCTTTTCTACAGCCCGGTTCACGAATACAGAGAAAGATGAAACTATATTGGCATAATATCTTAGAGATTCGGATTCAAAATACTCATGTTCTTCAGGGCTATACTCATCATCAAAAACCCTTTCACCCAGGGCGCCGTAGGAGCCAAAAGCATCACAGGAAAAGACAGTACCAGAAGATGATTCCCAAGTAAGCATGGTATCAGGCCAATGAACGTTTGGAGCTTCAAAAAAATTCAAAATCATGCCTTTACCTAAGTCCAGGCTTTCTCCGTTTTTTACAGCTCTTATATTATTTTCAATCTTGTAAAAGTTTTTTATTAAGTCTATGCCTTTGGAAGTGGCAATAATTTCTGCTTTAGGGTTTATTGAACGGAATTCTCTTAACCAACCTGAATGATCCGGCTCTAGATGGTTCATTATAAGGTAATCTATACCGGAAAGATCGAGGTCTAAGGAAGCAAGCCCTTCCTTCATTTGATTGGGCGCCCCATTCCAATCCATAAAAAGATCGATAAGAGCGGTTTTTTCACCTTTTACTATATATGAATTAAGGGAGACCCCTTTTGGAATGGGCCAGATCCCCTCAAAAAGATCGTTTGTCCCAATATCAGCATGAATAGAGTACACATTCTCTGCTATTGCCCGGGCTTTCATAAAATCCCCTTACGAGAAAAAGAAAAAAATAGGGCTTTTTTATTTTTTCAGAACAGAAACAGCCCGTTCCAGTACCTTTTTCCTATCCAGGGGTTTGACTATATAGCTTTTTGCACCCATGAGCAGGGATTTTTTGACTATATCTTCTTTACCTAAGGCACTAACCATAATAATGTTGGCATTTTTGTCAAATTCCAAGATCTTTTCCAATGCGGTGACGCCATCCATGACCGGCATGGTAATGTCCATGGTGACTAAATCAACATTGGGATGAAATTCTTTATACCTCTCCACCCCTTGCTGCCCATCCCCAGCAGTGCCAACAACTTCGAACCCTTCAGAAGTAAAAATTTGACCAAGTTGTTTCGCAATAAACATGGAATCATCAACCACAAGTACACGGTACGGTGTACCTTCCGGTTTAATTCCTTCTGGTACTTTATCATTGATACTGGGCTTATCACTCTTTGCTATCATGCGTACGCTCCTCTTCTCCCTATACTCTATGGTAAAAAAAATTAAAAGTCAAGTAAAGACCCTTAAGACCACAACAATGTAATATCATTATAATATGAATCTATATTTAATGCTAGCACCTATGGCAGAAATAAGCCATCGCCCTTTAAGGGAATTGATAGAGATCTTTGGAGGCTGTAACGAATACTTTACTGAAATGATCAGTGCCAATGCCTATTGTGCAGGCGGCCCATTCGAAGCCTGGTATGATGACGCCCTTCCAAGGCCGGAAAAAACAGTATACCAGCTGGTTGGGGCAGATACGGAAAAATTAGTCCAAGCCGCGAGTCTTTTGGACCAAAAGGATTGCAAAGGGATAGACATAAACATGGGCTGCTCCGCTCCTTTAATCGCCAAAACCGGAGCCGGCATAAGCTGGATGAAGTCAATAGACGAGGCCGGTCTAATGATTTCCAGAGTCCGGCACTCTGTAAAACGCCGTCTTAGTGTTAAACTTCGAATAGGTTTCAATGATGATTTTGAATACCTCTGCCGCTTCTGCAAACGCCTGGAGGAAGAAGGAGTGGAATTAATTACCCTTCACCCCCGGACAGCCAAAGAAAAATTCAAACGCCGGGCCCGCTGGGAATATGTAGCCGCCTTAAAACGGGAATTGAAGATCCTTGTTGCCGGTAACGGAGATATTAACTCGATAGAAGATATATCCAAACGCTGCCAGGACTGCGATGCCCTAATGATAGGCCGCCTGGCGATCCGCCAACCCTGGATTTTCAGCCAGGCACAAAATATAGATAACAGCTCATTGCCATTAAGTACCAAGCCCTCAGAGACCTTCCTGGAAGAAACAGGCCTCCACTTCCTGGAACTCCTAGCCAAATATCAACCCCCGGAGTTTCACCTTAGCCGGGCCAGACGTTTTTTTAGTTATTTCTGCGATAACCTTACATGGGGAAACCATGTAAAGAACCTCTTAAACAGAGAAAAAGACCTGGTTGGGATAGAAAAGACCTGGAAAAACTATTTTAATAACGAAAGATTATGAAAAAACCGCTGATTACGCGGATAAAGACGGATTTTCGCTGATTTCTATGGAATTTGATACTCAAGTTATCTGTACATCCTATTTCCAAAACAGGGCATGGTATCTAGTTTAGTTTTGTTAAT